>Ga0310786_10008014_pt1 | contig 13640 bp, 9 predicted proteins | sample AusTroGonzalo_MG_FD_203881 | JGI IMG/M metagenome (GOLD analysis project Ga0310786, IMG submission 203881) | Bovine rumen microbial communities from tropical cattle in Woodstock, Queensland, Australia - Gonzalo_03 (v2) (version 2) | ecosystem: Host-associated > Mammals > Digestive system >... | reverse complement strand
AGACCCCGGTGTTCACGGCTGGGTCCTGTATGACACCATCGACCAGCCCCGGACCGGCCGCTTCCGCTACACGCTGAAAGCCGTCGCCCCTGGCGACGTAGCCGACGCCATCCTGCTGGTCCGGACGGACTGATGCCAAACCACTTTTGCCGCGAGACCATTGCAACTCTCCACGATTATTCCTATCTTTGTTAGATTAAAACCAGACATTATGAAGCGTACCATCGTCATCACCGGCGGAGCCGGGTTCATCGGAAGCCATGTCGTCCGTCTTTTCGTGAACAAGTATCCTGAATACAAGATCATCAACCTCGACAAGCTCACGTATGCGGGCAACCTGGCGAACCTCAAGGACATCGAGGACAAGCCCAACTACCAGTTCGTGAAGATGGACATCTGCGACTTTGAAAGCGTGCTGAAGCTGATGCAGGACGAGAAAGTGGATGGCGTGATCCACCTGGCTGCCGAAAGCCATGTGGACCGCTCGATCAAAGATCCTTTCACCTTCGCCAAGACCAACGTGATGGGTACGCTGTCGATGCTCCAGGCCGCGAAGGTTTATTGGGAGAGCCTGCCGGAGAAATATGAAGGCAAACGCTTCTACCACATCTCGACCGACGAGGTGTACGGCGCCCTGGAGATTACAGATCCTGCGGGCGTGGAGCCGCCGTTCTCGACGAAGGCCTCCAGCGGCGAGCACCATCTTGCCTACGGCACCAAGTTCTTCACCGAAGACCTCAAATACCAGCCGCACAGCCCGTACAGCGCCGCCAAGGCCTCGAGCGACCACTTCGTGCGCGCCTACCACGATACCTACGGCCTGCCTGTGGTGGTGACCAACTGCTCGAACAACTACGGTCCGTACCAGTTCCCTGAGAAGCTGATCCCGCTCTTCATCAACAACATCCGCCACGAAAAACCGTTGCCGGTATATGGCAAGGGTGAGAACGTGCGCGACTGGCTGTACGTCGAAGACCACGCCCGGGCCATCGACCTGATCTTCCACAAGGGGAAAGTGGCCGAGACCTACAACATCGGCGGCTTCAACGAATGGAAGAACATCGACCTGATCAAAGTCCTCATCAAGACGGTCGACCGGCTGCTCGGCAAGCCCGAAGGCACGAGCGACCACCTGATCACCTACGTCACCGACCGCGCCGGCCACGACCTGCGTTACGCCATCGACTCGACGAAGCTCCAGAAGGAACTCGGCTGGGAACCGTCGCTGCAATTCGAGGAAGGCATCGAAAAAACGGTCCGCTGGTATCTTGACAACCAGGCCTGGATGGACAATGTCACGAGCGGCGACTACCAGAAGTACTACGACGACATGTACAAGAATCGCTGATGCGTCAACGAGCGTAACAGCGGGTGGTTTTTGGAGCCGCGAGCATTTTTCTGCGAGCGGGACAAAAACCAGAGCAGTGGAGCGAGTGGTTGCCTATGCTTTCAAAAAACGATATTAAAGACATCAAGGCGCTGGGACAGAAGAAGTTCCGCGACGAGCGGCGATTATTCATCGTCGAAGGAGAAAAAATTGTCGAAGAGGCCCTTCGTTCCGGGTTCAACGTCGTGGCACACTATCGCGTCGAAGACATCGGCGAGGACGCCATGGCCCGCATCAGCCAGCTGACCCACCCCTCGCCCGCCCTGGCCATCGTCCGCCAGCCCGACCCGACCCCTGTTACGATTCATCCCGACGAACTCGTCCTCGCCCTCGACGGCATCCGTGACCCCGGTAACCTGGGCACCATCCTGCGCATCGCCGACTGGTTCGGCATCCACCAGGTGCTCGCCTCCGAAGACACCGTCGAAGTCTACAACCCGAAGGTCGTCCAAGCCACGATGGGCGCCATCTTCCGCGTCAAGGTCTCGTATGTCAACCTCGCCGAGTATCTCGCGCCGGGCTTTCTTACGCGAACCCAGAACCATTTCGGGTCGCCGAGGGCGTCTGGCCCGAAAGAACCGTGGGTTCTCCACCAGGCCTGCACGAGCCCGGCGCTCGAAGTCTACGGAACGTTCCTCGAAGGAGACGACATCTATTCATCGGAGCTGACAAAAGGCGGCATCATCGTGATGGGCTCCGAGGCCAACGGCATATCGCCCGAAGTCGCCGCCACCGTTACGAAAAAACTCTACATCCCGCCCTTCCCGCGGGACGCCCACACCAGCGAATCGCTCAACGTCGCCGTCGCTACCGCCATCACCGTCTCCGAATTCCGCAGACGATAACAGGCGCCTAGGCGCTCTGGTATCTCGTTCCGCTCGCAGAAAAATGCTCCCGTAACGAGATCCCACCCGCGCCTTTGATGGCGCTACTTGGAAACGTCGATACGGGTATAGTCGTGCGCTCCGACGTGGAAATGGACGATACGGTCATTAGCGGAGTGTAGCGGAGCGTCGAAGCCGAAGAAGTCAAAGGCTTCCTTAGGGATGACGACGTCGACATCGACCGGATGGTCGGCGAAGTTGGCGACGATGGCCATGGCGCTGCCGGCGTAGCCTCGCATCCAGGCGAACTGACGGCTCGCATCGAAATGATCGGAAGAGGGATTGACGTACATCAGATCGTAAGTCTTACCCTTTGAGAAAATGGCATCGCCCGTGGCGATGCGCATCAGACGGCAGTATTCTTTGTATATCACGGTCTCCTCGACCGTCAGCCGGTCTTCCAGGGCCCGGCGGATCGACGGCACCGTGCAGTAGTCGAAGATCGACGTGCGGCCGTCTACACCGCTGAAACCCTCGGATTCCATGCCCCGCTCCCCGTACTCCTGACCGAAATAAAGCAGGAACGGCGCAGTGTTGAAAAGCAGGGACACCGCCAGGGCAGCCAGACCCGCCTTGCCGCTGCCCGCAAAGAAATCGGAAGCCAGCCGCTGCTCGTCGTGATTTTCGAGGAAATGGAGCATCCGCGGCTGCAGCTCGTCCTGGAACTGCCACTCCTGCGTCAGTGCGGAAGCCGGACGCTCACCCCGCATGATGGCACGCAGGGTGTCGTAGAATCCTGATTTGTCGTAAAGCAGGTCGAAACCCGCATCGGCATATTTCCGGTAATTGTCCTTGCCGTAGACCTCCGCGATGAAAAGCAGGTCGGGACGGACGGCACGCAACAGGCGGAAAGCCCAGTCAAAGAACTCGGCCGGCACGAGTTCCACCATGTCGCAGCGGAAACCGTCGACACCCTTCCCTACCCAGAACTGCAGGACGGACAACATCTTGGCCCAGGTGCTTCGATGGCCGTAATTGAGCTTGATGGTGTCGTACCAGTCGTTTTCGGAAGGCCAGGCATGGAACACGTCGTTGCCCGTGGCCAGGGCGGGATTCTCCACATAGCTGCTGTGGAGCGATGCCGGCAGATGGAGCGGCTCCCCGAGCGGATAGAAGTTTTCTTCCGTGAAATAGCTGCGGTACTCCCGGTACACGTGGTTGGGCACGAAGTCGATGATGACCTTCATGCCGGCCGCGTGCGTGCGACGGACCAGTGCCTCGAACTCTGCCATACGGTTGTCGACGTTCACGGCCAGGGCCGGGTCGACGTCGAACCAGTTGCGGATGGCATAGGGAGACCCGGCTTCGCCCTTGACGAGCGAAGGATCGTTGTCTGGCACGGAGCGGAAATGGGTCTTGGTGGCGTGCGAAATGACGCCGGTGTACCAGACGGCACCGACCGAGAGCTTCTTCAGCCGTCGCAGCTCTTCGTCGTCGATATCGTTGAATTTTCCGGCCCCATTCTTAGCATAAGAGCCTCCGGGAACGCAGTTGCGGTTCCCGAAGGCCCTCAGTAACAGTTGGTAGATGATCACTACCAGTTCAGGATCTTGTAGAAGTCGTAATCTTCGGGGTTGTCCAGATACTGCTTCGCATTGCCGTAGTCACGCGGCGTGATGTAGTTGAGCAGATGCTTGAACACCATCTGGGCCTGGTCGCCGTCGATGTCCACGAGGCGCGGCGGAATCTTGCCCGTCTCGGGATCCTGAAGATCTTCCAGGTACAGCGGACGGATGGTACCTTCCTGGTCGACGAACACCATGCAGCCGGTCTCCCCTTTGGAGAAGAGCTCATAGACACCGGCGCCGAGCTGCGAGCAGTAGAACAGGTCGAAGGCAATCGGCTGCTGGCAACGGATGTCGTAGCCGATCTCCACCGGACGGGTCTTGATCTTCATGCCGAGCTCCTTGAGCTTGATCTCGAGCATATCGTTGAACAGCTGGGCCTTGGAGATCTTGCCCAACTCCGGATGGCCATGGTCGTCGTAGGTAAACTTGATGCCCGTGGCCTCCAGCTGCTCGTCGCTGAGCATGTGGAACACACCCTCGGAGACGATGATGCCGCCGTACTCGATGCCGCGCAGCTTGCGCTTGACGATGGCGCTCACCGAAAGACGGAGGATCTTGTCGACCGTGATCTCGGTCTTGTTGAACATTTCCGGGATGATGATCATCGGATAGTGGCAGGAAGCGCCGATACCCAGGGCCAGGTGGCCTGCGCTGCGGCCCATCGCGGAGACGATGAACCAGTTGCCGGACGTACGGGCGTCCTCATACACGGTCGTGGCGATACGGGTACCCTCGGCTTTGGCGGAGTTGAAACCGAAGGTCGGGGTGTTCATCGGCAGCGGAAGGTCGTTGTCGATGGTCTTGGGCACGTGGATGTTCTGGATGGGATACTTCTTCTCGCGCAGGAACTTGCCGATGCGGTTGGCCGTCGATGCGGTATCATCGCCACCGATGGTCACCAGCAGCCGGACGTTGTTCTGCTGGAAGAACTTCAGGTTGAAGTAGCGATCGAAATCCTCCTGGGTCGGCTTGTAACGGCTCATCTGCAGGAAGGATCCGCCACGGTTGAAGATGGAATCTGCCAGCGCGAAATTGAATTCGACGAAGCTGGGAGATGCAGAAAAGATTCCGGAATAACCTCCGTGAAGACCAATAACGCGGTAACCTTCAGCCATGAAAGCCTTGGCAATCGTACCTTCGACGGTGTTGATGCCCGGGGCCGGGCCACCGCCTGCCAAAATAACAATGGATTCCTTCATAATATGTTTGGGTTTTCTCATCTGAATTGACCCTGCAAAGTTATTATTTTTTACCAAATAATCGCTATTTTTGTAGTTTATTAAGGAAAGAGGATGGCAAAAATAACCCTATCGGCGGCCCGGGAACGGATCGAGTTTCTCAAAAAGGAACTGGAGCGGCACAACTACAACTACTATGTGCTGAACGCCCCCACCATCACCGATTTCGAATTCGACCTGCTGATGGGTGAACTCCAGGGCCTGGAGAAAATGTTTCCCGAACTGGCCACGGAAGACAGTCCCACCCGCCATGTGGGCAGCGACCTGTCGGCCGGTGCCGCCGGCAGCGATTTCGTGCAGGTGCCCCACCGCTGGCCGATGCTTTCGCTGGGAAACACCTACGACCGGGAGGAACTCTACGAATTCGACGGGCGCATCCGCAAGGCCGTCACCGTCCCCTACTCTTTCTCCTGTGAATTGAAATTCGACGGCACGGCCATCTGCCTGACTTACCGCAATGGACGCCTGCTGCGCGCTCTCACGCGCGGCGACGGCACCAAAGGCGACGACGTGACCCGCAACGTGGTGAACATTCCCGCCATCCCGCGTCAGCTCCATGGAAGCGGCATTCCTTCCGAATTCGAGATCCGGGGAGAGATCTACATGCCCTATGCGGCCTTCGAACGACTCAACGCGGAACGCCTGGAAGCGGAACTCGACCCCTTCGCCAATCCCCGCAACGCCGCTTCGGGCAGCCTGAAGCTGCAGGATCCCGCCGAAATGCGTACCCGCGGCCTGGACTGCGTGCTCTACCACCTGCTGGGAGAAGACCTGCCTTTCAAGACCCATACCGAAGCCCTCGAAGCAGCCCGCAGCTGGGGGCTTCCGATTTCCGAATACAGCCGTACCGCCGCCGACATCGATGCGGCCGTCGCCTATATCACGGAGTGGGACACCCGTCGCAAGACGCTCCCCTTCGCCACCGACGGCATCGTCATCAAGGTCAACGAGCTCGAACTGCAGCGCCAGCTCGGCTTCACCGCCAAGTCGCCACGCTGGGCTACCGCCTGGAAATTCAAGCCCGAGCAGGCGCTCACGCCCCTGCTGAGTGTCGACTACCAGGTGGGCCGCACCGGCGCCGTCACCCCGGTCGCCAACCTGGAGCCCGTCCAATTGTCGGGTACCGTGGTCAAGCGCGCCTCGCTCCACAACAAAGACCAGATGGATCTGCTTGACATCCACATCGGCGACTATGTCTATGTAGAAAAGGGGGGTGAGATCATCCCGAAGATCACGGGCGTTGAACTGTCGAAACGCCCTGCCGATGCCGCCCGCCCCGTCTTCCCCGACAGATGCCCCGACTGCGGCACCCCGCTGGTCCGCGATCCGGACGAAGCCCGTCATTACTGCCCGAACCAGGAATCCTGCCCCGTGCAGATCAAGGGACGCTTCATCCACTTCGCCGGCCGCAAGGCCATGGACATCCTGGCCGGGGAGGCGACCATCGAACAACTCTGGAACTGCGGCTACATCCATACCCTGCCCGACCTCTACGCGCTGACCCGCGAACAGCTGGTCGCCCTGGACGGCTGGCAGGAGAAATCGGCCGACAATTTCCTCGCCAGCCTGGAAGCCAGCAAGCAAGTACCTTTCGAACGGGTGCTCTATGCCCTGGGCATCCGGCATGTGGGCGAACAGACGGCCAAAATGCTGGCCCGCCACTTCGGTTCGATCGATGCCCTGATGGCAGCCAGCCGCGAAGACCTGGTGCAGATCGAGGACATCGGCGAAACGATGGCCGATGCCATCCTTGCCTGGAGCGCTTCTCCGGCAGCCCGGCAGACCGTCGGACGCCTCCGCGAAGCCGGCCTGCAGATGGCTGTCGCCGATACGGCGGACAGCCGGCTTTCCGACAGGCTCGCCGGCAAGACCATCGTGGTATCGGGCAATTTCTCCATCTCGCGCGAAGCCATGAAAGGCCTGGTCGAAGCCCATGGCGGCAAGAACGCCGGGTCTGTCAGCGGCAAGACCTCCTGGCTGCTGGCCGGAGAGAAGGCCGGGCCCGAAAAACTGAAAAAAGCCGAAAAGCTCGGCATTCCCGTGCTGTCGGAAAAGGAGTTTTACCAGCTGATCGAACCGTAACGCCCTATGAAACTGTTCCTGGCCCGCATACGCGATCTGATCCGGATCTTCGTCAAGTTCGTGACGAAGGATATCTGGGCGCTCGATTTCAGCGAATTGAGCGATGCGCGCAAGCGTTTGGTCAGGAACCTCCAGGCCCTCATCCTGACAGCCAGGGGCTTCGGGCGTGAACGGGTGGGCCGGGAAGCCATCGCGCTCAGCCAGTTCACCATGCTGGCCTTCATCCCGATGGTGGCCGTCATCCTCTTCATCACGAGCGGTTTCGGCATCGACCGCATCCTGGCCGACAGCCTGGCCGAATCGTTCCCTTCGAGCATGCCGCTGGTCGACACCATCGTCGCATACGCCGACAATATCGTGGCCGCCACCCAGAACGGCCTTTTCGGCTGGATCTCCTTCCTGAGCTTCCTGTGGACCATCATCTGGCTGATGCTCAACGTCGGCATCGCCTTCAACCGCATCTGGCAGGTGCGGCAGCCCCGCAGGATCTGGCACCGCCTGGCGGTCTATCTGGCCATCCTGTTCGTCACGCCCTTCGTGCTGGTGCTCCTTTTCTCGGGATGGGTGTGGTACGGAAAGTTCATCGGACAGCTGGCGGGGCGGTTGGGTCCGCTCAATTTCCTCCAGACCAATCTGTTCTGGCTGGCCTTCTACGGCATCGTCGTGCTGGCCCTGTCGGTGATGTACAAGTTCATTCCCAATGCGAAGGTACGCTACGGATCGGCCCTGAAAGCCGCACTGATCGTCGGCGTGCCCTTCCTCGGCATCCAATATTTGTATATGGGGACCCAGTTGCTGGTGACCCGCCTGGGCGCCATCTATGGCGCACTGGCGTTCATTCCCCTCTTTATGGTCTGGATGAACCTGTGCTGGCAGGTCATCCTGTTCGGCGCGGAACTGTCACGCGGATATACGCTGGTCGACTACCGGGAGGCCCGGGAACGCGGCCTGACGCAACTGTCCGAGTACGACGCCATCAAAACTGAAAACGACTGACATGTTTACGGAAGAGGACAATAAACTGATTGAACGGGAATTCGAAGGACTCCGGCAGTCCAGCCTCAAGCGCTGTGCCGACGACGAGCAGTACAGACTGGTGCTCAAGGCCTTCGAGTTTGCCAACGAGGCGCACAAAGGGGTGCGCCGCCGTTCCGGCGAACCCTATATCCTGCATCCGATCGCCGTGGCCAAGATCGTGGTCGACGAGATCGGGCTGGGCTGCAAGTCAATCTGCGCGGCGCTGCTTCACGACGTAGTGGAAGACACCCAGTTTACGGTGGAGGACATCGAGCGGCTGTTCGGCGAGAAGATCGCCTCGCTGGTCGACGGCCTGACCAAGATCAAGACGGCGCTCGACAACGACAACAAAAACAAGATGCAGGCCAACCGCGTGAGCCTGCAGGCCGAGAATTTCCGCCGCATCCTGGTCACGCTCAACGACGACGTCCGCATCGTGCTCATCAAGCTCGCCGACCGGCTCCACAACGTGCGCACCATCCAGTTCATGCCCGAATACAAGCGCGACAAGATCCTCAGCGAGACCATGTACCTTTTCATCCCGCTGGCACACCGCCTGGGCCTGTACAGCATCAAGTCGGAGATGGAGAACATCTGGCTCAAGTACCGTGAACCTGCCGCGTACGCTTCCATCGTCCACCAGCTCGACCAGATCATGACCGAACGCGGCGCCCTGATCGACGACTTCATCGCCCCCATCCGCAGGGAACTCGACAAGGCCGGCTACCAGTATACCATCCTCAAGCGCCTCAAGACCCCCTACTCCATCTGGAAGAAGATGACCACGCGCAACATCCCCTTCGAGCAGATCTTCGACATCTATGCCGTGCGCATCATCTTCGAGCCCCGGGGGCCGTACACCGAACGCGAGCAATGCTGGTACATCTTCTCGATGATTACCGGCCTGTATTCCTACAAGCCCGACCGCACCCGCGACTGGGTGGACAATCCCAAGGCCAACGGCTACGAAGCCCTTCATCTCACTGCGATGAGCAACAGCGGCAACTGGGTCGAGGTGCAGATCCGCTCGCAGCGGATGAACTCGATTGCCGAACGCGGCATCGCCGCCCACTGGCTCTACAAGGACGCCGGTGTCGGCGGCCGGGGCGACAGCGAGATCGACCACTGGCTCCAGCAGGTCCGCGAGATCCTGCAGAACCCCAACATCGACGCGATGCAGTTCCTCGACGAGTTCCACCAGGAGTTGGTGACCTCCACCATCTACGTCTTCACGCCCAAGGGCGAATCGAAGAGCCTGGCCAAAGGTTCCACCGTCCTGGACTTCGCCTACAGCATCCATACCCAGGTGGGCAACCATGCCATCGCCGCCAAGGTCAACCAACGGCTGGTCCCCCTGTCCCAGGTCCTGACCAACGGCGACCAGGTGGAGATCATCACTTCCGACAGCGCCCGGCCCCGCCGCGAATGGCTCGACTTCCTGACCACCAGCCGTGCCAAGACCCAGGTGATGGACTACCTGAAGTCTGACAAGAAGAACAACATCCGCGAGGGAATGAGCATCCTCGACCGGAAACTCGACGAGCGGAACATCACCGAGCGCAGCCGCGTGATCAAGAAACTGATCGACTACTACAAGATCGGCGGCGGAAAAGACGAGCTCTACAACAAGATCGGCATCGGCGTGATCGACCTGAGCGACCTCGACAAGGCCCTCAAGACCAACGCGGAGCGCCGCAGCGTACAGATGTGGGGTGTGAAGCTCCTCAACCCGCTCCGCAACAGTTCCATCAACAAGAAGAACGAATTCCTGCTGCAGGAAGACATCGACCAGGGCACCATCTCCTTCAACATCGCGCAATGCTGCTCCCCGATCCCCGGCGACAGCGTGGTGGCCTTCATCGAGGACGACGACACCGTGACCATCCACAAGAAGAGCTGCCCCGTCGCCACCAACCTGGCTTCGAAGGAGGGGCACCGCATTGTGTCGGCCAAGTGGAGCAAACACTTCATGATGTCGTATCTGGCAAGGATTTCGCTGGAGGGAATCGACCGGGTCGGCGTGCTGAGCGACCTGGCCCGTGTGATCTCGCTGGTGCTGGGCGTCAACATGCGCCAGCTCCACATCGAGGCGCACGACGAGATCTTCGAAGGATTCATCGATCTCTACGTCCACAATACGGACGACTTGGACAAACTGATCCGCGCCCTGTCGAAAGTCAAGGGCATCGATCGGGTTAAACGTGTTGAAATCAATTGACAATGAGAAGAATCATTGCTACGGCCATCGCCCTCGCCCTTTTCGTGGCTGCCTGTATCGGGAGCCATTCCTGCGCCAATACCACCACGGCGCCGAGCGGCGGGCCCAAAGATACCCTGCCCCCCGTCCTGATCAAGCTCACGCCGGAGAGCGGCACGACGAATTTCCCCACGACCGGCGGAAAGATCACGTTGCAATACAACGAATATACGGTCGTCAAGACCGCGACCGACATCCTCCTGTCTCCTCCTACCCGACGGAGGCCGCAGGCCAAGATCAAGGGCAAGAACATCGTGGTCACGCTGCCCGACACCCTGCGTGCCGACCAGACCTACACCATCGATTTCGGGCAGGCACTGGCCGACAACAACGAAGGAAACCTTGCGCCGCGCCTGGTGTACGCCTTTTCTACCGGCGAAACCCTCGACTCCCTCTATTTCACCGGCACCGTGATCAACAGCCAGACCCTGGCGCCCGTCAAGGGCGCGCTGGTGGCCGCCTATATCGACCAGTCAGACTCAGTCTGTTTCAACCAGCGACCCGACGCGGCGGTCAAGACCGACGACTGGGGCTACTTCGTGCTGCGCAACCTCAGCGATACGCTCTACCAGATCTTCGTCTATTCCGACACCGACGCTGACTATAAATACAACCCCGACGAGGATGAGGTCGGATTCCTCGACTCCCTCTACCGGCCCACGCACGTGGTCAATGATTCCGTGCCAGAACTGCACGCCTTCGACATGAAGGACACGCTCCACTGCTCGGCCCGGGAATCGATGATCAATCTGGTTACGTTCAAAGAGCTGCAGACTGTCCAGTATCTGCAGAACAGCGTCCGTACCAGCGAGCGGCAGGGTTATCTCAAGTTCAGTGCGGCCAACGTGCAGATCGACCAGCTGGAATTCGTGGGCATCCCCGATTCCTCGGTGATCCTCCAGTACAACGTCACCCGCGACAGCATCGATTTCTGGATCAACACCAGTTACCGTCTCGACGACAGCCTGCTGATCCGGCTCAATTACCTCAAGACCGACTCCACGGGCCAGCTCTCCCCCTGCGAGGAGAACCTCTCGCTCGCCATCAAGAAAACGGAAGACAGCAAGCAGCAGTCCAAAGATCCGAAACAGAAGCCCGACACCACCTTCACGCTGGTGGTCTCCGCCAAGGACGAAACCGTGGAGCAGGTGGGCGTCAGCATCGAATCGGCGTTGCCGATGATCCACGTGCAGCGCGACACGATCCAGCTCTTCGAAACCAATCCGAAGGGACAGAAATCCGAAAAGACCTTCCGTTTCGAGCAGGACAGCAACGAGATCCGCCGCTACGTTATCAAGCCGGACTTCGACCTGATCAAGGGCTATGACTACGAATTGAAGATTCCCGCCGGCACCTTCGTCAACCTCGACAAACTGCCCAATGCGGAAGCCGGCGCCAAGTTCAAGGTGCCGCAAGGCGAAAACCTGAGCCAGCTGGAAGTCCAGCTGACCGGCGTGGAAGACCGCTACATCGTGGAACTCACCGACGAAAAAGGGTCCCGGGTCTTCCGGACCTATCACGTCGAACAAGCGGGCGCGCTGCTGTTCCCCTATCTGCAGGCGGGCCGCTACATGATCCGCATCACCTGCGACAAAAACCGCAACGGCTACGCCGACACCGGCAACCTGCTGGCGCGTAAACAACCCGAAGTGGTCCGCTTCTACGAAAGCCAGCCCGGCAACAAGATCCTCGAAATCCCCGAGTCGGCGGAGATCGAGCAGACCATCGACCTCAAAGCCATGTTCCAATGAAACGGCTGATCCTCCTCCTGACCCTGCTGGTCGGCGCCTTCACGGCCGCCGCCCAGGACAATTTCATCTTTGAAATGCCCAACGACTTCTCCGGCATCGACACGATTCCGGAGACGAAGAAGTTCAAGAGCATCCATATGATCGGCGTTTCGTACGGCATCAACCTGAGCGGCGTCACCTCTTCGCCGAAGATCGGACAGGAACGCATCTGGACCTTCCACAACACCGGTATCTACTACACCTATTATCACGCGATGTGGGACCACCTCTTCAATTTCGGCGTGGTTGCGGGTGCCAAGCATGGCTACGAAGGATTCACCTCGCCCAACGAGGGATACGGCGAAACCTACGAGATCCTGGAGTTCCCGCTGATCTCGCAGTTCAAGCTCGATTTCTCGCGCTTCCGCATTCTGTTGAACATCGGCACCTATGGCGGCTACCGCCTGTCGACCGACAAGGAAGGCGGTTTCAACAAGTACGACCAGCGCTACGACTACGGCGTGATCGGCGGCGTCGGATTCGCCATCGTGTTCAAACCGGTCGAACTCCACATCGAGGGCAATTACAAGTATTCCTTCGCCAGTGTCTATCAAACCAACAAGTACAGTGATATCTACTGGATATTCACCTATCCCCAGAACATCATGTTCAGCGCCTCGCTGCATTTTCACCTATGGTAACCCAGCCCGTTTCTTTCTCCATCGCCGGCCGTCTCCCCATCGGAGGCGGACATCCCGTCCTGGTCCAGACCATGTGTAACACGTCGACCGACGACATCGCCGCGTCGCTGGCCCAATGCCGGGCAATGGCCGCGGCGGGCGCCGACCTGATCCGGCTCACGACACAGGGACTCAGGCAGGTGGAATCGCTGCGCCAGATCAAGGAGCAGCTCCGCGCCGAAGGCATCCTGACCCCCCTGGTCGCTGATATCCATTTCCTGGCCGACGCCGCCCTGGCCGCTGCATCCGTGGCCGACAAGGTGCGCATCAACCCGGGCAATTTTGCCAAGGAGCACGAAGTGGCCTGCGTCAAGTTCCGGGAACTGATGGCCCTGTGCAAGCAGCACGGGACGGCCATCCGCATCGGCCTCAACCACGGCTCGCTGGGCGAGCGCATCACCCAGCGTTATGGCGCTACGCCACTGGCCATGAAGGAGGCGGTGATGGAATGGCTGCGGATGTGCGTGAAAGAAGATTTCTTCCAGGTGGTGGTCTCGCTCAAGGCCAGCAACACCCTCGTCATGGTGGAGGCCTACCGTCTGCTATATGCAGCTATGCGCGACGAACTCGGCTATCTTTTCCCGCTGCACCTGGGCGTGACGGAAGCGGGTAACGGCGACGAAGGGCGCATTAAATCGGCGGTGGGCATCGGTACGCTGCTGGGCGAAGGGATCGGCGACACCATCCGGGTCTCGCTGACGGAAGATCCGGTCCATGAGATTCCGGCCGGACGGCAG
>Ga0310786_10008013_pt1 | contig 13640 bp, 9 predicted proteins | sample AusTroGonzalo_MG_FD_203881 | JGI IMG/M metagenome (GOLD analysis project Ga0310786, IMG submission 203881) | Bovine rumen microbial communities from tropical cattle in Woodstock, Queensland, Australia - Gonzalo_03 (v2) (version 2) | ecosystem: Host-associated > Mammals > Digestive system >... | reverse complement strand
GAGGGAGAGATAGCGCTCGTGGTTCTCTTTGGAGAGGTACTTCAGCAGGCGTTTGCGGCGGTTGACCATGGCCATAAGACCGAAGCGGGAGCTGTTGTCCTTCTTGTGAGAACGCATGTGATCGGTGAGTTCGGCGATCTTGGTGCTGAGCACGGCAATCTGGACCTCGGGGGATCCGACATCGCCCTCGTGGCGAGCGTATTTCTGCATGATCGCGGTTTTAGTTTCTTTTTCCATTGAATTCCATTCCTGTTTCGGGGATTAAAACGAATTTTATCCTTTTAAGATACATGCCTTTTCGAAAAATGCAAGTCTGTTTCATCTTTTTTTGCCATTTTTCGTCCCGGCAAGTCCATTCCGCAGTCGTCACGAAACGAAATATTTCCGCTTCCCGCTTGCATCGTCCCGCCTCGCGTGGTATATTAATAGGTTATGATTCTTTCAACCAAAAACATAATGCGTCCGCCGCGAAAAAAACGGCGGCGCGCCAACATTCAGGAGTGTTCCCATGCTCGAAGCGCTGAAAAAGAATGAATCGTTCCACACCCGCCGCGGCCCGGTCGTCCTCGTCATCATGGACGGCGTCGGCATCGGCAAGTACAAGGAAGGCGATGCCGTCCTCGACTCCAACACGCCGTTCCTCCACAAGATGATGGCCACCCTCCCGATGACCACGCTGAAGGCGCACGGCACCGCGGTCGGCCTTCCCAGCGACGCCGACATGGGCAACAGCGAAGTCGGGCACAACGCCATGGGCTGCGGTCGCGTGTTCGAACAGGGCGCGAAGCTCGTCTCCGCCGCCATCGAAAGCGGACGCATGTTCGAGGGCGCCACGTGGAAGGCCCTGATCGAACAGGCGAAGAAAGGCGGCACGCTCCACTTCATCGGCCTCTTCTCCGACGGCAACGTCCACAGCCACCTCAACCACCTGAAGGGCATGCTCGAGCAGGCGAAGAAGGAAGGCGTGAAAAAGATCCGCATCCATGCGCTCCTCGACGGCCGCGATGTGCCGGAGACCTCCGCGCTCGACTACATCGACCCCTTCGAAGCCTGGCTGAAGGACTTCAACACCGACGGCATGGACTGCCGCATCGCTTCCGGCGGCGGACGCATGGTCATCACCATGGACCGCTACAACGCCAACTGGGACATGGTCCGCAAAGGCTGGGAAACCCACGTCCTCGGCAAGGGCCGCTACTTCAAGTCCGCCCATGAGGCCGTCGAGACCCTCCGCGCCGAGACCGGCGCCATCGACCAGGACCTCCCGCCCTTCGTGATCTCCGACGACGGCTCCACCCCGGTCGGTCCGGTCGTCGACGGCGACGCCGTGGTCTTCTTCAACTTCCGCGGCGATCGCGCGCTCGAGATCAGCAAGACGTTTGACGCCGAGACGCTCACCGAGTTCGACCGCGGCCCGCGTCCGAACGTGTACTATGCCGGCATGATGGAATACGACGGCGACCTGCATGTGCCGAACCACTTCCTCGTGAACCCGCCCGAGATCGACCGCACCCTCAGCGAATACCTCTGCGCCACCGGCATCAAGTCGCTCGCCATCAGCGAGACCCAGAAATACGGCCATGTGACCTACTTCTTCAACGGCAACCGCACCGGCAAGTTCGACGAAGCGCTCGAGACCTACATCGAGATCCCGTCCGACATCGTCCCGTTCGAACAGCGCCCGTGGATGCAGTGCGCGCTCATCACCGACCGCGTCTGCCAGGCCATCGACAACAACGAATTCCAGTTCATCCGCCTCAACTTCCCGAACGGCGACATGGTCGGCCACACCGGCGTCTACCAGGCCGTCCAGACCTCCATGGGCGCGCTCGACATCTGCCTGGAGCGCATCTACAACAGCGTGAAGGCCGCCGGCGGCATCATGCTCGTCACCGCCGACCACGGCAACGCCGACGACATGTACGAACACGCCAAGGACGGCTCCGTGAAGCTCGACGCGAACGGGAACCCGAAGCGCAAGACCAGCCATTCGCTGAACCCGGTCCCGGCGATCCTCTTCGATCCGGAATACCAGGGCGAATACGACACCACGCTGAACTCCGGACTCGGCATCAGCTCCATCACCGGCACCTGCATGACCCTGCTCGGATACTTCCCGCCCGAGGGCTACGACAAGTCCATCGTGAACCTGAAGTGACACAGCAAGCTGTGCTGATATAGTGCGCGGGTACCCCTCGCGCACATTTTCAGTTCAATACTAAACCCCTGTCCGCTCCCCCGCGTTTTCCCTCCATGCGCTCCCTCATCCTGATCGACTCCTATGCGCAGATCTTCCGCGGATACTTCGCGGTCCGCGTGCTCACTTCCCACGACGGCACGCCGACCAACGCGGTCTTCGCGATGGCGAAGTTCCTGCTCAAGCTCCACGCCGACTACCCCGTCGACGCGTTCGACGGCGCGTTCGTCTTCGACCTCGGGAAACCCGCGCACAGGCTCGAACTCGCCCCGGACTACAAGGCGAACCGTCCGCCCGCGCCGCCCGACCTGAACGCGCAGGTCCCGATCATCCGCGACCTGATCCGGGCGTTCGGCTGGCCCCTCTTCGAACAGCAGGCGTGGGAGGCCGACGACCTCATTTCCGCGCTCGCGAACGCGTTTTCCGAACGCGAAATCCGCATCATCTCGGCGGACAAGGACCTCGCCCAGCTCATCAACGACCGCGTCGCCATGCTCATTCCATCCCGCACGGGGACCGGATTCGAACTGCGCGACGAGGCCGCCGTGCTCGAAAAGTTCGGTGTGCCGCCATCCGGCATCATCGACTACCTCGCACTCGTCGGCGACACCGCGGACAACATCCCCGGCATCGAAGGCGTGGGTCCGAAGACCGCCGCCAAGCTTATTTCCGAATGCGGCTCCATCGATGCCATCCTCGCGAACCCCGCCGCCATCGCAAACGAAAACCTCCGGCGCAAGCTCGTCGACGGTGCGGAACACCTTCGCAGGAATCAGGCGCTGGTCCGCCTGTTGCACGAACCTCCGGCGGGCGCGAACTGGTCCGACGCCATGCTCGAACGCACCGTGCCCGATTTCCGCCACATCCGCGAGCTCGCCGTCAAGCTGGATTTGAACAGCATCATCCGCGACCTGGACAAGATTGCGCCGGAGACAGCGTTCGAGGCCGCATCCAACGATCCCGACGATCTGTTCGCCGCCATTGCGCCCGCAAAACCGGAACCGGGTCCCGTCGAGGAAAAAGCTCCGGAGAAAAAGCCGGTATCCGATCAAATGGAGTTCGATTTCTGACATGAATACCATCCGCGAACACCTCGAATCCGTCCGGGAGCAGATCGCTGCCGCAGAAGCCGCCGCCGGACGCCCCGCGGGCTCCGTCCGCCTCCTCGCCGTCTCGAAGACCTTCCCCGCCGAGGACGTCGCCGAGGCGTTCGCGTGCGGCCAGACCTGTTTCGGCGAGAACCGCGTGCAGGAACTCGCATCGAAGGTCCCCGCCCTGCCCGGCACGATCGAATGGCATCTGATCGGCTCGCTCCAGTCGAACAAGGCCGCGAAGGCCGCCGCGCTCGCGAGCTGGATCCACTCCGTCGACTCCGAAAAGCTCGTGCGGAAGATCTCCGCCGCCGCGGATTCGCTCAACAAAACGGTCAACATCCTGTTCGAGGTCAATTCCGGCGAGGAGAACAAGACCGGGTTCCGTTCCGCCGAAGACCTCCGCGCCTCGCTCGAGGCCGCGCTCGCGCTCCCCGGCATTCAGGTCCGCGGCCTGATGACCATGGCCCCGCTCGGGTCCGACGAAACGACGCTTCACCGCGTGTTCGCCTCGCTCCGCGCGCAACGCGACGCGCTCGAACAGGAATTCGGCGTCAAGCTGCCCGAACTCTCCATGGGCATGAGCGGCGACTTTCGCGAAGCCATCGCCGAGGGCGCGACCATCGTCCGCATCGGCACCGCCATCTTCGGCGGGAGGCAAAGCCTCCTGAAGTAGTGCTCTCAGCTTCGCTTGAGCACGTGTTCTCGCGCAGCAGAACACTTCTTCAGCACCGCCTGCGGTGCCCGCGCACTGAGTTTCCTTCCTGAGACGACCGGAATCCAGTCATGCGTCAGAGCATGGCTGGCACACCTGAGATAAAAGGCGGGCCGCCCGGCATAACCGGACAGCCCGATATTGTCTGAGGACATTTCCCGCCAGCCTTTCTGCTTGCGGGAAACACCGTCCGCTTTTCAGCTTACGGCATAGTCCCGCTCATTTTTTCTTTTTCAGCTTGGCGGAGAGGAGGTCCTTGATCTCCTGCGTTTTGGCGGCGTTGACGATCTTCTGCGTGACCTTCACGTTCATGGCAAGCAGACGCTTGACCATGTCCACGTTTCCGGCGCGCGCGGCGAACAGGAGCGGAGTCTCGCCCTTCTTGTTCTGCAGGTCTTCCTTGGCGCTGTAGTACAGGAGTTTGCGGATGGTCTCATCGTCGGCGGTCTCGGCGCAGAGGTGCAGCACGGAGTTGCCGTCCTTGTCGACGCCGTTCACGTTCGGCAGCTTGTCGGCGAGGAACTTCACGATCTCGGGGAATTTCGCGCCGGAGATGAGGACGGTGGTCCCGTCTTTCGCGGTGGCGGCGAAATTCGCCTTCTTGTTCACGAGGAACTTCACGAGCGCCACGTTTCCGCTGGCGGCGGCGCAGTGGAGCGGGGTCAGGCCGTCCTTGTCGGCGAGGTTGAGCTCCGCCTTCTTTTCGAGCAGGAAGTTCACGGTGGAAGCCTTGCCGCGTTCTGCAGCGTAGAAGATCGGCGTGCGGCCGTTCTCCGCGATGGCGTTCACGTCCGCGCCTGCCTGAACGAGGTCCTTGACCATGTCGAGGTTGCCGCGGGCGGCGGCCTGGTGCAGAGGAGCGAGGCCGGCTTTCGTGACAACGTTCGGATCCGCGCCGTAGGTCACGAGGTTCTTCACCATTTCATACGTTCCCATGCGGGCGGCATCGTACAGCGGAGAAGCGCCGCTCTTTTCGATCTGGGTGAGCGGGGAACACGCCCGGACCTTCAGCAGGTAGTTGATGATGCCGTCCTGTTTCTTCAGGACCGCGCAGTGGAGCAGCGACAAGCCGGATTTGTCCTGGGCGTTCGGATCGACCTTGTTCTTTCCGGCCTTGTCGAGGTTGTTCAGGATCGTGAAATTGCCGTTTTCGATGCAGTAGAACGCGGGCGTGCGGCCCTTTTCGTCCTTCGCATTGACATCGGCGCCCTCTTCGATCTTTTCGAACGCGCGTTCCCAGTCCTTTTCCTTCAGGAACTCGAACATCTCTTTGCTGAGCGCGGCGCGGCGTTCCGCCTCTGCGCGGGCGGCGTCGTCCATTTCGTTCTGGGCGCGGAGTTCGGCGATTTTCGCCTCGCGGTTCCGAATGGCCTCTTCACGCATCTGAATGCGCTTCTCGCGTTCCTCTTCGTCGATGCCTTCCTCGTCCGGGTCCGGCGTCTCTTCCAGCGGAACCAGGGCTTCATAGTCGATCTCATCACCTTCGACGGGAACGTCGGCCTCTTCTTCGCCGTTTTCAGTCGGTTCCGCGGCGGTCTCCTGGTCGGTTTCCTCTGTCTGGACAGCGGCATCTTCCTGTTCTTCGGTATCGGAATCATCATCCGCGCGGAGGGCGGGAGTCATGACAAGAGCGAGAGCCAGGGAGACGGCTGCCGATTTCAAAAAAGTCTTCGCATTCATGGTATCGGTCTTTCTTTGGCTGGGGTTGAAAGTTTGCATGCGGAACGGCACGAGCGGGCGCACGGGGTGGCGTGAAACGCGCGTGTCTTTACTGGTATTATACAGCGGAAACGCGAAAAAAGCAAGCTGAAACACCGAAAAAAACGCCTTTTCGCCGAAAAAAACGTGTTTCACGGGGGTTCCCTGCAGGATGCCTCCCCGGTGAACTCATGATGACATGTGCCGGATGAAAGAAGAAAAACAGTGTCCTCACGCACACACGCAAGTTTCAGTTAAAACACCCCATTTTAACTGAAACTTGAGAAGGAAATCGCCTTTTGTGGTGATCGGCCTCGGAATCCGCATTTTCCGGTTCTTTTCCGATTTTCCTCATTTTCCACGATTTCGTCCGCTTTCGACTTGACTTTTTCCGCAAACCGGGGTATCTTATGCGAGTGTATTCTAAATAGAAACAGCACGACGCACAAAACAAGGAGCCCGCCATGGAGCAATCCGCCTTTGTCATGAAGCTGAAACCCGGCGTGATCGAGGAATACAAACGCCGCCACGATACGATTTGGCCCGAAGTCCTGAAAGCGCACACGCTCGCCGGGATCCGCGACTACTCCATCTTCTATGATCCGGAGACGCTGATGCTCTTCGCCGTGCGCCGTCTCACCGCCGACGAGACCACGGAAACGCTGAAGGAAGAAGCCTGCATTCGCAAGTGGTGGGACTACAACGCCGACCTCATGGAGTGCAAACCGGACAATGAACCATGCTCGCGTCCGCTCCGCCTCGTGTTCCACATGGACTGACTTTTCACGCATTCAAACGGAGTACCGATCATGAATAGACGCCATATCGCCGCCGCAGCCGCAGTGCTGCTCGCCGCCGTTTCCGCACAGACCCTCCGCGCCGCTGACGCCGAAGTCCGCGAGTGGGAGGACCAGAGCATCAACTACGTGAACACCGAGCCGGTCCGCCCGGACTGCATCGTGCCGGAGGGAAAGGACGCCATGCTGCTGAACGGCGACTGGAAATTCCATTTTTCCCTCACGCCGGAGACGCGCCCCGTCGATTTCTTCAAGCTCGATTACGACGTTTCCGAGTGGAACATGATCAAGGTGCCGTCCACGCTGGAACTCCAGGGCTACGGCACCCCTCTGTACTCCGGCTGGGAATACCCGTTCAAGGTCGATCCGCCCTTCGTGACGAAGGAACCGGCGCGAGAGAAGACGACGTTCCTCGAGCGCAACCCGGTCGGCTCGTACGTGCGCGAATTCGACCTGCCGGAAAACTGGCTTCATGAAAGCCAGGTCTTCGTGCGACTGAACGGCGTGGCGTCGGCGTTCTATCTGTACGTGAACGGCGAAAAGGTCGGCTACGCGGAGGATTCGTTCAGCCCGGACGAGTTCAATCTCACGAAATATCTGCACCCGGGGAAGAACCTGATCGCGGTCGAGGTCTTCAAGTACAGCGACGGTTCCTACCTGGAGGACCAGGATTTCTTCCGTTTCTCCGGCATCTTCCGCGACGTGGTGCTGTTCCGCACGCCGGACGTCGCCATCTGCGATTGCTTCATACGCCCGCTGCTCGACAAGTCCGACTACAAAACGGGCATTCTCGACGGCGAGATCACGCTCAAAAACTACGGCAATATCGAAGACGACCGCCGTCTGTACGGCGTCCTGCACGGACCGGACGGCAAGCTGGCCTACAGCTTCTCCCTGCCCTTCCGGCTTGAACCGGGCGAAGAAAAAGTCGTCACGCTCAAAAGCATCCCGATCCCGGACGTGAAGGCATGGACCGCGGAAACACCGAATCTGTATCAGTTCGACCTCGGGATCGAAAGCGACGTCCACCGCCACAAGCAGGATTTGAGCATGAACGTCGGGTTCCGCACCGTCGAGATCGGTCCGCAGGACCAGCTGCTGGTGAACGGGCGCGAGGTCATCCTGAAGGGCGTAAACCGCCACGAGACGCACCCCGACCTCGGCCGCGCTCTCACGCACGAGGTCATGGAGCAGGACGTGAAGCTCATGAAGGCAAACAACATCAACACCGTCCGCACCTCGCACTACCCGAACGATCCCTACTGGTACGAGCTATGCGCGAAGTACGGCCTCTACGTTGTCGCCGAGGCAAACATCGAGTGCCACGCGCACCAGGAACTCACCGAGGATCCGAAGTGGACGCAGGCATACGTGGAACGCAACCTGAACAACGTCCTCCGCCTCAAAAACAACCCGGCGATCATCATCTGGAGCCTCGGCAACGAAAACGGCTGGGGCGAATGCGCCAACCTCGTCGCCGCCTCGAAGGCAGTGCAGAAGATCGACGATACCCGCCTCATCCACGCCTGCGAGCTCGGATACCGCCCCGGCCTCACCGACATGGGCAGCACCATGTATCCCTCGGTCGATTCCGTCGAAAAGATCGGCGGCGACCAGGAACACGCGAACTGGAACTGGGCGGCACCCGAGAAGACCCGCGCAAAGACCGGGCCGTTCTTCGTCTGCGAATTCGCCCACAGCATGGGCAACGCCCTCGGCAACTTCAAGGAATACATCGACCTCTACGAGAAGTACCCGAACCTCATCGGCGGCTGCATCTGGGACTGGGTCGACCAGGATATGCGCGCGGAACGTCAGGAGGACGGCAAGTACAAGGCCGCCCCGTTCACCGGGTCTGCCCTCGCGTTCGGCGGCATGTTCGGCGACAACCCCGGCGACGGTAATTTCTGCGACAATGGCGTGATCTTCGCCGACCGCACGAAGAGCGCGAAGCTCCGCGAGGTGAAACGCGTATATCAGTACGTCAAGTTCGCCCCGGAAACGCCCGCGCCGAAGGATTCGAAAAACTTCTCCGTCAAGCTCACGAACGGCTATTTTCACAAGGACCTCGCCGGGCATACGCTCGTGGTCCTCTACACAGGCGGGCTCCGCGCCGGGCTGGACGGCGAACGCATCTGGAGCGCGCATCCGATCCCGGCGCTCGCGCCCGGCGAATCCGTGGTCATGAACTGCGCGTATCCGCCTCAGGTCGCCGGAAAGGACGAAGCTCCGGCCATGCTCCTGCTCGTCTTCGACACACCGATCAAGATCGGCACGGCACGCCTGCTCACGCAGTTCAACTTCCTGCGGACTCCCGACGTGATCGACCTGCTGGACGCGGGCAAGCTCGACGAGTTCGTGGACGCGGCCGTCGCGACGTATTCCGTGGACGGAGCCACATACGAACCGGTCATTTCCGAGAAGAAGGCAAAAAAGGCGCCCGCTCTGCTGGACGTGATCGAGGACGAAGAAAATGAAAACGCCATCACCGTAAAGGGCGACGGCTTCGAGGCCGGATTCCGCAACGGCAACCTCGTTTCGGTGGCCTACGACGGCAAAGAGATCCTGAAGGCCGGACCGCAGCCGGAAGTCTACCGCGCCCCGGTCGACAACGACAAGTGGATCTTCGACAAGGAACCGGGCAAGAACCTGACCGCCGAGGTCGCCCCGGAATCAACGGCGGAGCTTTCCTGGGAACGAAACGAGGACGGCAGCGTTATCGTCACCACGACCAAACGATTCAAGGTCGCGGGAAAGCTCCCGATCACCGTTTCCACAATCTGGGACATCTCACGCGACGGCACGATCACCGTTACTGCTTCGGCGATTGATTTGAACCAGCAGCCGTTCAATCTCTACCGCAACGGCTTCTCCTGGATTCTCGACGGCGCTTACAACCATGTCTCCTACCTGGGATACGGTCCGCATGAGAACTACCGCGACCGCCGCCACGCCGCCTGGTTCGACCGTTTCGACACGACTGTGCAGGGCATGATCGAGCCCTATGTGAAATCCCAGAGCTACGGCAACCACATCGCCTCGAAGAACGTGATCCTGTACGGCGACGACAAAGACCTGCCCGCCGTCTCGTTTACTCTGCTCAAGAATGAAAACGGCGGCAGGGAACTCCCGGGCATGGAGTTCTCCGTTTCCCCGTGGACCGAGGGTGAAATCGCCGAATCCTACACGCGGGACCGCCTGCCCGAGCCTGGCGAAAAGACTGTGCTCCACCTGGATTCGCTCGTATCCGGTCTCGGCGGGGCCAGCTGCGGCCCGGAACCGCTCAAGCAATACAAAGTCGGCAATCCCGTCTTCACGCTTCAGTATGCGATCGCGCCGTACCGCGCCAAACAGTTGCCGAAATAAATAAGTATTTAGCCTCAAAAACACGCCGGAAGCGTCCCAATTCAGGATGCTTCCGGCTTTTTCGTGTTCTGAACGGAATCGGGCTTACTTCCGGCGGGGCTTATTGCCGCCTCTCTGCCTGCCGGATTTATTCCACCCGTTTTTCCGTTCGTTCTGCGGGCGTTTCCCCTCATTTTTGTTGCCGTGCGGTGACGGGCCGGCGTCGCGGTCGCGCCGGAGCATGTCACGCTGTCCTCGGCGTTCGGCGAGGCCCTTGTTGACCTGGATCGGCTGTCCGTCGGGCGTGGTTTCCGAGCAATACATGGCGCAGCCCATGGTCATGGCGAGCGGGATGAAGTCCTGCACCTGTTTCGGGCTCCAGTGGTATTTCGCGAGGTAGCCGTCCACCACACGCATGTGGCGTTCCGTGCAGCCGGGGAAGTTCGAAATGAAGTACGGGATCATGAACTGCTTCTTCCCGGTCGCGGCGTTCACGCGGTCGAAGATGTCCTTGAACTTGTCGAATACGCCCGCCTGCCCTTTCCGCATCAGGCGCAGCACCTCGCCGTCGAGGTGTTCCGGGGCGACACTGAGCTGGCCGCCGACGTGGTCGCGGATGATCTTTTCGGTCAGGCGCGGCTGGATCAGCGCGAGGTCAAGGCGGATGCCGGAGTTGATGAAGACGTGTTTCACGCCGGGGATGCGCTTGATGCGGTCGAGCAGGTCCATGAGCGGCTTCTCGTCCGCGTGATAGTTCGGGCAGATCGAGGGGAAGAGGCACGAGATGCGGCGGCATTTTTTGCATCGTTCGGGATCGAAGGGGCCGTGCCCGTAGATGTTGCCCGCCGCACCGCCGACGTCGCTGATCGTGCCGTGGAAATACGGCTGTTTCGCGAGCTTTTCGATGCCGCGCACGATGCTTTCCGGCGACCTTGAAACGAGGTGGTGGTTCTGATGCGACACAAGCCCGCAGAACGCGCATCCGCCGGGGCAGCCGCGCACCACGGGCACGGAGTCACGGATCACGTCCCACGCCGGAATGCGTTCCTTGTAGCTCCAGTGCGGCAGACCGGTAAACGGCAGTTCGCAGACATGGTCGAATTCGGCGGTGGTCATCGGCGGTCGCGGCGGCTCCACCAGCAGGATGCGGCCGCGCGTCCACTGGACCAGGCGGCGTCCGTTCCACGGGTTCATCTCCGCCTCGACGATCTTCGTCTGGCGCATGATGGCGTCCTTTTCGGCGGACAAGTCCTCGCAGGACGGCAGCACGACGCACGATTCGTCCGGCACAAAGGCTTCGCTCTCGCGGCCGCCGAGGTAACGGCACGTGCCGCGGATGCCGTCGAGCGGCCGGTTATGCTTGATCCGGTCGAAGATTTCCAGCATGGTGAGCTCGCCCATGCCGTAGCACAGCAGGTCGGCTTTCGCGTCCACCAGCACGGAGGGACGCATCTTGTCCTGCCAGTAGTCGTAATGCGCCACGCGCCGCAGGCTCGCCTCGACGCCGCCCAGGATCACGGGCAGCCCCGGAAACGCCTGCCGCACGAGCTGACTGTATACCACGGACGCGTGCGGCGGACACAGCCCCGTCTTGCCGCCCGGCGAATACATGTCCTCGTGGCGGAGGCGGCGGCCCGCGGTATAGAGCTTCACCATGGAGTCCATGTTTCCGCTCGCCACGCCGCAACCGAGCAGCGGCCGCCCGAACGTCTTCACGCTGTCAGGATTCTTCCAGTCCGGCTGGGCGACGATCCCCACGCGGTATCCGGCGTCAAGCAGCACGCGCGCGATGAGCGGCGGCCCGAACGTCGGATGATCCACGTACGCGTCGCCGGTCACGATCAGGATGTCGATGGCATCCCAGCCGCGCGCCTCCATTTCCGCACGGGTCATCGGGACGAATGCTGTGAGTTCTTCGCGTGTCATGGTCTTTAATTTATGGGGGAACGGCGGTTAGTGATCGGGGGTTCGTTTCGGACTGGCATCTGTTTTCATAAATATACAGCCGAAACGACAAAATGCAATCCCCGCGGCGGGAAAGCGCCGAAGAACGCGCAGTGCGGGGAACAGACGATTTCGGCTTTTCACGTTCGATCATCCATATTACTTTTGAAAAAATACACTGCGGAAGCCGTCTTTTTTCCGGTTCCGGGGTTGCCTTTTTCCCGAATACGGTGTATTTTATTTATTTGTAATGAATTTTTCCACCTGAAAGGTATCCACTATGCTGACACTTCTGATCGCCCTGATCACATCCCTGCTCGCCGGTGCTGTATCTAACCGCGCCCTCGGCCTGCCGACCTCCGCCGTCGTCGCCATGATGATTACGGTCTTCATCATCGTCCACCTCATCATCTCGCTGCTCCTGCGCATGCAGTCGAAGAAGATCAATACGAAACTTCAGGAACTGATGCTGGAGATCCAGCAGAAGATCCAGGGCATGCAGAACCGCATGATGCACCGCCCCATGGGCAGCCCGAAACAGATGATGCAGATTCTGGAGCGCGAACAGCAGGCCGGGCTCGACCGCATGATCGAAGCGCTCGACCTGTACAAGCCGCTGTACAAATGGAGCTTCCTCATGAAGCGCCAGGTCAACACCATGAAGATGGCGTTCCTGTTCCAGCAGAAGAAGTTCGACGAGGTCGACGCGCTGCTCCCGAAGTGCCTCTTCTTCGATGCGCAGAGCGTCACGATCAAGCTTGTCCGCATGTACAGGAATAATGATCCGAAGCTCGACAAGTTCTTCAAGACCCGCGTGCGCCGGTTCAAGGGCGACAACGCCGTCATCCCGTACGCCACGTACTCCTGGATCCTGGTAAAGCAGGATCGCATCGAGGACGCCATCGCCGCACTCACCGATGCCCGCAAGCAGACCTCGAACGAAGTGCTGGAGAAGAACCGCGAATTCCTGCTGAACGGCAAGGTCAAGCAGTTCTCCAACGCCCCGCTCGCCGAAGCCTGGTACGCCCTCATGCTGGAGGAGCCGAAGATGCCCCGCATCCAGCAGAACGTCCGCTACCGCTGACCGCCCGGCGGAACTCGATCCTGACCCAACAGCCGCATATTCCAACCGCTGGAGACTGACATGGAAGACCTCGAATGGAAGGATTCGCTCCTCCGGATCCTGGAACGGGATCCGCGGTACGACGCCAACGCATACGTTTTCATGAACAGCGCCGTCTCCTACACCGTGAACAAGCTCTCCAAGCAGGGACGTCCGCTCGGCACGCGCCATGTAAGCGGAGCCCAGCTCATCCAGGGCATGCTCGAATATGCGGTCAGTACCTACACGTTTCTTGCGCCGGACATGCTCCGCTACTGGAACCTCCTCAGCGGACGCGACGCCGGCAACATCGTCTACAACCTCATCGAGGAAGGCGTGCTCTCCGCCGGCCCGAACGACCGCATCGAAGACTTCGACTGCGTGCCCGACCTGATTTACGTCACGCAGGAGATCGTGCGCCGCAGTTTCGGGAGCCGCCCCGAACCCGCATCCGATCCCGGCCCGCTTCCGGTCATCGACGTCTGATCCGCGCGGCCGCCTTCCCCGGAACCGGGAGCTCCTCACATGCCTGAACCCGCCCTGCCCCTGCTCGACCTCATCCGCGAACACCGCCTGACCAACGGCATCCGCGTCTTCCTCTGTCCCATGCCCGGCATTCGCACGGTCAGCTGCAACGTCTGCGTGAACACCGGAAGCGCGTTCGAGGGGGCCGACCTCGGCAGCGGCCTGTCGCACTTCCTCGAACACATGATGTTCAACGGAACAAAAAGCTATCCCGCCAGCTCGGAGA
>Ga0310786_10008012_pt1 | contig 13642 bp, 11 predicted proteins | sample AusTroGonzalo_MG_FD_203881 | JGI IMG/M metagenome (GOLD analysis project Ga0310786, IMG submission 203881) | Bovine rumen microbial communities from tropical cattle in Woodstock, Queensland, Australia - Gonzalo_03 (v2) (version 2) | ecosystem: Host-associated > Mammals > Digestive system >... | reverse complement strand
GTTGATAAAGATAGGTCCTTTTGTTTCTTCTTGTTTATCACCTTGTGGCTTGATTGTCCCGTCAGCACGATGATTGGTAATATAAAGCGGTTTTTTCGGCCTAAAGTATTTTGTTGTACAGAAAGATACCCACGCATTTTGATCTCCATTACGCTCAAAGATCTTGCGGATGTTTACTCCACCATAGTATATGTTTTCACAGACCTCCTCTTGTTGAGCCTTCAATTCCTTTTTTGACGATGACACCTTAATTTTTTCTTCCAGTTCTTCGCATTTGGCTATAATTTTAACAACACCATTACCAATATGCTGTCCTAACAAAATGGTTTTTATTCTCCCGGAGTGTTTTTTGCCAAATGTGCCGTGAGGATTTATATAAATATAATTGTTGCCATCATCGGCTTGGAACAAATTGATGATTTCATGGCCTATATTGTTCTTCTTCTGGTCTATATTTTTCTCCTTCAAATAACCTCCTCTGAAATTTAGAACCAGCATGATTTCATCTTCCCCAACAGGTTTTTTGTTTTTTTCATCATTGTGTTCCTTATTTGAAATTTAGTCTTTCATTTCCAATGTCTTGGGTAATTATAGCGCGAACTTGTTTTTAGATACTATCCTATCAACGTCTTATTTTCCAGCATCCCGTCGATATCGAGGGTTTTGAACTGGTCTTTGACCTCTTCGCCGTTGTAGAAAGCGAGGAGGTCCTCCTTGGTGAGATCGCCTTCCTTTTGGAATTTGTCCAAGTATTTCTTGGTGAACTGGAAGGAGAGAAGGTACTTCTCCAGGATGGCCATGATGTTCTTGTTGCTCTTGGCGATGTTGGCGCACTCTTTCTGGATGTCGAAGATGCCCTGGATATCGTGGAGCAGACGCGTCACCAGCATGTTCAAAGTATCGTTTTCGGCATTGTAGACTCGGTCCGCGAGAATCAGGTCGCGAGCCAGATCGTAGGCGATCGCCAGCGAGGAGAAGTCACCGCGCTGGGAATCGACGATGACGATGAAACCGACTCCTTTCAGGAAGCTGACGGCATTGCAGCGTTCCAGGATTTGGGCATCCACCAGAGAGCGGTCAAAGACAATGATGCCGACGCGACTGTCGCGGTTGGCCTTGGCCTCCAGTATCTGCCCCCAGGCGGTGTCGGCCTTCTTGGTGAAGATGTCCTTCTTCTCGATGTCTCCGAGCTTGTAGCTCTTGTCGAACTTGACCTCAATGACAATTTCGCCATGTTCGTGTCCACTTACATAGCAGAGGATATCGCCGGTCTTGTTCTTGGGAAGAGCCCCTGCCATGGTTCCCGTGGCTACCGCCTTGTCATTGAACTCGCGTTTTTGAAAATACCCATTTAGGAAATCAATGATATCGTCTTCGGCAGCCAAACCCTTGACAGCTGACTTGAAGAACAATTCTTTCTTCATCTCGAAAATGGTCTTTAGACTTTCCAGATTTGTTCCGAGTTCATTCTGAGTCTTGGCGAAGAAGGAGGCTATGCGATCTTCTGTCATGGCCAGCACGCCAATATACAGCGCCTTGAAAAAAGTCTCGTCATATTCTTCGCTTTTGACTTTCTTGTCGAAAAAATCAAAGACGATTTCATTGTCCAGTTCAAAGGAGTTGATCTTAAGAAGCTTTTTGGTGTTGTCCAGAGAAATTATCCGCTTTGCGTTTTCAGATGTTGCCATAGTTGAACCTGTTTTTGATGATCGCTCTTTTCCCCATGAGGGTAGGCATCTGAAGAAAAGACGCAACTGTAGCGCCTTCCAGGCGCAGTTTGATTGTGGCTCAGTCCCCCAGCTGCGCGCCCTCGCGGGCGCTTGCTGGGGGTTATGCACATAGCGCCCTCACGGGCGCCTGACCGCTCCGCGGCCTTTTTCCTATGCAAAGAACCTACCCTTGTGGAGAAAAGTGCATTGATGATATTTCGCGTGACAGTAAAAGCCATTGAATAATATGCCACACCCAGCGCATTTTGCAATAGCATAAGACAAAAAAAGTCTCAATATTACAGCTGAATCGAAAGATTGCCTGAACATTATGCGTATTGCTGATGAACACCAGAGATATTAACCGATAAGGAAACAATGAAATGGATTGGAACAGCAAAAGCATCGAGGAACTGCGCGCCCTGGTCGCCTATCATGACCTGCGCTATTGGACACTGAACTCGCCAGAAATCAGCGACGCGGAATACGACCAACTGGTGGAGGCACTTCGCAGAAAATCTCCCGAGGACAAGGCGCTCAACGGCATCCAAAGCATCGTGGTGAGTTCCAGCAAAATTCACCATGACGTGCCCATGCTCTCCCTGGACAAGGCCTACTCTTTTGAGGCCATTCTCGCCTGGGCAGACAAATACTGCCGCACACCGAATGAACTGCTGGCAATCTCCCCCAAATACGATGGAGTCGCAGGAGACTGGAGCCACGGCATCCTCTCCAGCCGTGGAGACGGCTTCGACGGCGATGACTTGAGCGACAAGGTCTCCATGATTGAACTGGAACCGCAAAATGGCGCACCTTGTCCCCTGCAATCCTGCCAGGAGATGCTTCGAGGCGAAATCCTGATGACTGCCACGGAATTCAGAGCCCACCAAGGCGAATTCAAGACCGCGCGCGCCGCCGTGGCAGGGTTGTTGGGCCGCAATGAGGCCGACGAACACTACACGCTGACCTTGGTGGACTACCGTCGCCACGAAGTGCAGCTGATGCGCAATGAGCTTACGGTTGCCAGATGGGAAAAAATCCGCAGGCAATTTGCCACCTTGCCCTATCCCCAGGACGGAATGGTCATCCGCCTGGCCGACGAGGCCTACGCGCAATCGCTGGGCAATACTGGCCATCATCCGCATTGTTCCCTCGCCTTCAAGTTCGGGCAGGACGGTGTCCAGACTACTATCACCAACATCGTCTGGCAGGTGAACCGCCAAGATGTAACGCCAGTCGCGGAGGTTGTGCCTGTGGAAATCAATGGCCGCACCGTCTCCCGCGTGACGCTGCACAACGGCAAGTATGTTCAGGAAAACGATATCTGCATCGGCGATAAAGTGACGCTGATTCTCGCAGGAGATGTGATACCCAAAGTAGTCGGCGTGGAAGCAGGGGATTATCGAATGCAGGCGATGATTAGCCATTGCCCCTGCTGCGGGAAGCCGCTGGGCTGGCGTGGGGCGCGTCTAGTCTGCGAGAACCAGAAGTGCGAGGCGGTTGTCAAGGCGATGTTCCTGGACTTTGCGGAGAAACTCGGGCTGAAGGGCTTCGGCAAAGCAGGCTGTGACTGGATTTACTCCACAGGAGCACGCACCCGCGAGAAGATGGCTGAGTTGCTCCTGCAAACCCGTTTCACGGGAGTGCCAGCTGGGATAAAACTGGGCAAGGCACTGACGGAACAGTTATCTACGCCACTCCTATTGGGCGAGGCCCAGAAACTGGTGGCCTGCGATGTCTTCATGCTGGGCCCCATACAGGCACGGAAACTGACGGGGCGCTATTCGCTGGAAACCATCTTCAAGCATGCGGGTGAGGAGGCATTCCTGCGCCAAAGCGGCTGCCTGGAAAAGAACATTGACGCCTCTGGCATTGCGGCTGGGCTTGAAAAGCGCAAGGCTCTCTGGGAAGCCATTGAAAAACTGGCAAAGCCGTCCAATGCAAAAATGGCAAGAGGAGCGATGGCGGCAAGCGGCACCACGGGGAGTATTGCCACGGCTGCCGCCAGAAGCTGTGTCACTTGCATCAACCATTCGGCGGCGACAGTTGTCACCGCCCCGACATCTGGGAGCATCGCCGCCCTGAACACGCCTGGCTTCCCGTCCTTGAACCTGGCGACAGTGAAGAATGTGGGCGGCGGGCAGACCGTCTGCCTGACGGGCCGCATGCCCTGGGTGCGCGCCGATCTCTACCAGGTCTGCCTGGCGGCGGGATATGTCCCTCAGGACAAATACAGCGGGAGCGTCGGTCTGGTGGTCTATGCCGACCTGCATTCGGGCAGCAACAAGATGCGCGGAGCCATCAACTCTGGCAAGCCCGTGGAATACATCATGGATTTCGTGAAACGCATTGGGGCGATCTAGGGGAGTCATCATGACGAAGGAATATCTTGAATCGGTGCGCCATGCCTTTCATGCGGTATTGCAAAAATACCAGAAACTTAGCCTGGGAGATAATTTTGCTTGCCACGATTTAATGTATATCTGTGGCACGCTCTCTATGCAAAATGAGAAGGGATTTGTCAATTTTCTGGAAAATTTATCAATATTGCCGAAGCTCACAAGCCGTTTTACATCATATCACGCTAGTTTTAGTGATAATACAACTGTATTGGATTATCTGGTCGTACAGGTGGCAAAGATTCTGCTTGACGAAGACGACTGGATTCCCTTGAGCGAGACGAGTTTTGGTGGAGGACAAGTGAAATACTGGCAGTTTTACCACTGTCTTTTTGGCGGATGGAAAGTAGTGTCATTGGCACAGGGGGAGACTTGTCCTAATCTGCGTGTTTATGGCATGACGCAACAACTGAAGCGGGCCGTGATGAACGGCAATGCCGCAGAATTGAAACTTCTGGTGGACTTGGCAGCGAATCCGGATAATCGCCTGAAATACATCTACAATTACCTGTTCAATCAGCAGAACCATCATTTGGCGGAGCAACTCCATTTGCTTGTGGGAAAAATGGATGAACTGATACCTCCCGCATACCTTTTCGATTATTGGCGTGATGCCTATATATGCACATGCAAGGAGTATCGGGCTACTTGGCGGGATCCGATGAAACTTCAGGAAGAATGGCTTAAGCCGGACCAACACCCGCTTCACCATTTGGTGCTCAAAGGACCGTATAAACATCTCGCATTTCATTACCTGCGTGCAAGCGTGGAATTTGACGAGAATACATTTCAGGAGTTCTATGACAATGGGGGCTTACTCGATGCCGCCGTATCCAAGTCGTGTCCCCATCTGACCTACCGCAAACTGATGTACTTCTTTGCAGAGTTTGCAGATGAACTGCTGAAGGCGGCGGAATATTGCGCAGGCAAAAACCAGGCTCTTCTATGCCATGCGCGTTCAGCCAAGAACTTTATCGCCTGGGAACAGAAGAACCAGAGCGCGCAATGAACATCATTCAGGTTAGCGAGAGTCAAGTCATGGAGCAGCAATCATTTCTGAATACTTTTGAGGTTTTTCTGGGGCGGAAACATTATCGCGGACGGGTGGTCCCGTTGCATCAGATGATGAGGACGGACAAGCCGTGGAATGACCTTCCAATTCTGCAGGTCATCGATTCGCTCTACGGCGAATACCGGGTCGTCGCGGACTGGAGGGGGTATAAGGATGAAGAGTATGTGGATCTGTGGTGCTTGGGAATCGTTCAGTTCGTCTACGCCTGTCTGCATCAGGGGAAATTCTGTCAAGATGCCAAGGAACTCTCCTCGTTGTTCTTTACGATATTTCCCAATACTTCCGTCAACCCTATGGATGTGCCACAGTCACTACGAGTTATGTCCTTGAAGGTCAATGAGAAAAACGATCTGGACAAGGAGGATGTCGCCAAATTGATTCTGGATGTCGACTTGGCACGTGAACCAGAGAACAAACTGAAGTATGTCTGCAATTACCTGTACAATAATGGCAAGGTGTCCACCCTGGCGGAGATACTCGCTCACTATGGCGACCTCTATGCGTCGCCTATCCCAGAGGAGATTCTTGTCAAATATTGGTTGATCAGGCGGCTATGCGGGACGGACGAGCAATGCCTTTGGAAAGCACTTCAGCATGTCATGAAACGTCCTGAAAACTCCAAGAAATATGAGAAAGAAGTGTTTGGCGTCTTAAACGGAAATGAATTGCAGCATGCGCTTCAGAATGGATTCTCGCTGGATTTCCCGCTGTCCCAAGAAGGTGGCCTGACCTATCGCAGGCTTCTTTGCGGCATTTCTCCTTTGGCGGAGAAACTCCTGCGACATATCCGAAAGATTCCCAAAGAGGACAGAAATTTCCATGATGAACATTTATTCACCCTCAGCGAACAAGCCATTGCCTTGACGCAGACAATCAGTTCGGGAGAAAAACATGCATAACTCAACATCAACCCCATTTAGCGCGAAGACATGGCAGCAGCAAATCCTCGAGGCCCCGGAGGAAATTGAGACCCTCCTCCTGGAATGCTGTCGCAATCCCCAAATGTGCTCAGTTCTGAAGGACTTCTATTCTTTGGGGTTGTGGGGGGAAATGCTGCTGACGCATCCGTCGCTTGAGAAATATTGCAACGAGAGCCTCCTGCTGGAACTTAATCCGGTGGACTACCTGTATTCCCACCCCGCAGAAATCAACGGTGATTACCTGAAGCGCTTGACCCCCGTCCAAATTGCCGGACTGCTGACGCTACGTCCAGAAGTCTGGACGGTTATCGACAAAAGGACATTAAATAGCAAAACCTGGCTGGAGATCCTGAAAGAGCATCCCGAATACGTCGGGAGTTGCAAATTGCGGAACTTGACGGATATGGACTACGGAATGCTGATTCAAAGGCATCCGGAATGGCATCAGCCAGAATGTCAGGACAAGATGGCCAGTTTGCCGTCCGACTTCTGGGCAAGGAACTGGCTTTTTGCCCATCCAAAGTTCTGCCAGGAACGTCATTGGCGGAATTTTTCTTCTGGAGAATGGGAATTTGTTTTCAAGCAACTGGTTCCCAATAGTGCCATCCCAGATAATGATTTTTCTCCTCTGGCTTCTCTTAAGGAACTGGCCAACCTTAGGAACCGTTATTTGGGGGAATGTGACTATAATAATAACGACTTTTCCAAGGATGCTCTCAGGCAGTCACTCCTGAATAGCGTCAAGAAACCCATGCAATTTCGGAAAAAATTAAATGGTTGCTTCAGGTATTCCAATTTCGAGGCCTTGGAATATCTGAGGCAACTGAATCAAGAAATTGTCGTTTCACAGTTCGATTACTTTGGGAAAACTCTTTTCCTTTGCGTGTATGCCCCCTATGCGCTGGCCTGCCAATTTCTTCCCAAGATTGACCCCGAATATGTCTGCGATACCGATCTCCGTGGGAACACTGCCCTTCATTACACTTTTCTGAGAGACCCGACCGGCAATGACCCTGAAACCAACTCCATCCGCAAACTTCTGAGTAACATGGGGGTTAAAGACACCGCAAACGATGATGGATTAAAATTGGCGGACTTATTCCGCTTTCTACAGAGACAGGTGAAAAGGGCCACGCAATGAAAGGTCATAAGGCAATGGACAGTTTTACCCCCAACTCGTGAACAATTTCACAAATATGAACATTGACTGAACCAAACAGGGGGAGCGTCTCCACCGGCGCATTCGCAAAGCCGTAAGTGGGAAAATGGGAACGGCAAACGGTGGAAAAAAGGCTGAACCGCAATAAGTGCCGCCACCCTCCAGCGACTACATCTCCAAGCCGAGGAAAACAAGAATGAACATAGACAGACAAGCCATAGCGGAAAAACTTCACGATTTCATTCGCAGGGCTCCAGAACTGAGGGAAACATATTTGGACCTGGAATATATCGAGGATTTTCATCACGTCGTCAGCGCACTTCCCGTCATGGAAAAACTCTCTTGGGATGAGATTGACAACTTCATCATCACTGCCTTCCAAAAGAACCACTGCTCTTATGGGATTGTGTCACTCTGGGAGTATGGCATCCTGTTGAGAATGTGGCTACTGTTCTGGAATGGACCATTGGCATGCCGCCAAGAGAGGATTTGCGATGTCATCCACGTTATGTTCTATTTCCAGAATAGCCTTCCGCGCAAGCAGACTACCATCCACGCCGTCTCCTGCCATTTTACGAAATCCAGTCCCATTGTCAAGGCCTTGGAGGATGAGGATGTCGGAAAAATCAAATTGCTGACGGATTTGATGCCTAACCCCGTCAAGGCCAGGCGCCAGGCCTTGGGATATGCCCTGAACAAGCAGAAGACCGCCTTGTTTTTCAGGTTGTTTCAGACATACGGCACGGATGAGGACCTGGCCGCTATGAAGGATGAACTGCTGCGATACTGGAATGAGGTCATTCTCTCAGGCAAGTTCACCGATTACTTCGGCACAGACTTGCTCAATAATGGATGCGTGGAATTCTTCAAGCGGCTTGTCCAATCCGCCCCATCGTATTCCTTGCCGCAAGACTATATGAATCGGCGGGAGGCCATGCCTCACGAGGATTATTTGCAGGGTTTGGCCAATCGGAAATTGATCGATGATTTCCCATTGGTTCCCAATGAACCGAACTTGGTCTGGTTCACCTATCGACAACGGGCGCAATTCCTGGCTGAATACGCAGATGATTTTCTGGCAGTTCTGACACCAGATGAGCCGCTGTTCGGCTCCGTTCTTTTGTCTCAAGCACTGAATTAAGGAGCACAATGAAAAGGGACAATCAATATTGCTGGCAGACGATCGCGCAGGTTTTTCTGAGCGACACCAGAATGTGGGATAGTTACTGCACCAAGAAGGCGCAGTGCCTGATGATGTCACTTGGCTCGAAAATCAGTGGAGAACCTGGCTTCATCTATTTTCTGACCCATCGCGACGAAGTGGTTGCGCTTTCCCACTACCAGGCTGGATTTAAATACAAAATATCTGACAGCGGTATCAGCAACTGGTTCAGAGGGTTCGGTCTTCTGGCCGCCTGGAGACTGGGCTATTCCTCCATTGAAGACAACGATTTGCTGGCAAGGCTTTTCTCGTATGACGATTTCGAATACTACGCTAAATCTGATTTTGAGAAAATAATAGGGAAGCATTACCATATCCACATGTTAAAGAAAGAACAGAAAGATGCCTTGCAATCCCAGGATATTGCACGCCTGAGGCTATATGTGGATTTGGCGCCTGAACCTGGGCGGAAACTGAAGCAGTTGCTCTGCCTTGCCGTCAAACTGGGGCTCAAAAAAGCGGCGGCAGCACTGCTCGGCTGGCTTCCAGAGTATCCCGCAGTAGATGATGATGACACTCTTATCCACCTCTTGAAAGTGCTCTTTCTGCCCAATGAATCAAAAACGGGATGGCTGGAAAAGCTCAACAACATAGAACAATATCCACTGCAAAAAAAACTTCTGGAAAACAAGACTTTTAAAAAAAATTGGTTTCAGTGGCTGATGCAAAACGACCTGCTGAACTCAGCCATCCTGAAAAAACTGTTGGACATGGGAATGCCAACGAATATTGCTATCAACCAACACTCGTATCTGCCTAACGATTACAATCCTCTTCACCAACTTTTCAATGATTATGATCATGATCTCACGGTTTGCGAAACAATGCATCTATTTCAGGAGATGAAGCCATACATCCTGCCAGTAATTCGAAGCACGAACCTTTGCCATGACAGCATGTATAAATATATTCCCCTCTATCGCGAACTGGCGGATGCCTTCGCCGAATGGGAAAATGGAAAATCTTGACGGAATCGAAAGATTTGCCTCTTGTGTTGCGTAATGCAGGTAGAAGCAATTGAAACAAAAGAGGAAAAATCATGGAACTTGACACCTGCAATCGAATCACCGCCAAACAACTTTCCGAAATGGTCTCCTTCTCCCTGGAAACCCGCTGGGAGAATCCCGACAACCGCCTGCCCGCCATCATGGTCTGGGGACCGCCTGGAGTCGGCAAGAGCGCCATCGTCCGCAGCGTCGCCGAAACTCATGGCTGCGGCTTCATCGACCTGCGCCTGGCCCAGATGGAGGCCATCGACATCAAGGGGCTTCCTGTCCCCGAAGAGGATGGCGTCCACTGGAAAATCTCCTCCACCTACCCTCGAGACGAAAAGAGCCGCGGCATCCTCTTCCTGGACGAACTGTCCGCCTGCGACCGCACCATCCAGACCGCCGCATACGAGCTGATTCTGGATCGCCGCCTGGGCGAGGACTACCACCTGCCCGACGGCTGGCTCATTGTCGCGGCGGGCAACCGCATCGAAGACGGTGCCAGCGCCGTCGCCATGAGTTCCGCGCTCGCCAACCGCTTCCTGCATGTGGAACTCAGCTACGATGCCAAGAGCTGGCACGACTGGGCGGTGAAGAACAATGTCCACGGTGCGGTCCTGGGCCTACTTCAGTTCAAGCCCCAGTTGCTGGCGGACATGAATGACGACACCCAGAATCTGGAACGTGGCTTCCCCACGCCCCGCAGCTGGGAACGGGCTTCGATCATGCTCCAGCGCCTGGAGGGGAAGGACGATGCCATTCTCTCGCCATTCCTCTGTGGGCTTCTGGGCAATGCCACAGGACTGGAACTGCTCAGCTTCTACCATCTCTATGATGAAATGCGCCGCATCGTGGTGATGATGCTGAACCCGAATGCGGAAATCTCCATCCCCAAAGACCAGGCGAAGCGCTACGCTTTCTGCACGGCATTGTGCAAGGCTCTCTGGGACAAGGGACACGGCACGCAGGAGGAACGGCTGGACGGCTTCTACCGCATCTCCCTCGAAATGCCCAGCGACTTCGCCGCCATGAGCATGCTGGACGCCATGAACTCCAATCCCGATGGCGCAGAATCCAATATGCTGCTGGTCAAGCACAAGAAATACGCCGACTGGCTCAAGAAGCACGGCAAGGCACTGCGCGGGAGGGCAAGCGCATGAAGCAACGTCTGACCAACTGGAACGCGAAGGACACCGAAAAGTCACGTCAAAAGGCGCTGGAACTCTGCGAGAATGCCCGCGGGCAACTGGTGCTCCACTACCCCTTCGTGGGGCATCTGGGGCTGCAAATTGAGTTTATCCCCGTGGTGGATTCCCGCATCCGCACCATTGCCACCAACGGCAAGGTCATCTACATCCGTCCCGAATGGATCATCCAGCTGCCAGTGGTGACGCGCGCCGCCATCATCGCTCACACCATCTGGACGGCCGCCCTCTGCCACTCCTTCCGACGTGGGGAACTGGAGGCACGACGGTTTGACCTTGCCAGCGACTTGGAGGTCTATTCCCTGCTGAATGCCGAGAAGGTCTCCATGGCCATCAAGCCCGATTATGCCGACCGCTTTCCCAAACATCAGACGGTCGAGGAAATCTTCAAGGCACTGCCGGAAGACGTGGTGGAGCGCAGCGAAGACGCCGACGTGCATCTTTACCTGGCGGGACGTGTTGTCTTGCCGACATTGGCTGAACAGGCCCTGGAGGCGGAACGGAAAAAGCAGCAGGAGCAGATGCCTGTAGAGAAACATAGTAGTTCCAAACAATCTCAGGAAAGTGAGCAAAGCGGAGAACAGGAAGATGGACAAAGAGAAAACGCAGAGGCACAGCAAGGTAATGGCGGCGTGGATGGAGGAGAAACTCAATCAGATCAAGATGCCTCAGGAAATCGAGAGGGAGATTCTAGAGTCGGAGAAGAATCCACAGGAGGCGCAGAAGAAAATCCTTCTGGCGATGATGGAGAATATCCAGAAACTGCTCCAGGTGGGAAATGCCCCCAAAACACTCAGGCAAAGAACCGCAAGCCTGGAAAGGAAAATCAGGGAGAAACTCAGTCAACTCTAAAGGACGCAGAAGACGCAGTGCATGACGCTGCCGTGGACACCGAATGCGATCCCATGATGCGGGAGGTCTGGCGCCAGCGCATCCTGGAGACCGCCCAGGCCTACGAGATGATGCACGGAATGCTTCCTGGCGACATCGCCGAGATTGTCCAACAGTTCCGCGAATCCAAAATCGACTACATGCAGAAGCTGCGGAGATACTTGACCTTGCATTCAGGCGGCGAGACCAAATGGTTGCCGCCAGCGAAGCGCTTTGTCTGGCAGAAAATGTACCTGCCTAGCCATAACAATGGCAGGCTTGAGGCCGTGCTGGCCATCGATACCTCGGGCTCCACGCAAGACTATCTAGACCAATTTTACGGCGATACGTTGAAAATCATGCGGCAGTTCGGCAGGTTTCAATTGACGGTCATCCAGTGCGATGCAGAAATCACGGAAGTCAAGGAGTACACCGAAAACAGTCGTACGCCGAAAGAAATCACCGTCAAAGGCGGCGGGGGAACTTCCTTCCTGCCTGTATTCAATTACATTCGTGAGAAAGCGCTTAAGCCACGAGTCATGCTGTATTTCACCGATGGATTCGGCGAGGCTCCCGAGAAGGCCCCTGACTACCCCGTCATCTGGGTGCTGACACCGCACGGAGAGAAACCTTGCGCCTGGGGTGACGTCATCCAAATTCCCGAAGACGAATTCCCCTATGAAGATAGGTAGTAGTGTTCTGGCTGTGCTCTGACAAAGTGCTGCTTGTGTTCATCGGCTGTTGTTTTCGCCGCACGTCGCGTGCCGCTCGTCGCACTAACAACCACATAGCACGTCGAAGCGTCTTGTCCCATGTCTTTTGTCTCACTCTTGCGCGCGTCTCATGTCCCTTGCCATGATTTATTTCCGTTGGTAATAACCTTCCTGGGTTGCATTTAGCACGGGGAGGGCATGAGACGTGACAACTGATATAATAAGTGCATCTTCTTTCAAATTGTGGAAAACAATAAAAAAGTCCGAACCAAAAGACTGATTCGGACGGCTTTTTAAGATGGGGTGGCTGAACGGTCTCGAACCGTCGACCTTCTGGGCCACAACCAGACGCTCTGACCAACTGAGCTACAGCCACCATCAATTTGACGATTACATAATATAATGGCTTTGGTGGCGAAAATCAAATCACAAGGCGCAAAAAAGTCCCGGTTTGGAGCAAGGTGGGGACGTCAGGAGATGGGTATGGTCGGGAGGCAATCGCATGCCGCGGTGTATTTCAGCAAGCGGCAGCAGGTAATATTGCCGCAATTTCGTTCTGGTGTTTAATTTCTTTCTCTATCAAGCACGAGTTTGGTAGTTATCGGCTGATTGACATTCAGTTTGACGGCCAGTTCCTTCTGGGGGCGCCCAGCCTTTTTCTTGGCCTTGTAAAGTTGCTCTGCCTTGGCCAGACATTGCCTAGCCTCCGCAATGTATGTGGCATTGTCAGGATTGTCAAAGTATGCCTGCCGTTCGGTCTGCTGCTTTTTCTTTAATTCCTCCAAATGCTTGGCAACGTATTTCACTTCGGCCATAATGTCTTGTTCTGTCAATTTGCTTTTCATATCAGCCCCATTTGTTTGAGTGCTCTTGCCAATTTTCGTGCTTGTTTGAGTTCTGCTATGGGAATTGCTCTGGTGGTTTTCACATATCCGTATATTCCGTAGATTAGGTCATTTTTGCCATAAACATAAAAGACACGCACATTTCCAGCATGAATTATCCTGATGGAAAACATGTTTTCTGATTTCAATTTTTCACCGAATGGCATGGAAAGGTGACCTTGTAATTCAAGTCTCTGAACTATTTCCCTGTATTCTGCATTTATCGCCTTGCTGAGAGTGGACATAAAATATGTCACTCTGGGAAATTCAAGGAAAACCTTCTTTTTGCCACTTTTCATAATATAACGTTCTTTTCCCCACGAGGGTAGGTAGTGCTGTCAGTGTTCTGACAAAATGTTGCTTTTGCTGATTGGATGTTCTTCTTGTCGAACGTCGAAGCGTCGATTGTCGCCCGCGCGTCGCATGTCTCTCGTCGCTCGTCGCGCCAGCCACCACATCGCATGTCGAAGCGTCGATTGTCGCACATCGCCAGTTTGTCA
>Ga0310786_10008011_pt1 | contig 13643 bp, 7 predicted proteins | sample AusTroGonzalo_MG_FD_203881 | JGI IMG/M metagenome (GOLD analysis project Ga0310786, IMG submission 203881) | Bovine rumen microbial communities from tropical cattle in Woodstock, Queensland, Australia - Gonzalo_03 (v2) (version 2) | ecosystem: Host-associated > Mammals > Digestive system >... | reverse complement strand
ATAGTCATGTGGAAACTCTTTGAACATTTGCATTTAAAGCCAAAATAAGGCTTTTTTTTCATCTTTTTTACTGAAAATCATGAAAAAAGCGTTTTTTTTCTATCATTTTTGCGTTGGTAATTGAATTATTTCCTATTTTTGTTGGCTAATTGGAATAGTATAAAAAGAAAAAAGAATACAACTAATTAAAATCATTACAAACCTAACACAATTTCGTTATGAAGAAAAATTTGACAATTTCAAAGCTCATGATGCTTATCGTCATGGCTATCCTTCCCTTCAGCATGTATGCTCAAGAAGGTAAGAAGAAAACCAAACCCGTTGAAAAGTACTGGTACATTCAGGCTGACGGCGGTCTCTCCATCAACCATGGTGACTTGGCCAGCTACAATGGTGGTATTTGGGATGACTTCAACCATTTCAAGACCATGGCTTTCCAGAACTTCACCAAGAGCTGGAATGCCCATCTCGGTTTTGGTTACCAATTCAGCAAAGTCGTTGGTTTTAACATCAAGGGCGGTTATGGCCTCATCAATGGCCACAAGCATTTAGACAAGAATAATAACCTTCAGTACCTCTATTTGCTTACCGCTGATGGACAAGCTATCATTGCTGATCCGGAACATCCTGACCAAAGTGCAAAACACGACCTTAGCCTCGACAAGACCGACTTTTTTGAGGGAAGCTTCAATTTGACCTTCAACCTCTTCAACATGTTCAATTACAATCCGAGAAGAGTCATCAACCTGGTGCCTCACGTTGGTATCGGTGGCTTGTACTACAAAGCCTTTGAAGTGAAGAACGTTAGCTACAACCCTGATGATGTGAATAATGAAGTTGAAGGTGACGTTGTTGCCAATGCAAGAGACAAGCGTCAACTCCATTTCAATGTGCCCGTTGGTATGGAATTCAATTTCAACATCGCCCCCAAGTTTGACCTGTTCTTGGACTACACCTATGTGTTCACTGGCACCGACAATCTTGACCAAGTTGCCAAGACCGACGAGAGCCATCACATTATCAACGACAAGGATATGTACAGCCAAGCCAACCTTGGTTTCCGCATTAAGTTCAACAATCCTTGCGACATCGAAAAGATGGCCCGCGAGTCCAAGAAGATCACCTACCGTGTGAATCCTGACCCGCTGGTTAAAGGTGAAGACGGCAATGTTTGCTTCGACGTCATCGTCAACATCCCTGGCGAATACTTCGAAAAGCAAGCTGTCATGAACCTGAAGCCTTATCTTGCCTACAATGGTGGCCAGATCGACATCGATCCCATCACCTTCGTTGGTGAAAAGGTTAAGGGCGAAGGCGACTTCCGCGTCAACTACAAAGAAGGCGGCGAGTTCACCAAGCACTACTGCATGCCTTACCAAGAGGAAATGGCCAACTGCCAACTCATGGCTGACCCGATGTTCTATGTCTACGAAGGTACCATCTATCCCACTCAGGATGAAATCGTGAAGAACGCTTACTTCACCCAGGGTGCTACCGAAAAGCTGGCTGACGGCGTCATCGTGAAAGATGAATATGTCGACGAAATCGTTTACGACACCATCGAAAAGACCCGTGCTGTCAAGAAGCTCACCTATTTCTTCAACAAGGACAAGTACAACATTGCTGATAGAAAGAAACTCAACAAGGAAGCTGACGCTGCTTTCAACGACCTCTTGAACGCTGGTGAGAAGGAATTCGAAATCAGAGCTTGGGCTTCACCTGAAGGCGAAGAAGGACACAACAACGAACTTTCCAACAACCGTGACAACGCTGCTGAGAACCAGATGAAGAAACTCGCCAAGAAGGCTGACATCACCATCAACGGTAAGGGTTATGGTGAGGACTGGAACCTCTTCATCGAACTCGTCCAGAACTCCAACCTGAAGGACAAGGATGCCATCATCAACAACATCAACAACTCCAGCAACAAGCAGAGAACCATCAAGGAAATGTGCGCCATCTATCCTCAACTCGAAAAGGATATTCTGCCGCAAATCCGTCGTGCTGAAGTTTATGTGAACGAGCCCTATAAGGATGTCGTCACCAGAACCATCAAAGTGAAAAAGGAAAAGAAGAACTAATCCATTTCACCTGACAACAGAAAAGCCGCTCCATTCCGAGCGGCTTTTTTTGTGTTCTTTCCTGAAAACAATCACAACGACACCCGATGCAACCCAATGTCATAGGGTTGGTCGATGGCATCGATGATACGCTGGTAGTCCTTTTCGTTGGCCACAAAATCAAGACGGTTGGTGTCGAGCAGCAGGATACGCATGCTGCCCTGCTGCTGATGCAAAAAATCGAAATAACCCTGCTGGATGCTCTCCAAATAAGCGTCACTGATTTCCTGCTCATAGCTGCGTCCGCGCTTACGGATGTTGGCTTGCAATCGCGACACATCGGAATAGAGATACACCAACAACTCCGGCTTAGGCATATCCGAGAAAATGATGTTGAAAAAGCGCGAAAACAATTGATACTCGTCCTCCTGTAGATTATTACGTGAGAAAATCAATGATTTGGCGACATAATAATCCGAGATGATGAAATCGTGGAACAAATCGAGCACACCCAACTTGTCTTTCAATTGCTGGAAACGCAAAGCCAAAAAAGTCATTTCCAACTGGAAGGAATACTTCTCAGGTTCTTTGTAGAATTTGGGCAGAAACGGGTTCTTGTCGCCCTCAAACTCCTCAAGGACCAGTTTTCCGTTGAAGTCCTGGGCAATGCGCGAGGCCAAAGTCGTCTTGCCTGCCCCAATGGTTCCCTCTATTGCTATATAGTTATAATTCATCACTTTACTTTGTTTTCATCCAATACTAACTCTCTAACGACACCTTCATCCGGACATTGCACAAGCAATTCTTTTTGCGTCTTTTTGAAAATCGGATGCTTGAAATCCGGGGCCACCTCGCAAAGCGGCACCAAAGCAAACCGACGCAGATGCAAACGCGGATGAGGAACTGTCAAAGCCTCTGTTTCGATGATACGGCTGCCATAATACAAGATATCCAAGTCGGCAGTGCGGGAAGTGTATCCTTGTATCTCGGGATGCCTAACACGCCCCAACTCCTTTTCGATGTCAAGCAGCTGCCGCAACAAATCCATCGGAGACAATTCGGTTTCCACTACAACGACCTGATTAAGGAACCATTCCTCAGCCTCAAAACCCCAAGGCTCCGACTCGTATGCTGAAGAGACCTTCACAACCGTGCCACACCTCTTATTAATTAATTGGCATGCCTCGGCAAAAACCGCCTCCTTGTCGCCCATATTCGACCCAAAAAGCACGTAACACATTCCCTTACTTCGACTATGCCCCATATCCATCGTTGAGATTTTCGGCAAAGGTAAGTTTTTTTTATGTACTTTTGCGGTCTAATCAAACAAAAACACAACATCATGAAATTCTCCAAAGTTGTTCTTGCGGCCTTCTTAGGTACGCTGATTGCATTGGTAATCAACTTTTTCATTAAAGTTGGCGTGGTTTCTTCCATGATTTCCAACCTGTCGAAATCCAAATCAGAGACTTCAACCACCGTGAAGCCCAATTCCGTGCTTTACATGAAACTCAACTATGATATTCCTGACCGCTCGGTTGATAATCCGTTCGGTGCCATCGATTTTCAGTCGATGGAAACAATAGAAGCCACGGGCATGAACGAGATTCTGCGTAACATCGAACATGCCAAGACCGACCCGAACATTAAAGGTATCTACATGGAGTTGAGCAGCATCCCGACTTCCACGGCCACTTTGCAGGAGATCCGCGACAAACTCGTTGAGTTCAAGGAATCAGGAAAATTCATTGTCACCTACGGTGAAAGCTACAGCCAAAGTGCTTACTATATGGCTTCTATCGCCGACAAGATTTTCCTCAACCCTGAAGGCGCCCTCGACCTGCACGGTATGGCCTCGCAAATCACGTTCTACAAGCACCTGTTTGACAAGCTCGATATCGAGATGCAGATTGTGCGCGGTCCCAACAACCGCTTCAAGAGCGCCGTGGAGCCTTATTTCCTTGACAAGATGAGTGAAGCCAACCGTGAACAGATGGACAAGCTGCTGGGCACCCTTTGGGGACAAATCCTCCAAGGCATCAGCCAAAGCCGCAACATCAGCGTGGAGCAACTCAACCAGATTGCCGACAACCTTGACACTTATTTCGATGCGACCAAGGCCTTGGAATATGGTTTGGTCGACAACCTGTACTACAAAGACCAAGTCTTGGATGAGCTGAAAGGTCTGACAGGCAGCAACAAGAGCATCAACGCCGTGGGCAATGCCAACTATGCCAAGTCGTACAAAGACAAGAGCACCAGCAAGAACGAGGTAGCGGTCATCTACGCCATGGGACAAATTTTTGACGGAAAGGGCAACGAGGACGAGGCCATCTATTCCGAGAACCTCTCCAAGACCATCCGCAAAGCCCGTGAGGACGAAAACGTGAAAGCTGTCGTGCTGCGCGTCAATTCGCCTGGTGGCAGTGCCGTGGCTTCCGCCATCATCGGTCGCGAACTTGATTTGACCAAGGAGGTGAAACCCGTCATCGTCTCGATGGGCAACTACGCTGCATCGGGTGGTTACTGGATTTCGGCCAAAGGCGACTACATCTTCGCCGACCCCACCACCCTCACCGGTTCCATCGGTGTGTTCGGCACCTTCCCGAATGCAAAGGGCTTCTTGAATGACAAGGTGGGCCTAACCTTCGATGTGGCCAAGACCAACGCAAACGCCGAGTTCCCCAACTTCACCGAACCGCTCACCGAGTTCCAATACGGCAAACTGCAGGAAATGGTGGTGAAGACATACGACGACTTCACCAAACGCGTAGCTGAAGGTCGTGGCTTGCGTCAGACTTATGTCGACAGTATCGGACAAGGCCGCGTGTGGGCTGGTGCCGACGCTATCGGTCTCGGCTTGGTTGACCAATTGGGCGACATGGAAGATGCCATTGCCTACGCAGCCCAAAAAGCCAACCTCGGCGACGACTACAAGGTGACCGATTGGCCGAAGCAGAAAGACTACTTCACCCGTTTCATGGAATCCATAAACGGCAACGGCTCCGACCAACTCGATGCCGCCATGAAGCAGAGACTCGGTGCCTACTACGACTACCTCAAAGGTTTGGACAACCTTCAGAAGAACACAGGCATCCAGGCACGGTTGCCGTTTGATATGATTATTGAATAATAAAAAATGGGGCTAAGCCCCATTTTTTATTTCTCATATTCCGCCAAGACCTCATCCCGCTCCATTTGCTTCTCGCCCCAGTCGTCCATCAGGGCTTGAAGCTGCTCTTTCTTCTTGCCGTAAGCCCAATACCAATCGTTATCAATCTTGATATCTGGATGTTGGTCGGGGTTGGCCATGATGGTGTCTTGCTCGGCTAATTCGGTTTCAAGTTTACCGATAGCTTCCTCCAAACGTTGAATTTCTTTGTCGACCTTGCGCAACTTGGCGTCAATCTGCTTCTTGCGCTCGTAGTTGATCTTGTTCTGTGATTGCGGCACAGCCTCTTGAACCTTGGTTTGCTTGGCGGCAATCTCCAACTCCTTCAAGTGGCTAAGGTTTTTCTGCTCCAAGAAGTCGTAAATGTCGCCGATGTATTCCTTGATGTTCGGTTTGCGGAATTCGTAGACCTTGTTGGTCAGGCCTTGCAGGAAGTCACGGTCGTGGGAGACGATGATCAGTGTGCCGTCGTATTGGATCAAGGCGTTTTTCAGGATGTCCTTCGAGAGCATGTCAAGATGGTTGGTCGGCTCGTCCAAGACCAACAAATTGGTCGGGAAGAGCAGCATTTTGGCCAAGGAGAGACGGGCTTTCTCGCCACCCGAGAGCACCTTCACCTTCTTGTCGATGTCGTCGCCACGGAAGAGGAAGGAACCGAGCAAGGCCTTCACCTTCAGGCGCATGTCGCCCACGGCCACATCGTCCAAAGTCTCGAAGACGGTCTTGTTCATGTCGAGCATGTCCTGCTGGTTTTGGGCGTAATACCCAATCTTGACCTCGTGACCAAGCTTCACCTCACCCTCGTGGTCAAGCACGCCACAGATGATTTTTGACAGCGTGGACTTGCCTTCGCCGTTGCGTCCCACAAAAGCAATCTTCTCCCCTCTTGGGATCAGCAGGTTGATGTCTTTGAGGATGACTTGGTCGCCATACGACTTGCCCACGTGATTCAGTTCAAGCGTCACCTTGCCGGAATGCGGCGCAGGCGGGAATTTGAAGTGGATGGCTGTGCTGTCGATGTCGTCGATCACGATTTCATCCATCTTCTCAAGCATCTTCACGCGGCTCTGCACCTGCTTGGCCTTGGTGGCCTTGTAGCGGAAACGCTCAATAAACGCTTCAATGTTCTTGATTTCGCGCTGCTGGTTCTCGTAGGCCGAGCGTTGCATGTCGACGCGTTCCTCACGCAGGCCGACATAATCGGAATATGGCACTTTGTAGTCATAAATCTTTCCGTTGCTGATCTCCACCGTGCGTATGGTGATGTTGTCCAAGAAAGCGCGGTCGTGCGAGACCATCAGGATGGCACCGTAATAGGCTTTCAGGAAGCCTTCAAGCCATTGGATGGACTCGATGTCGAGGTGGTTGGTGGGCTCGTCGAGAAGCAGGAGGTTGGGCTTTTTCAGCAGGATTTTGGCCAGCTCCACGCGCATCTGCCAGCCGTTGCTGAACTCGCGCATGGGGCGCAGCATGTCGTCATGACCAAAGCCCAAACCGACCAGAATCCGTTCCGCCTCGCCTTCGATGGAGTTGCCGCCAAGCAAGGCCAAACGGTCGTTCAAGTTGTTCAACTTGATAATCAACTTCTCATATTGTGGGCTTTCATAATCGGTGCGGTCGGCCAGTTCTTGTTGTAGGCGTTCCGAGTCGCGTTCCAGCTGGTGGTATTCATCGAAGGCGGAAAGCGCTTCATCCAAAACGGTCTTCGAGCTATTCACGTTCTTCTCTTGGGGCAGATAGCCGATGGTAACGCCTTGTGGGATGATGATATCGCCCTTGGAGGGCTGTTCCAATCCACAGATGAGCCTCAACAGCGTGGTCTTGCCTGCGCCGTTTTTGCCCACCAAGCCGATGCGGTCCTTCTCGCGGATCAAGAAGGAAATGTCGGTGAAGAGGTCCTCACCGGTGAAGTGCATGCTCAGGTTTTGGATTGAAATCATCGCTTTCCGTTTAGAGCGGCAAAGATACGATTTTTAAAGATTCATTCAACGCGATAACACGAAAGGCCGCGTCTCCACACCATTTTGCGCCATCACCTTAACCCAATACAAACCGTTTTCAAAGCACGACAAATCGAGTTGCAACATATCACCGTTGGTTTCTTTGTTGAGTACAGCCTGTCCCAAAGCATTGTAAACCACAACCTTCTGTATCCCTTCCAATGCAATGGTGATTGGGCCGGTCGTCGGATTGGGGTAGAGCTTGAAATCAAGTGTTTGGTTTTCGTCGGTCGAAGTGAGGTCGATGACAATGTAATTCATTTCGGGGTCGTTCAAAGTAGCAGCATAATCCGACTCGCAGGTCTCGTCATTGTCGGCCAGATAAAAGGCCGTGAGGCGGTAATAGACATCCTCATGGTCGTCCTCCGCAAGGTTGTCGCGGTACTCATAGTATAGTTGGCCCTCTACAGCAGCCACCGATGCAACCTGCTGATAATCTGTGTTGTCGAACGAGCGATACAGGTTGTATTGCTGCAAGATGTAGCCATCCTTGCCGAGCGCCATCTCACGCCCCGATTGGTTGGTGACAAAGGCCCGCAGCATCCAGGTGTAGTGCATGTTGAAAGTATGCATGTCGGTCCAGGTCTCGCCATCCAAAGAGACCCAACGCCCGTTGGCATCGCCCATGTCCTGACAGGCAGCTGCGGGACGCGATACACCTTGCTGTCCGACAACAATCCAAAGCGGCTCGTCTTCGGGTATTTCAAAGGCTGGACTTACGGTTTCCTCATGCCAAGCTTGTGCACCTGTCAAGGCCATGTTTTGAGAACGGACTAGGGTACGCGGGGCCGTATCGCCACCGACATAGATCCAAAGCTGATAGGTGCCTGCCCCGACATCGTAGAGCGACACTTTCCTCAAATGAGTCCCGACATAATCGGCCAAGGCCTCCGCCTCGAAGTGGATGGCCCAAAAGATGCGTGGCTCGTCGTCGCCACCCAAAGAACGCTTGAAGACGCCGTCATCGAAATACAGCCATTGGTTGATGAGCTCGGGACGTTCGCCCCAAGAGATTAAGGCACCATGGTCGTTTTCGTCCTCGTAATAAATCGTGCCGTCCAGTTTCACAGGCGGGTCGCAATAATTTGGAAAGCTTGCGATGGTATCTTGCTCACAAGACATGGAATAATAAGTGCCATCCCATGCACCATCATACACCAAACGCAAGCCATATTCCACCTCACCGTGGAGTTCCACAGTCTCATCCATGAATATATTCCCCTCTGTAAAACCTAAAAACTCGCCCTCGCGGAACAAAATCGCACCAACAAAACTGCCTTCAGGATAAGTCCATGAAAGCTGAACGGCCTCACCCTGTTGCGACCAATTCAAGCCATTAGGGCTACCTTCAAAGTCACTACACGAACGGTACACCCATCCATACGACTGCCAATCGCAGGTGTCAGAAAGATAAACGGGGCGTATCTGGGCCAAACATGTATCGCCTTCCAAAAGGCCACTCACCTCAAATTGGAAAAACGTTGCTGTCGTGGTCGCCACAAGAGCACTATCCAACATAATCTCAAAATACTGCAAATCACGGTTTCCTGACTCACTCAAGCTCCATATCGCCCAACCCGTAGATGAGACATACAGACTGTCAACACCATTCGTGGCTTCCATCAACTCCACTTCGATTTGGGTCGGCTCAAAAACCGAAAGCGGCGCATCGGAAACGTAATCCTCAAAACCGTTGAGATGAACTCGCAACTCGTACTCATCGCGATAGACCGATGGCAGCAGAGCGTGTCCATTGGCATCCAACGTAACTTGATAAGTCTGACCAAATTCATTAATCGAGGAAAGTGTCATCGTGGCACCTGCGGCTGACAGACCCACATTGGTGGTGGCATCAAGGGTAAAAATAGTGGTCATATCCTTGTCCAAGTAGGCCGACCAAATGGTGTCGGAATGGCCTCGGTTGCCCTCATAGTAGCAACTCACGCCCCAACGATATCGTCCCCATGGCAGGCTGTTCCAGCTCATCTCCATAAACACCGTATCCGCCAGATGTGAGGCCATCATCATCGGTTCCTCTTCAAAACGGCTACGGAACAAATCGTAGTATTGGAACGAGCGCACCGATTTCGCACTATCTTCCTGATAGAAATGGATGCAATCTACATAGAAGCAGTCGTCGCCCACATCAGTTGAACTGTCCTTCTTGTATGTCCAACGAAAAACATGTTCACCAGCAGTGATATCAACCAACTGTTCCGTCCAATCCTCTTCACCCGAACATTCCATTTTCTTTATGCCATCGAGATAAAAACGGCCCATATCATAATAGCTTTCGGAAGAGACCTTGCTGAAGAAGCTCATCTGTCCAGTCAAAGGAACGTAAACAGAAACCTCAATCTGAGACTCACCATTTCCAACTCCTTCGCAAGTCGATTTCATGCAGTAATTGCCTTCGTAGGCATGTACGGAATCGATGGACCAAGGGTATGTTGAAAGGGTATCGATCCAATTGAAACGGCTGAAATCACCCGTCTCGAAGTCCTCAAAAAGCAAGGGGTCGTGTTTCGACCAGGTGATGCGCACCAAGTCGTTGGTAAACTGCCTGGCCGCCACATACCGCACAGGATGATATATCTCATAAAGGACAAAATAAAGCCCAAAGAAATACTGTCCCTCCTCGACTTCCAAAGAGTCGGGCCGATATTCCGTCTCATAGCCTTCAGCCGAAGCCCAAACCCGATACACGCCCGCGTTGATGCTGTCGGCAAAAAAGCCGAGGGAATCGGTGACAAGTTGATAAACCACCGTGTCGCCATAGACATCAACACCAGAGAAGGTCACCGTGGCATTCTCAATCGGAGTGTACCAATCTTGTTCGTCCACTTCGCCATAAACCAAAACTTGGCCCAATGCCAGCCGCGACCCCATCAACACAAAGGCAAGAACGGTAAGGATCCTCATCATCTTTCTCATAGCCTGCCCTTTCATTGTTTCATAAACTTCGCCATGACGGGACCTGTGCCGTCATCGACAAGGATAAAGTAAACACCCGCCGGCAACTCACCAACCGTCATCGGGAACTCGCCTAATAAATTGGTTTGGATTGTGGTGGTCGGCACCACCGTCATACCCAAAAGGTTCATCACCGTCACTTGATAATCCGTGTTGCCTTTCAGTCCGTCAACAAGCAAATCCGCCTCGACAGGATTGGGGTGAAGGCTCAACTCGGTGGTCACAAGTTCAAGGTCTTGTCTCATGCGAACCCTACCCTCGTCGCTGATATAGAGATGCAGTCCGCTCACCGAGGGCTGCTCCGCCGAAAGCATGATTTCCTCGCACATCCCACGACCATAGCGCGGCAAATCGGCCATCACATGATAGGTACCGAAAGGCAGGTCTTTGAAGTTGAATTGTCCGTTAGAACCCGTCAGGGCAAAACCTAAAATGCGTTGTTTGGTCGAATTAAGCAAAAGCACCCCGACATTTGACAGACCCTCGGCGCAATAGTTCACATCGCTGCCTTCGCGTAACCAAGACTGGCAATAAAAGTCACGGGCCTTAAACGGATTGTCGGGATAGTCGAACACGCCGCTGATAAGGCCTTCGCCCACGTTGAATCCAGCCACCATCTGAGGCAACGCAATATCCACATCATAGACATTACCATCCACTTCTATCATATTCGACTCATTCCATTGCAGGTCGCCGAGGTAATAGCTGCCGCCCGCCTCTGCATCCAATGTGTCGGGGAAGGCATACAAGATATAGGTGTCGGGCAACAAGGCATCAAACTTGAAAAAACCCTCATCGTCCGAAACCGTGCGATAAAACCCCGAAACAAACGGATTGTCGTCGCTCAACGCCGCTGCAATCACTTGTGTCTGAGGTCGCAACGTTCCTCTAACCCAAGTCCTTCCTTCCAAGGAATAGTCCTTGAACAAATCGAAACGCACCTCATCGGAGGCATTGCCGCAGAACGACCACGCTTCAAGCACCAATCTCACGAAGCCTTGTTCTTTGTCAAGCTCACCTGGATAATAAATGGTATGCAAAGCCAACGGGTCTTCGAAATGTCCGTCACCCATGGAGCGCCATTGCAATGAGTCGTAATTGTTCACCTCTGCCTGGTCAAGCCACAGGGGTTGGTTCATGCCGCTGTAGCCGTCCTCGCCAGCATACACGCTCAAAGCCCTGTATAGATCCAGATGCAAAGCATCGGTCTTGGTCACGCCATTGCTGGTCACGCGCAAGGTAAGGATCACCTCACCCGCATCGAAGTCAGCCTCCGAAGGATAATAATTGGTGCGCAACGCAATTGAATCGGAGAACACGCCCGTGCCCGAGGTCTGCCAAACAAAGTTGCTGTAAATGTAAGGGATATTGGCATCCTTAACGAAATAATAACCTGATTGCGTGGCGCAAAGTGAGGCATCAGGGCCAGCGTATGGATAATACTCAGCAAAAGCATAAGCACTTTGTCCTACAGAAGCATACACATTGGGATTATAGGCTCGATCGCAGGCCATAATGGCAACATTGTCTGTTTGTTGCGGCGTAAGGATATAAGAGTTGTCAGCGATGACGTCAATACAGTGGGCAAACTTATAGTAATTGAAACCGCCGTAAAACAGCACATAATGGTCGATGTCCTGCTCTGGATTTTCGTCCCACGAAATCAGCCATTTGTTGTTCACCAATTGTTTCTTCACCTTGAACGGAGGTGCAACAGGTGCCGTGGTGTCGCACTCGGTCAAATAGTCTTCATATATGACCTCACCTAAAGCAGGCGAGTCATGCTTATCGAGAATCACAGATTCAATGTCAGCCACGGTCTCGGTATCCCAGTAGTTGCCGCGCATATCGATGTCTTCAGCCGTGACATTGGCAAACAGCGTCGCATTTTTCTTGTAATGAAGGAAGTTGTTGCCGTTCATCCGCGACTTGTCGGAGGGAAAACTCACAATCCTCTTTTGGGCCTCGCTGATGGTATTACCCACAAAGCACATCGACCCTGACGCTTGTAGGTTTGTGATGGTCAACTCATTATCAAAGAATGTGTTATGCTCCACAATAAGATGACACACCCGCATCATTCTGATGGCTTCGTCGTTGCTCCAAAACACATTGTTCCGAATGACTAGCGTATCTGTTGCCGCCTTTATGCCGTAAGACGAATAGCCTGAGCCGCCTTCGGGCAAGTCGGACGAAATCAGGTTGTTCTCAATGTAATTCGTGGCTTCCTTGTCGGAGATACCGCCCACAGCCTCAAAACTGACGGCGGTAGCAGCCCCTTGAAAACAGTTGTCGGAGATATGATTGCGGTTGCATTTGAAACCATACGCCACATTGGAAATCTCGATATTAATTTGGCCTTGGTCGAAGATGTTGTGCGAAAAAACGTTGTTTTCGCTGTCGGCAGCACGGGCTTTCAGTTCAATACCCGACACGCATTGGTAGAAAAAACAGCTGTCGACCAAGAAGTTGTTGCAGTCGATGAGCTCCATGCCTTTGCCTGCATAGTAGTTGCTAAACGAACAATGATTGACGATAGCATGATTGCTGGTGGAAGCGTTCAAGGCGGTTAGGGCACCTACGACTTCGACATACGAAATCCTCACCGTGTCTTCCTCGGTGATGTTTTTCAGTTGGATGCCTGCCCAATCATGCGAGAACTCGTAACAAAGCAGATAAATCGAGTCGTTGCGTTGACCATCAAGCATCAGGTTTCCGCCATCGACACGCAGATAGGCCGATTGCCCGAAATACATCTTGACGCCACCTTCCACACGCAGGGTGCCGCCGTTTTGCACGGTCAGCGACTCATTCACCCAATACACTGAATCACCGCCCAACTTCGGCAACACCAGCAAGGTGTCAATCTCGCCATTAATTGGAACGTAATGCTGCGCCTCGACCCACATACCCTGCGCCAGGAAGAGCAGGAGCTTGAGCGGTTTCATGATTTAGAAATAATAGGTCAGACCCAGGCGGAAGTCCATCATCCGCATCTTCATATTGAACGGAAAATCAGATCGATACAAAGAGCCGTTAGTCACTCGATAATGCATCTCGGGCACCAGTTCGATACGATTGGCCACTTTGAAGGCAACACCCAAACCTCCGTAGTAGGAGAATCGAATCGGTTCCACTTGCTCTTTGGTGATGGGCGCATGGTAAGGTGACTTCTCCGAATTGAGAGACCCCGCATAGTTGACCAAGATATCAGCAGAAACACCAGCTTTGAAGAAGGCTCTGACATGCTCCAATTTGATGAAATCGAAGGTCGCAAAAAGTCCAACGCTCAAATAATCAAGCTGATTGATATCGCGGTAGGCGTAGTTGGTCGTAGTCAGTGGGATGTAGGTCGAATCTAGGATGTATTGGTAAGTGGTGTCGCCTTCGGGATGCACCACATAATAGGTGTCCAAGGTGTCGTTCACGTAATAGTCG
>Ga0310786_10008010_pt1 | contig 13643 bp, 27 predicted proteins | sample AusTroGonzalo_MG_FD_203881 | JGI IMG/M metagenome (GOLD analysis project Ga0310786, IMG submission 203881) | Bovine rumen microbial communities from tropical cattle in Woodstock, Queensland, Australia - Gonzalo_03 (v2) (version 2) | ecosystem: Host-associated > Mammals > Digestive system >... | reverse complement strand
TTAACCACACTGGTATTTTTTTGCCCTGTTTTGTACTGAATTCTTCATCTTTTTCATTAAACATATTTTTTAACCTCCAATTTCTAATTTTCCTATCTCAATTCTATCTAGGAATTCTTCAACATCTTTAATCATATTTCTTGCAGTCTTCTCATCTTCTTCTGTCTTTGCTTCAAATAGTTTTTGTTTTGCATAATCTATACAACTGAAAGCCGTATATAAATTCAATTCAATCGTTGTCATAGTTCCTCCTTTCTTATGGTCCTTTGATTATTAATATTATCGCCAATATGATAAATACAATCTCTAGAATTTTGCTATTCATTATAATTGCACACAATACAAATGGTGCCATTATAACTATAAAAGCGAACAACAATCTTACTAAAAATCTTATAATCTTCTTCATTCGTACCACCTCCTTAAAATTGGTCTGCCCAATATTCTCTTTCTCTATCTTTTCTGTCTTGTTCCGCTTCTTCTTCAAGTCTTTCTTCAAGCATATCTAATTCTTGTTCATATTCTAATAACAATCCTTGAAACACCTCTTTGTCATACTTTGTTTCAATTTCTTTTAACAATCCTCTTATTGTGCTAACTATATTGTCTAATTCATAATATCTGTCTAAATCATCCATATTTCTTTTCCTCCTATTCATTTTCTAATTCATTTATCGTTGCTTCTATTTCGTTTAGTTCATCTTCCAACTGTTCAAAATCTTCATACGTTTCGCATTTTGAATTTAATAATTGTTTTCTTCTTTCTTTTAATATTTTTAACATTTTTTCATTCATATTTCTTTCTTCCTTTCTCGCAGGGTGTTTATCTCCCCCTGACACTTATTATTATAATACAAAATGTTTACTGTGTCAACACTTTTTATATTACATTTATATTACATTTTTATTACAAAAAAAAGAAGCAAGCATACTAAATGCCTACTTCTTTACCAAAAGAAATATGAATGAATTTTAAATTCAAAATAATAATATCACTCTTTTATCTAAAAATCAAATGCTTTCCAAATAAAGTTCTACAATTCTATTTATGGAATCATTGCTCAAAGCTACTAACTCACACACATCCTCATATCCGAAAACTTCTTTTCCGTCTTGATTGGTATGTCCATTCTCGTATAACCAGACGTGCATAAGTTCATGTTTTAGCGTAATCATCATTTGTTCTTCTGTTCCATACTCTATGTAGATATTCCTATCATCATAATTACTTCTACCAACATAAGTGTTTTTCCCTGTGATTCTATCTACGTTGTAGATTGTATATATTTTATTATTTATTTCAAATTTGCAAATTTCTTCCATTTTTCGCTAAAATATCATCCTATTATCATATTATTTTTCCATTGTTTGTTTCAAATACATATAGTTTTCTTTTTCTTTTTGTGCTACTCTTGTAATAGCGGTTTTCTCTTGAGGATTACTTGACATCTCTGCAATATCTTCTAATTTACGATACATCTCTCTCATATCTTCTACTGCCATTTCAAGTTCTTCGTACATATCTTCTTCACGATAATTGCGATAATTTCTGTTGTTTATTCTTCCACCACGTCTATCATAATCTCTGGTTCTTCCACGTCTATAATCTCTCTCATCTCTATAATCACGATAGTCACGATAATCCCTGTAATCTCTTTCATCATCTCTGTTGTTTCTGTAATCCCTATAATCACGATAATCTCTATCGTCATACTCTCTGTTCATTTCGTTCATATTATTATCTCCTTTCTAATTTGGAATAGTTGTAACATACTGCCACTTATACCCAAAAGCACTTTTTCTTTTATTTTTACAACATTCGCAAATTTTGCCTATACTTTTAATATTCAAAAATTTTTCTGCGTCACTTATACAATTCCAAGTTCTTATAAAATTTCCCTGTAAATCATACTGATTAATTTTTTTCTTTTGTTTTTCTCTATATTCAATTAAACCTTTAAGACTAGCTTTTCTTTTTAAAACTTCATAAGAATGTTTTATATTATAACTTCTATTACACCATTCTAAATTAGAAAGATTGTTATTTTCAGTGTTTCCATCTATATGGTTTATGTCTAATAATTTCTTTGAGTTTTCTATAAAAGCTTGTCCAACCAATCTATGAATATAAAACATTTTGCCGTTATTGTTTTTTCTTAGATGTATTTGATAATATTTACCACATTTTTGTGGCTTCATAATCTTTTCTTTTAATTTATGCACTCCATATTTTTTGCCAATCGTTATTCGACTTAACGATTTGATATTTCCCAAATTGCTTACTTGATACAATCCTTCATAGCCTTTTACATCTTTCCATATTTCTTCTTCCATAATTTTAAACTCCTATAAAACAAATTAAAATAATAAAAGAAGCTTATATAAATGCACAACAAAAGGCTTTTATTGTTCAAGATAGCAACCTCTCGCTATGCACATATATAAACTTCTTTTACTATCTTGAACATATTTATTGTATCACATATTTTTTTAATTTTCAACTATTTGAGTAAAATACTTAAACACTTTGCCCTCGCCTGCGTCTTCATCTTCAATAAAGTCTATTGTAAATTTTACATACATTTCAACATCATCTCCAAACAAATCTCTGTAATCATTGTATGCGGAATTAATTACAACAAAAAAGTCTATATCTCTTATGTTAGCAACGCCAAACTCATCTTGTATCTTTTGCGTTTCTCTTAAATCCCATTTCATTCGATAAGGTTTCATTTCCGATACAATCTTTTCTGCCATTTGCCTATTTAATGTATTTCCATAAGCCATCTCGTATAGGCACATCTCATATTTCTTGTATTTCTGTTCGTCACAATGTTTTAAATGCTCCATAGTTTCTTCTAGTATCTCGGACAATTTGTGCATATCCTCAATTCTTCCATCATCAACTATTTTTTCAATCAGTTCCTCTATATCCATTTTGCCCTCCTTTCAGAAGTTCAATAATTTTTTCGTTTTGATTAATTATTGTGTCTAACAATTCATCCTGATGGTTCAAATACTTCATCAAATCAGTATTGTTGAAATCATTTACCAATATTTCATAACTTTTCAACTGTACTATATTTGATAGTATTTCTAAATTTCTTTCAAAATTGTTCATTTACGCAAGTCTTTCTATGTTCAAATTTCCATCTTTAATAATTGGAATTTGTGTTGGTGTTATTACTGGTGTACCAGTTCCACTAAATGTTGTTGTTGGCAAAGAATTTATTGATAAGTTTACTGTTCCTTTGCAACATACTCTAATCTTTTTGTCGAAAGATATATTTTCCCAATCTCCTGCTGTTGCTATTGTTGCATCCATTTCTGTTCCAGGCACTAGAATACCATCAGCGAAAAGTCCGAAGTGCTACATCCCCAGCAGTTGCACCACTTGTAATATTACCATTGAATGTTACCTCATAAGTTCCACCCTCTAAAATGCTAAATAATGCACTTCCTTCATTGTGGTTCATAAAACCTTGACAATTTATAGCACATCTAGTCCTTAAATCTACTAATTGGAAAGGCAAAGATGCAGTATTTGAAGCTAATGTAACTTCTCCTTGTGTTATTGCTTGAATTACACCATTCATATTTTGTTTTCCTCCTTTATAAAAAAATTAGAGAGAGTAAACTTGCTACTCTCTCTTCAAATTAATTTAGCAAGTTCTCGTAATCGAGGTTGTCTTTACAGACGTTTTGCTATTATACTAATGTACTGCCAAAAGTGTTTCCGCATCCACAACCATTGTTGTTTGAACAAGTGAATATTGGAGTTCTTCCGATAGACAGGTGTACTTGGCACAGGGCATGAAGATAGGCGGTTATACAACTGGTCTACTTCATTGCTAAATCCTTGTGCAATAAACGCATTTTGAGCCGTTTGGCTTTCTCTTAAATTAGCCATTTGTAATTCTCTTTGTAAATCAGCTATTTTTGAGTCTTTTTCATCTAATCTATCTCTGAAAATTTCATCAATAATCTTTTGAGTATTAGCAGTTTGATTTACCAATATATCTTGACCGATTTGTCTTAAAACTTCCCTATCAGAGCAGTTTTCACTAATTACTGTTGATTTTAAGTCTTGTGTTCCTAATCTGTTTTCAGCACTTGCGTTGCACAATGCAGAATTTACACTATTAAATCCTTGTACTGTTGATAATTGGTTGTTAAATGCTTGTTGCATATTAGCCATTTGTCTGTTGCTTGCAGAAATCTCGGCATTATAGAAGCCGTTTGAAACGGTTTGGTTCATATCTGCACAGCAATTACACAACTGATTAGAAAGTCCATAGATACCATCTCTTACACCTTCGATTTGATTGCTTAAATGTAATGTATCGAATCCAGTATTAGTGTTTTGCATAATTTCTTTTTGACCGTTTGAAAGCCAAGCGAAATCTTGGAAACCATATCCACCTGCGTAACCACCAAATCCGTTTCCACCAAATCCGCCGAATAAAGCAAGAATTAAAATAAGCCAAATCCAATCTCCGCCATAGCCTGCGTTACCATATCCACCGCCAAAACCTGCTCCATACGGAAATACAGGATAAGCATAACCAAAACCGTTGTTTCTATCAGTGTTCCCTACAACCGCAGAAATATCTGCCGGGCTTAAATTTTCATTCATAGTCTTTTCTCCTTTCTTTAAAATTTCGTATATAAAAATCCAAAAGGATAATTATTACCTATTTCATATTTTGTAGTTTCCCCATTATTTCTTTTGGGCATCCATATCCATTAAGTTGTTTGAAAAATGCTTCTTTTTGTTCTTTATTCATATTCCCTAAAATCTGTCTTACATACGGTTCTGGGTTTGTCCCCATATTCATCATATTTTGTATTTGTTGAAATCCTTTAGCATTCTTTCCTTGAAGTTGTCGCATAAAAGTTTGAATTAATTGTTGCACCATTTCAATGCCTCCTATTTACTTTTCTTTTCTGGTTTTATTTCTGGCTCACTGTTTAGCTTTTGTTGTGCTACTTGTTGTGATAATAATTGCCTCATACTAGTCAATTCATTTTTCAAGTTTTCTATCTCTGCGTCTTTTGGGTCAATTTCAACAACTTCTTGCAATGAGTAGGTTTTTATATCTCCATTTATATTCTTAATCCACAATGTATTAACATCTCTATTAATGAATAAGCCCTCTCTCATTACAAATGTGTTTTTTACATCATCAATATTATTCGCAAATTTTGCTTCTAATTCGCTTTGTTGTACAGGTGCGATTTGAAAATTTTGATGTATCTGTGGTTGTTGTGGTATGTTTTGATTCTGTTGCTGATATTGTTGCATTGTTCTGTCAATTCTATCTCTCATACTCTGTAAATCTTGAATATAAGGATTATAATTATAAGGATAATTTGCCATTTTAATCTCCTTTCTTTTTAAGTAATATAATTTCATTACTTAATCATAAAAACGCCTTATTTTTTATTCTGGCGTTAAATAGCCATCAATAATTTCTAATTTCATCAAAAGAAAAAGAAGATGGTCGGCAAAATCTACTCTGTACATATTTCGATTTTCTTTCTGAAACATTCCGCTCATCTCCTTTCTTCTTTAATTTGATTGTATCATCTAAAAAACAAAAAAACGTGTCACAATTCGGACACAATTCGGACATATTTTTGACAATAAAAAAAGGGTTGAATTAAATCAACCCTTTTCTAAATAAAAATAATTTTATTATTTTAAAATCTATTTTTATAATTTCTCTACTTACTGTTTTTTCACAAACATTTAACTCCCTTGCTATTTGATATATTTTTTGTCTTCCATCTTTATCTGTAAGTGCATCAAATATTTTTTGTTGTCTGTTTGTAAAATTTGCATTTTTATTTATATAATCAAGTTCTTCTTGAATAAAATCAAAAGTTCTCATTTTACTTCCTTTTTATAGTAATTTTTCGCCTTGCTCTTCTTCTAATAACTCTTTTAGTTTGTTTCGCTTTTGCCATAATATCACTCTCCTATATCTTGACTAATTGGCGAGTTTTCGCCTTCTGTATCTGCATCTTGGGTGTATATTGTATCTTCTACTGGTTGATTTACATACCATATAAAAGCACCTATTGTTGCAGTCCAACCTAATATTAACAACACAATAATTTTTGCCAATATATGTATTATCTCTGTTGCTAATGGCACATTTTCATTCTTTTTCATATTTCTTTCCTCCTATCCTATCCAATACTTTAGCACTAAACCTATTGCAGTTGCACCAATAGAACGCCACATCCACTTTTTACCGTCTTCCAAGTCTTCAACTCGTTTTGTTATCGGTGCTAACTTTAAATCCTCTGTTGCTCCTGCATTTGTTAGTTTTTCAAGTATAACATCAACCTTTTTGTCAACTTCACGCAATAGTTTCTCGTTCTCTCGGCTCTGTTCTTCCATTCTGTTGACTCTTTCGACTAAATTATTGAATTCTTCTTTTCCAACGTAGTTTTCCATTTTATCTCCTTTACATTATAATAAAAAAGTTTAACTCTGTCAACTCATCTAGCATAGACAACAATCCCTGAATAAGTCCCTGTGTATAATTTTAATTGATTACTTCCCATATAACTTACACCGCCAGAACGTTCATTGTCACTTATTTGGTGGTATCCATTAGTGCTATCACTATTTACCAAAAAATTACTTTTAGCTACTACCATTGAATTCATAAATCTTGCAGGTACTCCCACTGGTGTTAATACAACTAAAAATTCATTATAATCTCCTAAACCTGATATTGCAGAAGTTGTAGTACTACTACTAGCCGTTTGATAACTTGCTATTTGTGTCCAATCAAGCATCCCTTTTAAGTTTGTTGCATTCAAAGGTGTATTTGTGCTTGGTAGGTTTTCCCAATTTACTGCCATATTACTTTTCTCCTTTCAAAAGTTTAATCTCTTTTTTCAATTCTTCAATTTGTTCTTGTTGCTCTTGTACTGCTTTCCAAAGAATAGAAATCATTGTATAAGTATCAATTCCATTGCCATCAGTAGAAATTACTTCATCAGGCGTTTTATAATTTCCACCTAAATCCCCTATAACAAATCCGATATGTTTTTTGCCTTCTTCTTCTTTGTATTTATATTCATATATATCTGAATTTTTAACTAACTCTATCGCTTTTTCTTTATATTTTTTAATATCTTTTTTTTGGCTTTCTCTTGAATTGTTAATAAATTGTGAAGATATTACAGAACTGCTTGTAACATAAGAGTTGTTTCCACCGCCACTTACTGCTATTGTTCCGCTATTACTTGTATCATTAAATACATTCAAGCTAATACTATCCCCCAAATTGTTGCCCACAATAAAACTTCCTACACCACTAGAACCTTCTGCAACTTGGCTTATTATACCTACACCATTTCCATTGAGTCTATTACTATTGCTAAACATCAAATTCGAACTATTAGCACTTTGTATTTTTAATTTTGATTGCGAACTTCCATCAACATAATTTCCTGTTAACGATAAACTTCCACCTGTTATATTTACATTATTGGAAGTAACTGTTCCTGATATGTTAGCATTTGTTGCTGTCATATTTCCAGAAGTTGTTACTTTAAAATTATTGCTATTTATTGCTATTGCTTTACTTGTTAAATTTATCGTATTTCCTGCTAATATATTTATTACATCATTCGCATTAATATCCACTTTATCCGCCTCAATCTGCACTTGTGAAGTATCATCATTTATTTTAGCAACTATCTTTGCGTGCGTAAAATCTTCTTCATCCAATTTTTCTGCTACTACTAAATTGATTTCATTTGCTTTTTGATTTATTTCGCTTGTTACTTCTACCTTTGTTGCAAATTGTGATGTGTATATATTAGAAGCCATAAGCCTTACAGAAAGATAACCAAATTCATAACCTGGAATTGAAATTGTATAATCTCCATCTGTCAACTGTATTAATGGATATGTATAACTATTTATCACTTCATTTGCTAATAATACTACATTTCCATCTGCGTCATAAGCACATCTTTTTGTCACTTGACAAGTTTGACTATCATAATTCAAATAAAATTCATCATAATTTTCACTATCATAATACAATAAATCATCTGGCAATACATAATCAAAAACCTCGTTTGTACTTCTATTCGTAAATCTCAATTTCCTGTCTGGCATAAACAACGTATCATCAGGATATAATCCACTTGCTCTTGGATATAAATAACTAATGTTTGTTGCGATTGGTCTTATCGTTACTGAAATCGGCTCGCTTTCATTTATTCCATCCAAATCAAGACTTGCATAACTCGTTTCTCCTGCTGTTGTTATATCTGCGATATCTTGTATTTTAGCGTCTAATTCATCAACCGTCTGCGTTATCTGTGATATTTTACTATCTTGCTCTGTAACATTACCAATCAAGCTCTCAATAACTTGGTTTTGCTTATCTACAATTAAATAAGTCTGATTGATTTTCCTGTCTGTCTTATCTGCCTTCGTATAATCTGTTTGGCTTTCTTCCAATAGTTCTGTATGTATTAATTCTTCTAATCCACTTGTTATATCAATCTCATCATTCATCATAATACAACTGTAACTATTATCTCCGTGTTCTATTGTGTATCTATCGCATAACTCCAAATAACAAATCCCTGTGCTTGAAAAATCATTTACATAATATTGTAAGCCATTTAATTTTGCATAAATATCAGGTAAATAATCGCTTCTATTATTGTCATTCATTATTTGATTATCTACAATCTTCACTTCACAAGGATTTTCTGGTAATACCGCAGGATAATACACATTATCCGCTTCGCCACTTCTACTTAATACAATTACATTAACAGGTCCATATTGTTCCCCAAATTTCACATTTATATCTTTTAAATGTTTTCCTGTTATTGTATCTAATGTGTTTGTTATGTATCTTATCTCTAACTCATCATCATCATTTACACAAATTGTACTTGCAGTAACTTGTGCTAATTCATCTAATACATCTCTGAAAGTATACCCTATATCATTTCCACTTGCATCAAGATATTTTTCATTTGGTATCTCTCTATTCCAATTTGCAAAGCTAGTATCATTTTCATTTGCAAAATCTAATCCCAAATAATCAGCAATCTCTAAAATATAACTTCTTACAGTAATTGGATAATTGATATTCATATTCTCATAAGGTTTCATCGAATATAACATTTTATCGCAACAAGTTAATGTAAAATGCCCTGTGTCTTCATTGAATTCACTTTTATATACAATGAAATTTCCATAATCAAGATATTCATAATCCTCATCCACCCAAACGCCAAATAACCATTTGATTTCTTCGTTAATCGGTATATCTACTGTTGTTTCAACTTCTAATGTTTTCATTACAGATTTAAGGATGTTTCCTTCATAAGAATAAGTTATTCCATACAATTCGCTTTCTAACACTTCTAATCCATATAATATTTTAGAATGTATTTGTCTTCCACCTTTTGCTATCGCTTCCTTAAAATCGGCTGTGTGTATTTTCATTTATCACACCTCCTTCGTTTTAGCAATCAAGCTACATTCAAAACTCGAATTTATACCAATATACTTATTTTCATAATCCCAATCACCTGTATAGGTTGAAATTGTTACTGTTGCTTGTTTTCTAGGGCTGTAATATACAACTGTTTGTTCTGCACTATCCAATATAGACGATATAGTTTCCAATTCTCCTTGACTTAATTTTCTAAATGTTAATGTAAATTTTGGAAATACGCCTTTCAATGTTCCGCTAAATTCTCCGTTCCAAGTTTCTACCGTGTATCTTCTGCCCACAGTTTTGGTCTTTGATATTTAATGCTCAATAAGTATTGCCCCATTGATGTTCCATTAATCATAAAACTATCTTTATTAATAAACACAATTCCACCTCCTATCCATTATACGCAAATTCTTCTTCATTTCTTATCGTTTGTAATTGTCTTGAAATTACTCTACCATTCATCTTATTTACAATGTTTGCATTAATCGTTATGTATTTTCCGATTGTTGCTCCTAGAGTTTCCATAGCTTGACCGGTCTGTCAAAGGAATAACACCCTCTGCTCCGTGACTCGCCTACTACCGCTCCACCAAGCATTACTCCGTTTGTTTGGCATATTAACTATACCACCAACTGCTAATCTAGGTAATTTAAAAGTTTTTAATTTACCCAAGCTAACTCCAGGAATAGAATTTACTGCATCTATCAATCCATTAATAGCTTTTATCGGAACATTCAATATTGTTTCTATTGCTCCTAATACTGCGTTAATTGCACCTTTTATAACATTCCAAATAAGCAATGCTACTGTTGAAGCTATTGTTACTGCTAATTTTAGAACTGCTGATAATACATTTTTAATAGTTCCAAATATTGCTTCCCATATTCCAGAGAATATTTTTTGCACTCCACTCCAAGCCTTTTCCCAATCGCCTGTAAATACACCTTTAACGAATTCGATTATTCCATCAAATATCTTCTTAATTCCACTGAAAAAGCTATCGAACGCATTTAATATATCTTGTAATGCACTTACAAACAGTTCCCATATTGCTCCAACACCTTCTCCAAATATATCAGTAATTATTCCTGTCAATCCTTTAAGATAATCTATTCCATTTTGGAAGAATTTTTTGATTTTCTCCCAATTTTCAATTATTAATCCTGTTATTACTACTATTGCACCTGCAATCGCTACTGGTATACTTTCAATAACTAACGCTAATCCTGTTAGTATGATTCCTATATTTCTTATTACTTTTCCAAAATTTGCCCAAGTTGGGTCTTGCAAATAAGAAATAACGCTCCTTATCAATTCGACTATTCCATAAACTATAATTCCAATGCCTAATGCTTTTATTCCATCTAATCCTGCTTTTAGTGCAATAATTGCTCCTACAATTCCCCAAATAATCGGTGCTATATCTTCTAACCATTTTGGCATTTCTCCAAAAGCCTTACTCAAATCCATATCAGGTGTACTTATTCCACCTCCACCTGCTCCACTATCTGTTTGACTTGACAATACATTAACTTCGTCAAATCCCATTAATTGCTTCTTTATGCCTTTTACTGCTTTTTCTACTCCGCCTGCACCTTTTTTCATCTTTTGGAAATCTTCAACACTAGCCTTTGAAAATATATTTACACCAAATAATGCTCTTACAATCATAGCTACTATTTGCAGTAATTTCATTGCTAATTGTACAATTCCTCGTAAAACAGGTGCTATTGCTTGTGTTAATACAAATCTTATGTATTCTAAATTAGTTGCGTATTGCTCATCATATCCTGCTAAATCACTACTTGCACGCCTTAATGCCATATAAGCACTTCTTATTCCAAATATTCCTAATGCTAATTTACCTGCTTTCTTGACTGCTTTTTCAAAAGAATTGCTTAATCCATCCAATCCATTTGGCTCATTTAACTTCTGTTTTTGTTTATATAATCCAACTAATTTGTTTTGCGTTTTTTCAATTTCAACTTCAACATCTTTTAGTTCGCCTTTCATTCCTTTAGCTTCAAAATATATCTTTTGCTTTTCCAAATCTTGCAATTTATCTTCTAATTCTTCTATCTGTGCATCAAAACTTTTTGTGTCTAACTCTGTTGCTATTGTTATTTTTCCATCTGCCATTAATTACCTCCTTTCCACAAACCTAATTGTTTGTAAAGGTTTCCTACACTTTCTTTTTCTTTTTGTGTCAATTCTTTTTTCTTTGACTTACAATATTTTTCTCGCAATTCTTTTTGTGCTTCCCTTATCTTCTTTGCATCTTTGTCTTTCATTTTGCTTGTGTCCATATTGATTATTTCTGCAACTCTATTCAAAGCACAACAAGTTCCGAATTCGCTACTACTCAAATTTTGCAAATCATTGTAAAATGTCCACCAATGTACATAATCTTTTTCATAAGGGTCATATCCATAATCAAACTTAAAACTACTTTTTATTAATCCTTCACATTTGTTAAAATCTAACTCATAATTATCACTAGGATTGTTTTTAGGCTGTTTTTGTTCCATACCCAAAGAAAGATACTTCACACCTAATTCAATCAGCTTATTTTGGTCTCTACAATTTAATCCTTTTTCGCCAAATAACTTATATACGATTGCCATTGCTCTTTCCAAGTCACCTATGCTTGTATCTTCTGCTATTTTATTACATTCTAATGCTACTCTAAAATCTGTGTTGATTTTATACAATTCGCCATCTACTCTTACATATTCTGGATTATTCAATGACATCATCATCCTTTTTATTTGGATATTTTTTCATTATTTTGTCTTTAATTCTTTGTGCATTTAATTTTAATTTTGGATAAATCTGATGTTCAATTAAGTTCCCTATTGCTCCTAATGTACTCCAACTTATACTTTTGCCACATAAAATTTTTTGTACGCCATTTTCGCCTAAAAACATATTGTAAATCCTTGTTTCTTCCCTGTAAAAGTCTTGCCAAGCCTTTATAACTGCTTCTTGATTAGCACTTAATAACTTCTTTCCTTTTTTGTCTGGTCGTCTTTCTATTTCTTCTAATTTGAATTTTAAATGCGTCCTTGCTTTTTTATCATCTTCTATAATTTGTTGATATCTTGTTAATAACTCAATATCTTCTAAATCGAATTCGATAAAATCTCCTGTTTTGTTTCCTTGTTCATCATAAATATAAAATCTTTCAATATCTCTATCTTCTTCTAATTGAATTCTATTATCGCTTGTGATTTTCTTAATCTCTGCTTCCATAATTTAATTCCTCTCTTTCTATAAAAAAGGAGTTAGAGATTATTTATCCCTAACCCCTAAAGGTTATTCTTACGCACTAACTTCTGGAACAAATGTTGGAACACCGTCTGATATTGTCACTGTTCCTTCAACTGGGTCGCCATTGTAATTCAATGTATATCCAATTTCTGCATTTTCTCCACCAAAACTTGTTAATACTAATAAAGCATCACTCATTTTAGCAGGATAAGTTCCATTGTTTCCTTCTGCTCCAAAAACATCTAATACGTGTGTTCTATAATTTAATTTATCCATACCTGCTTTTGCGAACGCATAACAAGGGTCACCCTTGTATATCTTCTGCGTTACGTCGCCTGCTTTTTGGTTAGATGTATGTTCTGTTCTTGCATTTTTCTCGATTATCCATTTCTCTGTGTCTGTCTGTGGATTGAAAGCAATACTATAATCTGTTATTCCTACACCAAGCAATGCCCAAGTTGGACTTGTCGCAGGTGTTGTATCTAGCCAAGTAATCAACGCATCATCTCTATCGATTTTTTGGATGTTGTCTGGTATTTTGCCTATTCCCATTTTTATTCCTCCTCTTTTCTCAATTTCTTGTAAACTGGTTCTTTACCCCAATTTTGTATTTCTTTTGGAGATAGAGGTTCAATATAACCTTTTTCGTTTAGCTTGATTAATTGTTCTTTGTTCTTTACTTCTACTTCATCACCTTTTTCGTAGAAAATCCCATTGATATTTACATCAATTTTTGCTACTGGTTTCATTTTTGCACCTCTTTCCTTTATACTGAAATATCAGGTTCTCCTGACATTCCTCTATATTCTATCTGTATCTGTATATCGAACTCTGCTGTATTGGTGTTTGCATTTACTAAACTTCCACAATTCA
>Ga0310786_10008009_pt1 | contig 13645 bp, 12 predicted proteins | sample AusTroGonzalo_MG_FD_203881 | JGI IMG/M metagenome (GOLD analysis project Ga0310786, IMG submission 203881) | Bovine rumen microbial communities from tropical cattle in Woodstock, Queensland, Australia - Gonzalo_03 (v2) (version 2) | ecosystem: Host-associated > Mammals > Digestive system >... | reverse complement strand
TGGTATTGGATCGAGCGGATTGAGTTTTTCCATTCAGAAGAAGCATTGTAGTCAAACCATCCGCGCCATGAGTCGGAAATGCCAACGTTTTCCAAATGAGGTCTGTGATACAGCAGATCGGAAGACGGCCAATTGGAAACGTCATCATTCATGTCAGCTTCGTTGGCATTAGCCAGTGTTCTTGCTACTACCTCTGGAGTAACGTTAGGTACGAATGTCCAGCCGTTGGGAATATGGTCGCTGTAGATTCCTCCGGTAGCGAGTTCTTCACTCAGGATATGTGCGCCGCTATCGGATATCTCCTTCGGTGAAACGGTTGTAAATGATATGATGATGGAAATGATTCCTGCGAAAACGAGCATCAGGAGAAGGGCAAAGATAAACATAAGCATGGTTCCACTGAAGGTCCTGTTGTGTGAGTCAGGACCTTGGAATTTAAACAATGTGAATCTGCTGTGTTTGTACTGTGCCATATTCCAATAAATGATTAAGCGGGACTATGAAAGCCCCGCATTAATTACCGTTCAATCCGATTAAATCAGAACTGAGTGTTCATGCTGTTCTTAACCGGCGGATATGCGAATGAATATCCGATACCCCACTCGGTCTTAACGAATGTGATCTCAGGTGCGATCTTTTCCATCTTTTTACGGAGGTAAGAGATGTTAACCATTACGAGGTGGTTGTCGCACGGAGAATCGTCACCCCAAACGTGTGAATAGATTCTTGTGAAAGGTACGATAACATTAGGTGTCTCAGCGAGGAGGCAGAGGATATCGAACTCACGGTTTGTGAGGTGAAGAGGCTTCTCCTTGAGAGTAACCTCACGTGTCTTAATATTGATGCGGAGCGGGGGATACTCAACGAGGAATCCTTCACTCTTCATGCTGCGCTTGATGTGAACGTTGATACGAAGGCTCAACTCAGGCAGTGAATAAGGCTTTGTAATATAATCGTCAGCACCTACCTTGAATCCGCTGATAACGTCTTCCTGCTGGTCCTTAGCTGTAAGGAAGATGATAGGGCAGTCTGTGATCTCCTTGATCTTAGGAGCGAGATCGAAAGCGCTTCCGTCAGGAAGCATAACGTCCAATACGATACATGCGAAGCTGTGGAGCTTGATCTTTTCAAGTGCCTCAGCGCAAGAAGCTGCTGTTACTACATCATATCCCTCACTCTCGAGAAAATCGCGATTGAGAACTAAGATATCGCTGTCGTCATCTACAAGAAATACTTTCTGCTTTGCCATTAAAATACCTCCCGTGGTTAATTATTCTGTCCCTTAAGTCGGCGTGAGCCGAACTGACATGCGTTTTACAAAATTGTGATTTTTTGATTTTTCACGAGAATAGTATACAACATATAAAAACGTTTTTATATACTTAAATCGCTAAAAATAAGTAATATTTACATATAATGTCCGTTTAACAGGTCTAATTTGCTCCCTTTGCGAGTAGAAAATATGTTCGTTTTGTGATATTATTCCGGCATGAAAAGGATCATTTTCCACATTGATCAGAACTGCTATTTTGCCTCGGTCGAGATGATATCTCGGCCTGAACTGCGCAATGTTCCGATGGCTGTGGCAGGCGATGCCAGTCTGAGGCACGGAATAATCCTTGCCAAAAACGAACCTGCAAAAAAATACGGTATCAAGACCGCGGAAGCAATCTGGCAGGCGATGGCAAAATGTCCTGATCTGGTCCTGGTCGATGCCCATCACGAGAAGTATGAGTTCTATTCCAAAAAGCTCCGTGAGATGTATTCGGAATATACCGACCGTGTTGAACCTTTCGGACTTGATGAATGCTGGCTTGACATGACCGGGATGGTTGACAGTTACGAAGAGGCAGAACAGACCGCTCTTGAGATCAGGAACAGGGTGAAGGAAGAATTTAAGCTTACCTGTTCTGTCGGAATAAGCTTTAACAAGGTGTTTGCCAAGCTCGGAAGCGACTACAAAAAGCCTGATGCAACAACGGTTTTCTCTGATACGGAATGGAAGGATAAGATCTGGCCGATGCCGGTATCCGACCTGTTATTCGTCGGTAAACATACAACAGAGAAACTGGCAAAGATAAACATAAAGACAATAGGTGATCTGGCAAAAGCAGATGGTGAATACATAGGCCGTTATCTCGGCAAAGCCGGCAGTGTTTTATGGGAATACGCAAATGGTATGGATGATGCACCTGTTGCGGTATCCGGATACAAGCGGGTTCCTAAATCCGTAGGCAATTCAACGACTACCGCCGAAGACATGACATCTGACAGGGAGATCGAACGTACTCTACACATGCTTTCAGAGAGTGTTGCAGGGCGCCTGCGTAAACACGGCCTTAAGGGAACTGTGGTCCAGATAACCGTAAGAGACAGGGACCTGGGAATTTATGAGAAACAGAAAATAATATACAGGGCAACTGATGACGCGAAGGTCATATATTCAGCTGCCAGAGAATTATTCAGGGAATCTTACGATTGGAACAAAGGTGTCCGCAGTATCGGTGTAAGATGTACTAAACTGGTCAGACAGGACAGCGGTGAACAGCTGTCACTGTTTACGGAGTTAAAAAAGGAAGAACGTGATGACAGGCTCAACAGGGCGATCGATGACATCAACAGGCGTTACGGTTCAAGTGTCATAAAGAGTGCTGCGGAAGCCGAGGTCTTCACAGACAATAACAAAGCTGCGAATATAGTAAATGACCCGTTTCATCCGGAGGATGATTTTAATGATCACGGCTAATAAACACTTTCGAGAAGTGTTCGGACACAAGATGTATAAAGCATCTATATCTCTAAATGTTACCTGTCCCAACAGAGACGGGAGCAAGGGCATTGGCGGCTGCATTTTCTGTTCCGAAGGCGGGTCGGGTGAGTTTGCATCCAAGTGTGGAACCGTCTCCGAACAGGTAAGAAACGCAATAGATCAGGTTAGGGATAAGGCCGGAAAGGATGCCGGATATATTGCGTATTTCCAAAGCTTTACCAGCACATACTGCTCTGCGGATTATCTGGAAAAAGCCTTAAATGAAGCATCTGCGTGCGAGGAAATTGAAGCGGTTTCTGTTGCGACCAGACCTGACTGCCTTGGCCCTGAGATACTCGATGTGCTTGCAAAGCAGGCGCAGAAGAAGCCACTCTATGTAGAGCTTGGACTCCAGACGGCAAGTGATGAGACTGCTGAACTGATCAACCGCTGCTATAAAACGGATGAATATGTTGAGGCGGTAAAGGCGCTAAAAAACATAGGTGCAAACGTAATAACCCACATCATTTTCGGTCTGCCCGGCGAGACTCGCGGCATGATGATGGATACAGTCAGATTAAGCGTTGACGCCGGCAGTGACGGGTATAAATTCACATGCCTTTATGTGCTTGCCAATACGCCCATGGAAAAACTCTGGGAAGATAAAAATGTTGAGATACTCGAGATGGAAGAGTATTTTGATATTGTAGAAGAAGCAATAAAGCTACTGCCTCAAACGGCAGTTGTTCACAGGTTTACGGGCGACGGTCCGAAGAAGATCCTGTTGGCGCCTGAGTGGACTAAAAACAAGAGACAGGTCGTGAACTACATCAACCGGAGGTTCGGCTTATGAAGAAGTATGTTTTACAGACGATGAATGCCGTACAGAAATATATCGACGAAGAGATGAAGAATGCTCCGGAAGAAAAGACCAGAAAGGTCTTATCTGAGTTTGAGACCAAGATCTCTTATTTCCAGCACGAGAGACTTATCCATCTTCTGGTTACATTATTTTTCGCTCTGTTCCTTCTGTTTGAGATTTATTGCCTGTTTGTACTTCCGACGGAATTCCTTATCTCCGGAATTCTTCTTGTGCTGATATTCTTCGGCCTTACCATCGGTTATGTCGCGCACTATTACTTCCTCGAGAACAGCGTTCAGAAGATGTATCATATGCGAGATGACATAAGGGCATTTCTTGATCCCGACAAAATACTATAAAAGCGTACATATGAAGAATTGCTTTTCGTTGGTATAATTAGTCCCTGTATGGAGGATAATTATGCCGACGATCGTTAAATACATATTGGTTTTCTTTATTTCAATGGTTCCGATTATTGAGCTCCGTGGCGCTGTGCCGATTGGAGTTACTTATTTCGGTCTGAATGAATACATCACATTGGCAATATGTGTTATCGGCAACATGATCCCCGTTCCTTTTATTCACATGTTTGCCAGGAAGGTCCTTATCTGGGGCAGCAAGCTTAAGCATGGAAGCGGCCTTTTCAAATGGATCCTCCAGAAGGGTGAGAAGGCAGGCAAGAAGCTTACTGCAAATTCCAAGAAGCATGGTGCATTTATCGCACTGATGCTGTTCGTAGGAATCCCGCTCCCCGGTACAGGCGCATGGACAGGTACTCTGGCAGCTTCAATGCTCGACTTCGATCTTAAGAAGACAACAAAGGCAGTTGTACTCGGTGTAATTATGGCCGGTGTCATCATGCTGGTCATCAGCCTTCTCGCAGAGATCGGCATCATGTCAGTATCTGATTTGTTTTAATCCTGTAATCAAAAACACATATAAATAAGGGCTCTTAGGTTATTGTTCATAAAACAATAACACTTTGATATGCGAAGTATTGTGCAAGTTGCACAACCAAATGATTTTCATTTGGTATCTCTGCGAGATTGTAAAGTGAAAGGCCAGCCTATATCATTAAGGTAGCTCCAAGGAATACGGAAGCGATAACTTCCAATCCGAGGAAGGCCGCCCGAAGCATTAGTCTAGGGAACGCAGGGAAGAACCAAAGTTGATGAGATAACTATTGGCGAAGCCGCAGAAACGAAGCCGAGGTGTAAAGACCAAAGGCGGAGACGAAGTTCAGATTAAGAAGCCAAGGGAGTGACGAGCGAGTGGTTGAAGGTGTCTTAGACATACAAGCCACAGGTTGTAACAATTAGTTGATTCGGTATTCGGAACCGCGAGTAGGTGAGATGTCACCGTCGACAGGAAAGAACCGATGCCGCAGCCGATGTTACACCGGTTCGTGCAAACCGAGTAGCCGATATGGCTGTCGAGCTGCAGTTGCCTGAGTCGAGAGGTAATGGTAAGTGCAGACCTGAATCGAATAGCGTTAGATTCGGTGAATGGAGACATGAGTTGCACGGTGTGATTGAGAGTTGCAGCAGATCGAGTAGTTGTGACGACATCACATGAAAGCTCGGGTAGTGATGAGAAAGGGCCTTTTGGTAGGTGGAAGACGTACGGAAGATAGACGTGAATGCGTAATCTTTCAGTGGTGAATCTAATTTGGTTCGTTGGAGCTATTAAGGGATCCCGATGATTCAGGTCGTCGGGATTTTCTCTTGTCCGGATTTTTTCTTAATTACTTTCGCTTTGGAATCTGCGCGATATAAGGAAGGTTTCTTCCTATCTCGTCATGATCGAGTCCGTAACCTGCGAGCCACTGGTCATTGATCTCAAATCCGTAGTACTCAACGGGAATTGTCATGAGCAGACGGTCGGGATTTAAGAGCATAGTGCAGAGAGTGATGTCCTTTGGCTTTTTCATCTCGAGATTCTGAATGAGATATGCGGTCGTAAGTCCGGTGCGGATTACATCTTCAACAACGAGAACGTGCTTATCTGTAATGTCGATATCGATGTCCTTGATGATCTTTACGATGCCGGTCTTGGAAGTGGTATCAGGAATATTGGAGAATCCGACCATATCAACTTTGATAGGAAGGTCGATGGCTCTGGTGAGATCGGACAGGAAATAAAGAGAGCCCTTGATGACTCCGATAACGACAAGTTCCTTGCCCTTGAAATCGTTTGTTATTTTCTGACCAAGTTCCTTAACTCTGGCCTGGATTGTTGCTTCGTCGTAAACTATGCGCTCGATCTTCAGCGTCTCTTCGAGATTAGCCACTTAGTTACCCTCCTGGGTGTTGTCGGTTAAGCCGCCGAATAACTTAAGGCGGTCGACCAGTTCATTGAAATCTTTCTTGTACACGATGCGGATGTTTGTGCCCGGGTAGAGCTCTCTTACAAGGCGCATCTTCTTATTCTTCTTGGTTACGTAGCGCTGGTCCATCGTTGTGAGTTCCAGATACAGATTAAATCTCGGCAGGTAGAAATCGGGGGAGATGGCCATAGTAACGTTTCCTTCGGCATCCCACTCGACAGGAAATGTTTTGGGTTCGTAGAGCCACTCGATGTTATACATGCTCAGGATCTTTGCAAATTCTGCTTCTGTTTCATTCTTGAACGCAGTCGTTCTTGTCTGATGATCAAACGTCTTGGTGTGCTCATTAGATGCAGCCAGCTTAACCTTGATATCATGCTTCCTGGCGAGTTCAACGATCGCGTCGACACATTCATCAACGCCGAGTCTGTCGGTATTAAGGATCAGATCGAACTGCTCAGGAGAAGTAATATCCTTGTCGTACAGGGTTCTTACGAATTTTCTGTGTTTGCGGTCAGCAATGTTCAGAGCCTCAGCCGCATCCTCATTTGAAATGTGGTATTTGCGTGCTGTCGTATTGATCCTGGTTGTCTCGCTTGCCGTAACTCTGATATGGATTGCGCCGGGGAAGCCTGCGAGCAGAACGCTTCCGCCCATTCCCAGTATGATCAGATCCTTATCCTTGGATTCAGATGCAAGAACTCTGATGCGTTCAACAAGGATGTCCGCATAAGTTCTGTTGCTGTCTGGGAGGTTTGTCTCAAAAAACTTGGCGCTCTCATTCAGTCTTGCCAAAAGGCCCGGATTGATCTCTCCGAAAAAGTTCTCAAGTGCGTATTGGCGGGAAATGACTGTTGTTCCGAGGCGTGTCGCGAGGGCATCAGCAATCTCATCGCCCAGACTACCGTTCTGTCTTGAGATAGTGATTATTGCCATAAATACCCCCGGAAAGGAACTGATAAACTAATTATACCCTAATAAATAGGTGCTCATAATGCGAAAAAATAAAAAAGTGCGAAAATTCTCGTTTTCATGTTTGACATTATCGAAACGATTGGTTATAATCTCACGTGCTTAAAGCGATATGCCATCTTAGCTCAGTTGGTAGAGCAGCTGATTTGTAATCAGCAGGTCGTGGGTTCGAGTCCCACAAATGGCTCCAGGATATAACCCTTGAAAACAATGAGTTTTCAAGGGTTTTTCTTTTAGGGTAATAGAAATAAGAGCACATAAAGATATGGGGAAGAATCAGATGAGTGCAACAGAAGAACCTAAATTTATAAAAAACAACACTATAACCAAAGAAGAATTTTTGGCTCAATTTGAAGATAAGAGTATAGAGATCACAGTAGAAGCAAGGTACTGCTGGCATAAGGGCAGTGGACCTTTTCTGCGTTTTGGTAAGGAGTCGCTTGCCAGTTTCAATTATGGCGTGCCGTGGCTTAATGACCCGGAAGGCGTTGTTGGTGAATATGGCGATGTCTTCTGGTTTTGCAAGAAGAGCATGTTCGGTTATCCATATAAACCGGAGTTCAAGTCAAATAAGATATATCGCCTGCGTGTAAGACCCGCACGCGTCAGAGTCAGGCCTAATTATCGCAACTTCTATCTTGAAGAGGTGCTTGAGAAAGATGTTGATATAAGCGGTGACGGTACGATCTATGCAAATGCACTCGAAAAGTACTTTAAGGACACTGAAACACAGGTTCAGGAGATATCAGTGATCCTCAGAAAGGATGTCGATCTCAGTAATTACAAATCGGGTAAGCCATATGTAATCTGCCATTGTTTTAGATCTTTCAATGTTATCCGTTATGCCGAATCAGGCAAAGCAAGGATGATCGAAGGGATTCTTGAGATACCATATGATAAATGGAACTTTAGTTCCAATCTTAATCTGAAACTGAAGGCGGGAAGTATCATAAGGATCACTGCGAGGAAGCGCATCTCAAGTGATACCTACATATTTGATAAGCTTCTTGAGGCAGATGTTAAGGATGATGAGCTTAAGAAGCTGAACGTGGAAGTGCTCACACCTGGCAAGTGGCATATCGATGGCGAAGACGATTTCGATGTGAAGGATGGCGAAGCAACAGGATTAATCCTTTGGGATCCTTCTGATAACAACACAGAAGTTGGCGTAACACTTGCATGTGACCCTGATAACCTGAAGTCTGCGGTCCTTGCAACAGAACACTTTAACAAGATCCTTAAGGACAAAAAAGCATTTGAACAGGCTGTGTTTGAAACAGTTGTGAATGACTGTGTGGATGAAGACGGTATGATCACAACATGGGAAGGTGAATCAGAGGGCGATGTAAAGCTTACTAAGGACGAGTTTAAAAACAGGCTTAGTATTATTGGCATATCGCTCTCATCTGATGGTTCCGGCAATGTCTTGGTCGACCTTGATGAGATGTTTACAGACCACGCTTACAATGTTGATATATGTTCTGATGGGACATTTGAATCGCATGGATTGATTGGATGAAAACATATAGTTAAAACAGTTACTTTTCATAATTCGCTATGATGTAATCAGACAAAGGGTGAAATAGAGTATGAGTAAGTTTAGAATGCCTAAGATCAATTCCATTCACTTTGGCGCTGCATGGATAGCGATATCTTTAGTTGTCGGGATATTAACGCCTTTTGTTATTTGGCTCGTCACAGATGTTTTCCATTGGGGATTAAGTATTATCGGCGGGATTATCCTTTTAGGTTTTATCATTGTGTTCAGCATTGAAATGCATCAGGATCATGGCAAGAAACCGTACTATGAGCGATATCTCAGCGAAGATATACCTTTTGATCCCGACAAACAGATAGCTGTGATTAAGTGCAGTATCTGTACCGGAGAGCAGGTGGCAGGTTTTAAGAATAAAGAGGACGGCCATTTCACTGAGGTTATGGTAATTAGAGATGATTTGGATCTGATGAAGTTTAAGGAAATATACAAGATAGAAGAGATAAAAAAGGAATACTGATCACAGGATTACAGTCTGAGGCAGTAGGAGTGGATTCCTCTATCCTGAACTTAACAAGAAGTTCGGAAGGGCAACTACATGGATCATTGGAGGTGTGATCTGGGCAGCAGCTACGGGAAATCTGGATCAGGTAAGCATTAATACTCCTTTTGGATGATAAAGAAGACCCCGTAAACTTTGTGTTTGCGGGGTCTTTGTTTTTTAGCCAAGGCCTATTTCTGAACTTGAATAATCAACAAAATGTTTTATTGCCCTGATGTTCTCCATCTTAAGGGTGCCGGAGCAGACACAACCTTCTTCTTCCGATGCGTAAACTACCTCTCCGTAACCGACGTAGATTGCAACGTTACCGGATTCATAGACTACAACATCACCGACGTGAACTGAATTTACCGGTACTGAGTCATAAGTGCCGTCAAATCCGGCGCATATTTCCTCGACGTCAGACGGCATGGCAACAGCGAAGTAAGATTTATAGCAATATACTACGAGTCCTGTTTCATCTAAACCGATATCCGGGTGATTACCGCCATCTGCATATGGTGTGCCGATCTGATCCTTTACGAATACTGCAAAGCTTTTGGGACCGTCTACTTCCTGATTCCACAAAGGACCGGTTTCATTCGGATTGGGTTTATCAATCATAAATTCTGATTCAGTTACTTTTGTTTCTGTCACACCTGTTCCATTCACTTCTGTTCCCGGATTATTGTCTGCACCCTTTGAATTCGGATTAAGTGTGCATCCTGCACCGATTACGAGCAGGGCTGCAGTAATAATGGCGGCGGTTGCCGTCTTGCCCTTTTTATAGTTGATTATATTTTTCACTCTGTTTGTAACCTCCGTTTTGCTGAAATTGACTTTGCTGAATCCCAACGGTGTTACCAGATATCTTTTGGTGTTGCTCTGCTTCGCGAAAGAAACGATCGACATTGTGTATGCCAGCTTAAGACCGGTATCCATGCCTGCTACGACACTTTCATCGCAGCTCATCTCGATATCCTGTTCGAAAAGCTTGTAAGCAAGCCATACAAAAGGATTGAACCAGTGAACGGCAGCAGCGATCATGCCTATGATCTTGAAAAGCCAGTCGCCGTGCTTAATGTGGGTCCTCTCGTGGAGCAGAACATATTCTTTCTCATCTTTGTCGAGAACGTCAGGTAAATATATTCTGGGAATGAAAAGACCGAAAACAAACGGTGTGCTGATCTTATCAGATACATAAACATTGCCGCTGATTTTCTTAGCGTTCCTGAGTTGTAACTTAAGTATTATGAATTGGACAGAACAGAAAGCCATAATGCCCAATGCACCTGCAAGCCATACGGTTGAGAGTACTGACTTTACATCCGGTAACGCATCTGCAGTTGTAAGGTCTTCGGACAGAGTAACGTTCCCCATATTTGCGTCCGTTTCAGCAAGATTAATATATTGTTGCTCTGTGCTTGCAGCGTGTTCAGCTGTTACGTTCTGTGTATCAACTGAACTGTCAGGTATTGCTGCATCCTGAACCTCTGTAATTGCAGTTAAGGTCTGTGTCTTAAGAGGGATGTAGTTGAAAAAACTTAATTGTGATTCAAAGCTGAAGGGCACAAGTAATCTGAAGGCCACAACAGCCCAAAGGATCATGATGAATCTCTTGGATCTTTTCTTGAGAAGAAGTCTTGCAAGCATGGTGATAAGTATCACTATGCTTCCCGTAATAGACATCTCGAGAACTGTAAGGAATAATCCTTCCATTACTTTCCGCCTTCCATATTATCCCTGATCAGTTTCATCAGTTCGTCTGCATCTTCATCGCTTAACGTTTTCTTATTTCCGAAAAATGCTGCCACAAACTTTGGCAGGGACCCGGAAAAAGTCTCTTCGACGATCTGATTACTTGCCGATATCAGAACTTTTTCCTTGGGAATAAGAACTCTTACGATGGTATCCTCATTCGAGACAAAACCTTTTGCGATCAGCTTACGGAGAACGGTATATGTAGTTGATTTATTCCAATTGATACTATCAGCCGCGATCTTCACCAGCTTGCCTGACTCAATAGGTGCGACCTGCCAGATAATCTCCATCAGTTTCTTTTCAGCTTCAAACAATACCAGTTCTTCCATTATGCTAACCTCAATTCTGTTTGGTTTAACAAGTTAAACCGTGGTCAGTTTAACGTGATAAACCAATTCTGTCAAGTGCAAAAATGTGGCGATATTAAATCTTCCCAGGCACTTTTTGTTATGGAAGTAACTGCCGGATCTTTCATTTCGCCACGAATTAATGGCAATTCACCACATAATCCGCAAATCAGATTTTGCAATGCTAATCTGACCACATTCAACAAAACATTGCGTAAGCGTTTGGAGGAAAAGTTATGAGTGAGCAGTCAGTTAGAACACCTGAGTCAGTACAAAAAGAGATAAGATCTTTACGCCACAAGTCAGAAATACCGATGTTTGTAATTAACACAATTCTCGGACCGATTTTTTTGGCTATTGCAGTTACCATTTTCTTCGGTCAGTACGGAATTCTGGATCTTATCAAGGAAGGCCTTGAGAATGCAGAAATCGCGGAAACAAGTCCTGAATTCGCATCATTTCTCATCGGGTTCGTGGCAATATTTGCTTCAATCGGTGCTATCGGTTTCATCATTTATCTCGTCGTCTTAAGTCTCATCGAATACTATAAGACTTACGCTTCAAACATGTCTTACGGCATCAGGGTAACAGAGAAGAATTTTCCTGAGATATATGCAAAAGTTAAGGAGTTTTCAAAGCTTCTCGGTTTTAAGAAAGAACCGGAGGTTTATGTTGAGCAGATGAACGGAGCCATTAATGCATATGCATCCTGGGTACCTGGCAAGTATTATGTCCACCTGAACGCAGAAGTAATCGAACTGCTGTACCTCGAACATAAGGATCTCGATACAATCAGCTTCATCATGGGACACGAATTCGGCCATCTGTATTACAGACACATGTATCTCCCTTTGAATTTCTTTGCAAACATGGGCGGCGTTATTCCCTTTGTCGGCCAGTACTTCCTGGGCCCTCTTCTGCAGCGTGCAAGAGAATATTCAGTAGACCGTGTTGCACAGGTTCTTACTGATGGCAAGTGCGGTGCTGAGACCATGATGTTCCTCTCAGCAGGAAGACACGTTTACAAGTATGTTGACGCTGAAGATTACATGGATTACGTAAACAAGGACAAGAATTTCGTCGAGAAGTTTGCAAGATTCGTTACGAACATGATTGCAAGTCACCCCATTAATCCGTTCAGAACAAAAGCCATCCTCGATCCCGAGAGGAAGAGCGGAAGACTTTTGTAATTCCATATTATCCCCAATCACGCAATGGGAAAGGGCTCCGTTATCCGGGGTCCTTTCTCGCATTTGCAGAGAAGTTAATTAATACAATTCGCCACGTGTGAATCGCAATTCACCACATAATCCGCAACAGGATTTTTTAGATGCTACTATCCGACTATCAAGCATGTGAAAAGGAGAAACGTTATGAAGAGGTTAGTCGGGGCAGCTTTGTTATGTGCAATGGCCATGTCAGTGATCTCTGGTTGTGCGCCTGCAGAAGTTACTGGAAATGAAACAGAAACATTAGAAACAACGGGAATAACTGAACTGCGTCCCCAGGATGATTATTACCGCTACATAAATGGGGATACACTCAGTAATGCAGTATTTGAATATGGCTCACACTATGTTGGTGCAGCTGCTGATTCAAGTCTTGTAGATTCTCAGATAGAAAGCGTCATCAAGGATGTTGTTGCAGGATCCGGTTATGAACAGGGCAGCGAAGAGTATGTTATTAAGACAGCTTATAACGCTTTCATGAATTACGATTTTGCAACAGAACCCATTCCTGAAGAATTGGCAAAGTATATCGATGAAGTTAACAATGCAAAGACCGTTGACGAACTTATCAGACTCGATGCAAAGGGATACAGGGACTTCGGAGTAAACAGTTATTTCAATCTTTCCGTAAATAACAATATCTTTTCTGCAGGCGGCAAGATGATCGTTGTTAATCCTCTTGGAAATGTTGCATCAGGATATTTCGACGACATCAGGGAAGACAATTTTGCTCTTAATACACTGGTAAAGGATATTAAGATCTGCATGATGACTCTCGGTTATGATGCAGAGACTGCAGAAGAATACGGAAGAAAACTTGCTTATATCGCTCTGGATCTTTATGGCGATACTGATATGGAAATACAGGATGCGGTTAATGTTTTCGATTATGCTGAACATTACACTGCAGACGACATCAAAAACTTATTTACCAATGTCGATGTTCTGAAAGTATTACAGGAAGTCGGATTTGACGTAGATTACTGCAATGATTTCTGCATTTTCGATAAGGGCCAGGCAGAGTGCCTTAATTCCGTGATGACAGAAGAAAACCTTGATGCTCTGAAGGCATGGAAGATATTCGATATTTACGGATCTTACATGAGATTTATCGCGCCTCATTACGAGGAACTCGAAGACTGTGTTGAAGACAGTTATGATGAGCCCGAGCAGCAGGCAATCAATGAGATCACAAATGTATTTGCGTCAGAAACTGATGTGCTCTATGTAGAGCGTTACTATACGAAGGAAACGGACGATGCACTGGTTGCTATGTGCGTTGATATTAAGGAAGGCTACAGAACGGTTATTACCCGAGCAACATGGCTTACCGATACGACAAGAAATAATCTTCTTGAGAAGC
>Ga0310786_10008008_pt1 | contig 13646 bp, 28 predicted proteins | sample AusTroGonzalo_MG_FD_203881 | JGI IMG/M metagenome (GOLD analysis project Ga0310786, IMG submission 203881) | Bovine rumen microbial communities from tropical cattle in Woodstock, Queensland, Australia - Gonzalo_03 (v2) (version 2) | ecosystem: Host-associated > Mammals > Digestive system >... | reverse complement strand
CCTGCGGCCGGTTTTGAAAAACGTTTTGACCAGGGGGGCTATCTGAGGATCACCCGGCCGTCCGGCCCGATCTTCCACCTCTTCGCTTTTCTCTCCCGTTCCTGATCGTGGCACGTTTTGCAAAGCAGTTCCAGGTTGTCCCAGCCCAGCGCTATGTCCGGGTTCCTGATGTTCTCCGGTGTCAGCGGCACCTTGTGGTGCACTTCCAGCGGCCTGTCCTTGCTTCCCGGTTCGATCACCCCGCGCTGCAGGCACCGCTCGCACAGGTTCCCCTTGTGCTCCTCGTACGCTTTCCTGCATTTCCGCCAGATCCAGCTCGTATAGAACGATTCGATCACAGGTGATCTGTTCAATGGCTCATCAGCTCCCGCCTCTGCCTTTCAAAGGATGAACCTCCCGCGGCGCTGGAAGGAAGCAAACCAGACCGCTCCCCATAACTGTGAACATGAAGACGGCAGCACCCGAACCCGTGCTGCCTGCGCCTGGATAATGCTATTACACATTATCCGACACTATCACAATACCACGGAAAGATTCCCCATCGAGTATGAAAATCAATTAATTTTTCGCTTGTCGAGCAGCTCAAAGAACTCCCGCCGCTTCTTGAAGTATGCGTTCTTGTCACTTGTCGGCATGAGCGCCCGGTCCATCTGTTCGTACGGTTTGCCGATGCACACATTCTGAATGATGGACGCATACCACGCCCCGCCGTCCACCGCCCTGGCGCACTCATCCACGATCGTGATCTTCTCGATCAGCTTCTCCCGCTTCTCCGCCGCCGCGCCCACCGGATCACTCTTTCCTGTCCCGTGCGGTTGTCCGTCCATCCTGACGGCCCGGATCCCCAGCAGGCTGTTCGCCTCGACCTTCCACTCCGGATACTGCCGGCAGAAGTGCAGCAGCTCCCTGTATCTGTCCTGGCTGATCCCGATCTGCTTCCAGCATGGCAGGTATCTCATGTTCTTCTCCTCCTCAGCACACATCGGATGTACACCCCGTCGGTGATGTCGCTGTACCTCACCTGGCACTCCTGGAACACATAGCCCGGATACAGCCGCTCCATGACCTCCTTGGCCTCGTTCCGGAAGTCATACGCGATCCGCCGCACCCTCGCGTTCGGCATCTTCGCGTCCCGGCTTCTCCTCACCGGCTGCTTCAGGTTCCGGCTCCCCCGCCATTTCCGGACGCCCGGCTTTTCGGGCCTGTCCTGCTTCTGCTTCGTGAAGTACACCGCGATCCCGCCCAGGCCGTCGTTCCTCGGCTGCAGCCTGTCCGCGTTCGCGTACCCCTTCCCCCAGATCTGCTCCAGCGCGTCCCTGCCGATCCCGCCGCTCATGATCATGTGGATGTGCGGCCGCTTCCCGCTGTATCCTGCCGCCGGCATCTCATCCCCGCCGATGGCGTATATGTATTTCATCTCGCCCAGGCCCATTCGCTCCCGCTGCCGCTTCACCCTGGCGATGAAGTTCCGGATGTCCTTGTCCACCCGCTCCGGCCCCGGCGCCTCCCCGTCATAGCTCAGCGTGATGCTCACGTCCTTCTCCGTGAAGTTCGCCTCCACCAGCTGGATCAGGTGCCGCCGGCTCCGCTCGTCGTTCGCCCGCTGCTGGGCCTCCCGCGTGACCTGGCTCTTCGCTCTCCGCATCTCGCCCCGCTGATGCCTCCCGAACACCGGGAAAACCTCCGCGTCGATCCTCGGCCCGCTGACCGTCGTCCTCCGCCGGTAGCCCATCCGCCCCACCGGGATGAAGCTCGGCTCCTCCAGGAACCCTCCGTCCCCGGTCAGCTGATTGTTGAACAGATCCGCGTACTCCCAGCCCATCCGTCTCCTGCTCCTCTCACCGGGAAGGCGCTTGCACCCTTCCCGGACCCTTCCCGCTGCTATCCCCATCTTTTCCGCTGACGATGTGCGGAAAGATAATACTCATTACAAGCCTCACAAGGCGGAACCCACCCCGCCGTTCCGGAAGGCTCTCCCCTCCGCGGGCACCTGCCCGTCTTTCCGGACCGCCAGTTGTTTTATGCTGTTCGACCCTGCAGGATGATCAGCTCCTGCCGGCTGTAATAGGAAGGTTTCCTTCCTGGTGCGCGGGGACGGAGTTGAACCGTCCGGCAGCTTGTCGGCACGTCCTCAAAACAAGAAATCCGTAAACAGGAGTTTCCTCCTCTCAATTTTTATTTTGATAACGCTGCCCGTCCCCGCCGCGCATGATTCCGGATGCCGGTCTCTGCCGGTGCTTAATCCGGAGCTTCCTTTTATTGTTGCCTTTAAGTCACACAGGCCACTTAAAACCGAAGTCCGATCTTTTGATCTTGCACTGCGGTTCACCGTCTCTCCAGAATACGATTCCTTCAATTTCATGCTGTTCCAGATAATCACGCAGTCCTTCAAAAGTTCTTGGAACATCAAGTTCTGTTATGCCATGCCGAATGAGTGTGTCCTTTTCCAGATGATGCGGATTCCCTTGAAAATGTGGGCCGACAGCTTCGTATGTTCCGTTTCTCAAATGACCTTCCGCATCATTCAGTGCATTTTCAAGTGCAACAATATGCCAATGAGAAGCAGGATCTTTGTAATCTACCTTTACCCAATGAGGCCAATGCCCTGTAATAGGATCAGGATCACTACACGGAATTGCCCCTTCTGGCGGTTTCTTGCCTTTCTTTGCGTCATAACGCTTGTAAAACAGGTTGTCGATTATTGCGCAACAGGTTCCATCGATTTTTTCCGTTGCTATTCCTTCCCCGTTCAAAACCCACTGTAATTCAGGCGAATAAAGAACCGGTTTAATTCCGACCACTTTATGGTCTGCATATTCTCTTTCAAAAAGTGTAGGTATCTTCTTCATGGTTTTTCTCTCCTTACTTAAATCCTCATTTTCGTTCCCCGTCAGCACAGAACCAATCTGCATCAATATAATTCTCAATATGCATACACCCATGTGGTGGAATGAATTTCTTGCAATCCTTGCACCGGACAATCTCCGGTTGTGCTTTCAGCAGAGCAAAAGCATCCTCCAATGTGTCAATCCACGCACCCCATTTTTCTTGTTTCGCACATCCAATGATTGGCTCAAGACCTTTGATTACACTCTTCCTGTCAGCCATCCTCATTCCCTCCTTAAAGCCCTCAGGATCATGCTCATCGTGTCGTTCAGCTTGTCCAGTTTCATGATCAGCTTGTCCACCTGCGCCGCCTGGAACCGCATCATCTTGACCTGGTCGCTCATCTCGGCCTTCCTGTCCAGGATCTCCTCTTCCGGATCCAGTTCCATGCTGATCTGCCCCGGCACCTGTTCCTCCTGCGCCTCCGCCTTCTGTTCCTCCGCCTTCTTCGTCTTCTCCCTGGCCTTCCGAGCCTTCTCGTCCCGGATCGCGCAGTACCCTTCCCAGCTGCCGCCCTTGATGATCCGCCCCGCAGTGCTCGCATCGCAGCACGTCGCCGTGCCGATCTGCTCCGTCGTCAGCTTCGGGTTCCGTTCCTTCATCTGCAGCACCAGCGCCACCAGTTCCCTGTCTACGTTCTTCCCCCTTGCCATTTTTTATCGCTTCCTTTCTATTAAATTGTCATTTCCACAGGATCTCTTTTCCGCAGCTCTGGCAGAACCGCGTCCCGTATTTCGTGTTCACATGGCATTCCGGACACACATACCACCAGTTGCTCCCGCCGCCTTCCATCTCCGCCGGTTCCGACTTCAGAAGCTCATACGCGCCGGTGATCAGTTCCTTAAACTGCTCGCTGCTGGCGATCCTGATCTCGCTGTTCCTCCGCGCGATGCCCATCAGGCTATGCAGTCCTCTTACGATCTCGTTTTTTGTCATGCTCCTATCACCTTCTTCTGATTCACGATCGGATTGAACAGCACCATCACCCCGCCGACCTTCCGCGCGACCTCCGCGGCCTTCTCTTTGTTTCGCGTCTTCCATGCATCGTACGGGCTGTCGCTCCATCTCAGCTCGTCCGTGAACACAATGTACCCGACCAGGTATTCCCCGTTCTTCCGGATCACGATGCACGTCTTCCTGCGGATGTCGTCCTTCATACGTCAACGCCCAGTACGTGCAGGATCTGCGGAATCATGTCCGCCAGCGCCGCGAAGTCCTCCGGCGGCAGGCTGATCTCATCCCCGGACGGATGCCGCCAGTCGATCGTCCTGTATTTCATGTCATAGTAGAACTCGCCCAGCTTCTCGTTCCGGATCGCTGCCGTCTGCCAGATCTCCGGCGGTCCGTATTCCAGGCTTCCCTTCGCTTCCTCCTCCTTCTTTTTCTGCTTTTCTAAGATCTCCGCGCTTCTTCCGATCTTCCCGTCCTGCTCCCGCTTGTATTCCTCCGCGATCCCCGGATCATATACCAGCCCCACACCCTTCTCCGCGAAGTCTTCCTTCAGTTCCTCCAGCGCCTTCGCCGCCGTCTTCTTCCCCGGCTTCTTTGCCGGCGTTCCGTCTTTCTTTACCGTTTTGTACATTTTCTTGCTTCCTTTCTCATCAAATAATCTCAGGCATTTCCAGCTGCACAGGTACTTTGCCCCGCGCTTGTATGTCCAGAGCTCAGGCCACAGTACGTCGAACTGTTTTCTGCATACCGCGCATTGCTTGATCACTCCGGATCCTCCTCCAGAAACTCGGCCTTGATGTACCCGCGGTTCGTCATGGCCCACCCGTCCGCGATGCAGAACACCGTCACCGTGCTGCCATTCACCAGGTATCCTTTGCCGTCCACCTTCGGCCCGTTCATCCATTTCCGGATGATCAGCCGGCCGTTGCAAGCGGCCCGGTACTGCTTCCCGATCATCTGCGGTTCTTCCGTCGCCACGTACCCGCACCAGATCCAGCCTTCTCCGTATTCGCCGATCCCGTACACCCGGATCCATCCGTCGCTGTCGGTGCTGTCCGTCTCAAACCAGTCGCCGCACTCCAGGCGGCCGACTTCATCGCTGCTTCGTGACGGTGTCCGCCGGATGCTCACATAGTTCCCCTCGACCGGCTTGCACATCACGAAACAGGTGACGAAGCTCTCCTCCGCCTCCGCGCTCATCGCCGCGTATGCGATCCTGTACACGATCCCGGCCAGAATCACCGCCACCATCAGCAGGATCAGCCAGAACCTTGCCCGGCGTGTGTTGTTCGTGTTATAATTCATCTGAAATAATCCTTTCTGTGCCTTCGGCACGGTCCGCCGCTGATGTTCCAGCATCGGCGGCCTTTTCTTTTTCGTGTCTCTTTCCGGTCTCCAGTGTGCACTCGTGCCCCTCCCGCAGGATCATCCCGTACTGCAGGCAGTAGATCCCGTCATCCCCGAACCTCCGTGCCTCCGGGCACTCTTTACAGATCACTTCTTCCTCCGCCTCCTCTCCGGCTGGTTTACATAGCCCTGCTTCCATTTCCGGATGATCTTCACGTTTTCGATGATCACCGGATGCGGCAGATCCGTCCGCAGCTCATACACCGCCGTGCTCCCGTCCTCGAAGCTGACCCGGATCCTGTCCGGCAGCCGGCTGTTGTCGCGGTCGTACATCGGCAACGGGTTCGGCAGCAGTTCCGGCCTCCCGGTCTGCTTCATTTCTCTCTCAATCAGGAACTCCAGAAGCTCGTCTGTCATCTGATCGCCTCCTGGAAGACCGGATGCGTCCCTGACATCATTTCGATCTCTTCCGTGCTCATGCTGTAGCCGAATTCCGTCAGCCACTCATAGCACAGCTCCAGCGGAACGTTCTTCTTGTATTGCGGCATCCTGTCCTTTGGACCGTCCGCCCACTTCGGCGGCTTGTTCTTCTGTCCGCGCCAGTCTCCTTCAAACATCATCAGGATCAGCGCAGGCCACCGGCTCTGCGGCAGTTCCATGATCTTCTTTTTCAGATCCGCCAGGATCTCCGGCGTGTATACTCCCTCCGGCTTCAGTTCCTGCTTGATCGTCATCGTCGGCGTTGAATAATTGCCCATCGCCGTGAAAGCCGCCACCAGCGCCCACTGCATCATCCGCATCGCGTTCTTCGGGCTTACGCCGATGTCGTCCGCGTATTGCTTTCTCAGTTCCGCCGCCGTCTCCGCGCTCCGGTCCACCGTTTTCCACGCCCGGTCCCGCTTCTTCGCTTCTTCCAGTTCCTCCGCGCTCTTCTTCACCGGCTCCGACTTCTGCTTTTTCTTTTTCACATAGAAGCAGATGTCCGTATCATCTTCCGTGTAGAACAGCTTCCCATCTTCCTTCAGTTTCGGAATGAAGTTCCTTTTCCCGTCCCACTTGTCCAGCTCGCAGGTCTGGTTATAGAGTTTTTCCCATCCTCCGCTGTACAGTGAATACTTGTCCTTCTCCGGCACCTTCTCCACCTGCGCGTCCTGCAGCATTTTGTGTGCCGCCTTCCGCACCTTCGCGGCCTTCTGGACCTTGATCGCCCTGTTCAGTTTCCATTCAAAATTGTTGTCGCCGTATTCCTTCAGCAGCGCGTTCCGTTCCTTCACGCTGTCCAGCTGACCCAGCCGGTCCAGATCGTCCATCGTGATCTGCTTCCCCACAGCTTTCTGCAGGATCCCCTTGTCCAGCTCCGCCATCTTCAGCCGCCGCCTCACGGTCGTCTCGCTGAAACCGGTCTTTTCGCTGATCTGCTGTCCCGTGAATCCCAGATCCATCATCATCTGGAATCCCTGCGCCTGCTCGTAGACCGTCAGATCTGTCCGCTGCATGTTTTCCATCAGCATCGTGGCGACCTGTTCCTTGTGGTCCATGTCGCTGATCACGCACGGCAGTTCCGTCAGCCCGGCCATCTTTGCGGCCTCCAGCCGTCGGTTCCCGATCACCACCAGGAACGCGACCTGATGCGGATCCTCCGGCACCACCGTCAGGTTCTGCATAATACCCCGCTGCCGGATGCTCTCCGCCAGCTCCGTCAGGTCCCCCAGATCCTCCCGCGGGTTCTCCGGGTGATGATGCAGCCGGTCAATTTGGATCATCTGTATGCTGTTCATTGCTTCCTTGCTTCCTTTCTGTTAATCCGTCACCTGATCGCCCCCAGATCCTCCAGCAGCGGCAGGTTGTCGTTCAGCCCCTCCGCGATCCCGTAATAGATCGCGCCGGCCAGCTCGTCGTCCAGGTATTCGCTCAGCTGTTCCTGCACAATCTCAAGGATCAGCTCCAGTTGTTTGTCGTTCATTGCTTCCTTGCTTCCTTTCTGTCCTCTCAGTTGATCCATCCGTTCTTCCGGAGGAAATCCACCCGGAAAAACTTGACCCTTGTCCCGCTTACGATGTAGTTGCACACCTCGCGGTCCCATTTCCCGATCTTCACCTTTTTGATGATCGTCTCGGCCTTCATGCCCAGGATCGGCGCGATCAGCGCCGCCGGCACCAGTTCCTCCGGATTGTCAATCAGCTTCATGACCGCTTCGCTGTATCTCGCCTCCATGCTTCCTTCACCTCCTACTGCTATTAAATAGCATTTACTTCGCGCAAAAAAGACACCCGATCGAATGGCACATTACAGAATCTGCAAAACTCCTGCGCCTTCTCCACCGTCGGAGACGTCTTCCCGTTCTCCCACGATACGATCGTCTGTTTCCCAACGTGCAGCGCTTCCGCGACCTGTGCCTGCGTTTTTCCCGCGTTCACTCTGGCGGCTGCAATCGTGATCTTGAAGTTATCTCCATCCATATATTGTGTACCTCCTTCCTCTGAAGTGCTATTTAATACTACTCCTATTAAATCGCACTTGTCAATACCCAAAATACGTTTAATTTGACTTTTATATTTTCATTTGATATATTTGTTTTACAAAGGAGGCGCACCATAATGACTGATAGAGAGATATTCAGAAAAAATCTGAATTACTTCCTGCGTCTGCAGGATAAAAAACAGAAAGATCTCGCCGATTATGTCGGCGCAAAAACCACCACCGTGTCCGGCTGGACTCGCGGTATCTCCTACCCGCGCGCCGATTCGATGGAGAAGATCGCTATGTTCTTTGGTATCCCGACCTCCCGTCTTGTCGGTGAAGTCGGTCATGATGATTCTGAAGAGCCTCCCGACTCCGTCCCCCGTACTGTTGAAGCTCGAAGTCTTGCCAAAGGAATCGATAAAATGCCGAAGGCCCAGCGCGAGGCGATCCTGAACATGATGATGGGCCTCTACCCCGGACTGTTTGAGAAAGGAACGGAAGACGATGAAACCTGACTATGAACGCGCAGCCCTAAAAGCCACGGAGACCCTGATCAAGTTTGGAGTCCGCACCGCCCCAGTCGACCCGCTTCCGATCCTGAAGTCCCTGCCGGGTGTCTTTGTCATGACATTTGCCGAAGCGTCAGATAAGGTACACATGAACCGTCAGGAGCTGCTTGACCTGTACGGATGTGATAACCTGGACGCCGTGACGAACGTATATATCAGCGAAGATAAAAAGCATTACGTTGTCACATACAACCGCATGCTTCCCTCCCGGATCGTGGACATGGCGCTGGCCCGCGAGCTTGGCCACATCGTCCTGGGCCACGACGGCACCCGTCCGGAAGATGTCCGCCAGGAGGAAGCGAAATGCTTCGCTCACCATCTGATGTGCCCCCGTCCGCTGATCCATGCCATCACCGCGTCAAACCTCCGCGTCACGGAAGAACTTGTCCGGAGCATTGCCGGGTTCCCTGATCAGTGTTTTTTATGCATTCGCAAGCAGCCAGGCGTCACCGTGCCTGCAGATCTGAACCGCATTGTCCGCGGCAACTTCATGCCGTATATTCTCAACTTCTTTGAATACCAGCGCCACGCGTCCCGGTATGACGGATCCGCGCTGGCTGATCTTGGAACCTACATGGACAACTATCAAGAATAAGGAGGAAACCATCATGAAGCGACTGATCACCATCATCCTGATCCTGGTCATGGTTGTGCCGGCAGCTGCTCTTGCAGACGAACAGGATCCAATCGTTGGCACATGGTATATGTATTGCGATGTTCCAGGGTCTCCAATGGAATCATCTTACCCTGATTTAGATTCTTCCCTTATTTTGTTTACATTTGATAAATCCGGTAACATCTTTTATATTGAACTCGATTATAAAGGGACAACTGTCACGCCGAACGATAGAATCATTGCGGGGAAATGGAAAAAGAACGGATCAACATATAAAGTAAGCATTATCGCCGGCGGCGTTTCCGATGCTTTTATAAAAAACGGAATGCTTCATGCAGCTGTTTTTAACTCCGATCTGTATATGGTTCTGAGAAAGCTGGAACCTTTTGACTTTTACACTGAAATGTATAGGAAGTGATCTGCATGAACTGCGTAAAATGCAAGCAATCTTTCCAGGATGACGCCGTCTTCTGCCCTTATTGTGGGAAAAAACAGGCTGTTTTTCCAAGAAAGGCCCGCACAAAGTCCCGCGGGAACGGAACCGGCACGGCCTTCAAACGCGGATCCACTTGGACCGCCCAGGTGGTCTATGATCGTGTCTATGTCGCGGATGATCAGCCGCTGAAGAAGCTGACCCGCTCAAAGGGCGGTTTCAAAACGCGGGAAGACGCTCTCCGCTATTGTCCGATCCTCAAGAACGGACCGCAGAAGCCGAAAGAAGCCCCCACACTGGAGCATTACTGGAACACATACAAAAGCGGATCCTTCTCCGCGCTCGGCGCATCGAAGCAGTCCGCCTATACCATCGCCTGGAACCGGATGAAGAAGATCCGCAGCGCTCACATTGACCAGCTGACAGTCGCCGATCTCCAGCTGCTGATTAATGAGAATTGCAAATCGTATTACACCGCAAAAGATTGCAAGACCCTTTTGACGAACCTTTTCCGGATCGCCGCGGCCGAAGGATATGTGAATAAAGATCTGCCCTCATTTATTCAGCTTCCCGAGCTCGAGGAAGAAGAGCGCACACCCTTCAGCGATTTGGAACAGAAGGCCCTCTGGAAGAGTTACGAATCCGGAGACCTCCGCGCAGCTGCTCCGCTTCTCATGATCTACACCGGCATGATGCCGGGCGAGGCAATGGCCCTCCGCGTCAGCCACATTGACCTGAAGGCCCGCATGATCACCGGCGTCGGCATGAAGACAAAGGTCCGCAAAAAGACGCCGATCGTCCTTTCCGAAACCATCATCCCCCTTGTCCAGGATCTGATCGATCACGCCACCCCGGACGGACGTTTCTGGCCTTCCCATAAAAAGGAGTTTTATGAGCGTTACTACGCTGCGCTTGAGGCCGCCGGCACCCGTCGCCTCTCCCCCTATTCCTGCCGGCACACCACCGCGACCGCGCTGGCGATCGACAAGAACATTGCCCCGCAGACCGTCCGGAAGGTTATGCGCTGGTCGAACACAAAAATGCTTGACCGCTACGCTCATCCGGATCAGTCTGACGCCCTTGCTGCCGTCGACGCCCTTCGGTAACCCCTCCCTATTCCTAACCTATTCCTAACACCGGAACGGCAAACGCTTATTTTCCAACAAATTACCGTCCCCTGCACAAGGAGGACGGTTTCTTTTTTGGCGCTATCCCGTGATTTTCTGAAATGCCTTGAAATGCTTATAAATTAACGTTTGCGCGTTTTTTTCTTTGTTCCTAAAATCTCCTCCGCCACCCCGCCGCTACCCTCTCTATTCCTAACCTATTCCTAACAAAAAACTGCCCCGAAGGGCAGAAGGCTGTTGCCTTTTTATTCGGCTTTGAACATTCCCTGCTTGACTCTGATCTTCATCGCTTCGGCAATATGCTTCTCGTGCAGATAGTTCCACAAGGTCAGCATATCCTTCGGAGGGTCGCCGGTTTTCTGCCTGTAGTCGCTGATCAGATTGGTCACTTCGGCATGGAGCTTGTCAACGTGGCCCATCTCTTCGGTCGAAAGTTCGTAAAATACGTTTGCAGCGTCCGGCTGTTCATCCTTCCAGGACATGGCCAGCTCGATGTATGCGTCAGCGTCGTGCAGTTCTTCCTCTATTTTTTCGGCGATGCATTTGATGATCTTCATTCAGGATAACCTCCTGGATCCGATCAGGCGCCCGCCGCTGCCGCCGGAGGAAAGACGCCGCCCGTGAAGGTCCAGCTGTTGGGGAACCTGAGCACGTTGGAGGTGGCCGCCTGGAGCTGGAGAGCATTGATCTGGCCCTGCATCTCGGCGAAACGATTGGCCGTGATGGCGTCCAGGATCTTCTGCACCTGGGCGGTCGTGTTGGCGTTGATCGCCGCGGTGTTGATCGCGCCGTTATAGTTGACGCCGTCAACAGCCCGCAGAATGTTGCAGCAGCATTCCTGGCTCTGTCCTGCAAGACCTGTCAGCGCGGTCTCAACGTTGCCGAACTCACGGATCAGGCTGGCGTTGCCGTCCTTAATCGCCGTGATGGCGTTGGAAGCGTTCTGTGTGCTGGCCGCGATTGTCTGCGCGGTGCCGTTGGTCACAGCATTCAGGATGTTACCGGTCTGGTACATCGTGTTCTGCTGATCGAATCCGCGCTGCATATCAGCGTTGAGGGTGTTCACGCCGTTGTTGCTGCCGAATCCGCCGAAGCCTCCGTTAAAGATGCCCAGCAGGATCAGCAGGGCGAAGATGCCGCCCAGGCCGTTCAGGCCGAAGCCGCCGTCGTTTCCCATGTTCATCACGGGAGTGATTCCAGTACTGTCCATTGGTTTCCGTCCTTTCGTAAAAATTTATACACGCTGCCTTATGCGCCGTCAGCAGTCTGTATTCATTTGAGCATCCTCAGGATTTCCTCCGGATCCACGCCGCGGGCCTCCGCCTCAGCCCTGAAGGCCGCCATCGGATCTCCGCCGTGCCTCTGGACGATGTCCATAACCTGCTTCATCTGCGGGTTGTTCATAATAAGATTGTTTAGTGCCGCCTGCGGATTCTGCGCGGAACGTACCACGCTCATCATCTGCCGCACGGGCTGTGCCAGCTGGGCCATGCTGTTTTTCCCCAGCTGCTGAAGTATTGCCGGTATAGCCATTTACGATCTCCTCCAGTCTTTTAATTCTGTTTTCAAGTCCGCCGTAATCCGGCGCCGGTGCAGCCTGGTGCGGTGCGATGTCATACGCCTGCACGGTCTTGTAGCCTGCGCCGTCGCTGGTCACCAGCCAGACCATCAGGCCGCTTTCGTCCAGCAGCAGTGCGCTGCTGTTCGCGCCGATCTGGAATGCCCGCGCCCCATTTTCTCCGTTCACCCGCACCACCTGCTGTGCCGGTTGCTGCTGGATCCCCGGCTGCATGTACTGCCCCGGCATCTGCTGCCCGTATCCGTATGGGTTGATAAATGGATTCTGGTAGTTCATCTTTTTCCCATGGCCTCCTCCGTCATCCGGACGTAGGCGATCAGTTCCACTGTCCGCCTGTTTTTGAAAAAGAAATCAATGATCCGGATCGCCGTTTTTTCCGGAATCCCGCATCTGACCAGCCGTTCCGTCCAGTTCCTCATTGATTCTTTTCCTCCTCTGAAAAAAGGGTACAAAAAAAGAGCCAACCGCGACAGTTCGCGATTGGCTCAGTTTCGATGTTTATTCAGTTCTTTTCCGGTGCTTTTTCGGATCCGAATCCTGTAGGTACTTGTACAGGAATGAGTTTCGGCTGATCGTCCTTTTTACGGTGGAAACCTCCACGTCGCATTCCTCCGCGATCTTCTCCAAAGATCCAGGATGATCCGTCAGGTACACCGCCATGATTTCCCGGTCCTTTCGCTTGTGGACGTATTCGTCCAGCACCTCAAGGATGAGTGTCTTGCTGTCCATTTTCCACCTCCGCCGTGGTGGTCTGGTTCACGATGCTCTTGATGGTTTCCTGCCACATCTGTTCCCGTTCCGTCTGGTTCGTCGTGAAGATGAACGTCATAATGATCGCCATAATGCATACCGCGATCAGCTGGATCATGCTCCGCCGGTTTACCCAGTTGTAGTGCATCATCGTGTTCTGATGATCAAAAAACGGGATACACTTTTCCTGTTCGCTGCAGTTTGCGCAGTCGTTCTTGCATTTCTTCTCATCCATGGCTTTTCCACTCCTCTTCTCTTTTCAGTTTTCGTCTTCCTGCGGTTCGATGGCTGCAGGTTCCTTCTCGACTTCCGGCAGGCCCGCCAGCGCCAGCAGCCAGGCCATGATGAAACCCAGTGCCCCGGCGGAAAGCGCCGCCAGCCAGTTGACCTCGCCCAGGACAATCTTCCCGGTCCCGATGTACGCCAGCGCCGCTTCCGCAAACGTCCGGATGGCCCGGATCAGCGCCGCGTATGCCCACTTTTTCCAGTTGATCATGTTCTTTTTCCTCCTCATCCTTTAATCAGTAAGGTGATCCCCGCGCTGATGATCGCCGTGATCAGCGCCGTTACGACCAGGTCCCATCGCTTTCCCGGCTTTTCCTTCAGTTCGTTCACGTCACCGGTCAGCGTTGTGATTTGTGTTTCCGTCGTGGCCTGCTGGTTTGTCAGCCGTTCCACGCTCAGTGCCAGGCTGTTCACGCTTTCCGTCAGTTTTTCCAGGTTGTCCATCCGCCGGGCCAGCCCTTTGATCTGTTCTTCCTGTCTCGCCAGTGCCGCCCCGATGTCCGTCGTTTCCATTTTGATCGCCCTCCGTTTTCTTTGCTTGTCTCATAAAGTTCGGGCACCAGAGGCAGACGCTCCGCAGCTTCTGCCCTCCGGCGCCCATGCAGCTGTGATTTTCCTCATAAACCAGGCAGAACCTGAT
>Ga0310786_10008005_pt1 | contig 13650 bp, 14 predicted proteins | sample AusTroGonzalo_MG_FD_203881 | JGI IMG/M metagenome (GOLD analysis project Ga0310786, IMG submission 203881) | Bovine rumen microbial communities from tropical cattle in Woodstock, Queensland, Australia - Gonzalo_03 (v2) (version 2) | ecosystem: Host-associated > Mammals > Digestive system >... | reverse complement strand
TATTACTTCATAGCCTCTTCAACAGCAACTGCGCAAGCAACTGTTGCACCAACCATCGGGTTGTTACCCATACCGATAAGACCCATCATCTCAACGTGAGCAGGAACAGAAGAAGAACCTGCGAACTGAGCATCAGAGTGCATACGGCCGAGAGTATCTGTCATACCATAGGAAGCAGGACCAGCAGCCATATTATCGGGGTGGAGAGTACGTCCTGTACCGCCGCCGGAAGCTACTGAGAAGTACTTCTTGCCAGCGTCAACGCGCTCCTTCTTGTAAGTACCTGCAACGGGGTGCTGGAAACGAGTAGGATTGGTTGAGTTACCTGTGATAGAAACGTCAACGTTCTCCTTCCACATGATAGCAACGCCCTCACGAACATCATTAGCACCGTAGCAGTTTACCTTAGCACGGAGGCCGGTAGAATAGGGCTTGCGGAAAACTTCCTTAACTTCGCCTGTAGCGTAGTCCATCTCAGTCTCAATATATGTGAATCCATTGATACGAGCGATGATCTGAGCAGCATCCTTGCCGAGGCCGTTGAGGATAACGCGGAGGGGCTTCTGACGAACCTTGTTAGCCTTCTCAGCGATACCGATAGCGCCTTCAGCAGCAGCGAAAGACTCGTGACCTGCAAGGAAAGCGAAGCACTCTGTATCTTCTTCGAGGAGCATCTTACCGAGGTTACCGTGACCGAGACCAACCTTACGCTGGTCAGCAACAGAACCGGGGATACAGAAAGCCTGGAGACCTTCACCGATAGCAGCAGCAGCGTCAGCAGCTCTTGTGCAGCCCTTCTTGATAGCGATAGCGCAGCCTACAGTGTAAGCCCACTTAGCATTCTCGAAGCAGATAGGCTGGATGCCTTCAACCATCTTGTAGATGTCAAGACCCTTAGCCTTGCAAACCTCAGCGCACTCCTCGATAGAGTTGATGCCGTATTCCTTTATAACAGCGAGAATCTGCTTCTCACGTCTCTCATATGATTCAAATAAAGCCATTTTATAAGTTCCTCCTTATTCCTTTCTGGGATCAACGATCTTTACAGCATCAGCAACTCTGCCGTACTGACCCTGAGCCTTCTCAAAAGCAGTATTAGCATCATCGCCAGCCTTGATGAAGTCCATCATCTTACCGAAGTTTATGAACTTATATCCAATGATCTCATTGTCTTCATTGAGAGCAACACCTGTAATGTAGCCGTCTGTCATCTCGAGATAACGGGGACCCTTTGCGAGAGTACCGTAAAGAGTACCTACCTGTGAACGGAGACCCTTACCGAGGTCCTCAAGACCTGCACCGATAACGAGACCACCCTCAGAGAAAGCAGACTGTGAACGACCGTAAACGATCTGGAGGAAGAGTTCTCTCATAGCAGTGTTGATAGCATCACAGACGAGGTCAGTATTAAGAGCCTCGAGGATAGTTCTGCCGGGGAGTATCTCTGCTGCCATAGCTGCAGAGTGTGTCATACCTGAACAGCCGATAGTTTCAACGAGAGCTTCCTGAATAACGCCTTCCTTAACGTTAAGGGTGAGCTTGCAGGTACCCTGCTGAGGTGCACACCAACCGATACCGTGTGTAAAGCCGGAAATATCTGTTATCTCCTTAGCCTTGACCCACTTTGCTTCTTCGGGAATGGGAGCTGCGCCGTGAGCTACGCCCTGAGCGATAGGGCACATTGTTTCAACTTCGTGCGAATAAATCATTATAAATACTCCTTTCTGGTATAGAGCCGACCGTATCGGGTCTGCCTTATACTGCTCCTCTTAGCATCAATAGACATAGCTATATCCGCTCTGAGGCTTAGTATATATAATTATATCACTTGTCCGAAAAAAAGTCAAGACAAATGAAGTGAAATGATTGCTTTTTTTATATTTATATGGTATAATGTTCCGTAGTTCTGAAACGGAGGAAGAAAATGGCTGATAAAACTATATATCTTATGCGGCATGGAGAGACCGATATGAACCGTGAGCAGCGCCTTCAGGGACAGATTGACTGTCCGCTCAACGAAAACGGCGCAGATGAAGCACGGAAGACCGCAGCTGTTCTGAAAAGAGCCGGGATAAGCTTTGAGCGGATATATTCCTCTCCGCTGCAAAGGGCAGTTCGGACTGCCGAGATAATCGGCAACGGTAAAACAGTTATAACAGAACCACTGATTAAGGAAATGAGCTTCGGCAGATACGAAGGTATCAGGTACGATGATATAGATAAGGATTTGCAGGCTTTCATCCATGATCCGGATAATGTCCCTGCCCCAAAAGGTGTTGAAAGCGTCCGTAGTATAACCTCACGAACCGGAATCTTTCTCAAACGTATAATGGAAGATGAAGGGAAGGGGAATATTCTTGCGGTCGCACACGGTATCGCACTGAGAAGTATGCTCTGGAATCTATGCCCGCCTGAAGAAAAGCGCGCTGTATGGAAGATGCCAATAAAGAACTGCGTGATATACGTCTGCGAAGTCAGGAACGGCTTATCCTGCGGTATACGCAGAGCGGATGAACTCTCAATCGACCCGAAAACTGACACAAGTAAGGTTTTCTAATAAAAAAGCCCCCGTGTAGGGGCGCAGACGCTGTATACTGTAAGCCGTTCAATATTTAGAATACTGCCGTGAGCGATAGCAGACTTGCGTTATCTAAAAAGTGAACGTACAAAACAAGTGCCCCCATGGAAGGGGGCACAGGCGCTGTACTGGCGTCCCAAAGAGGAGTCGAACCTCCGGCCTACTGCTTAGGAGGCAGTCGCTCTATCCTACTGAGCTATTGGGACATAACATATATATTTTACCATAGACTTTATGAAATTGCAATAGCCACGTTATATTTTTTATTCATTTAACATATAACACAATAAAATCATTGACCTGAGTGATAAAAAATGGTATAATTATTTTGTATTCATAATAGAAGGTGATATTTTGTCTGATGAAACTATAACAACCATTACCACAGCCGTTACTGAAGCCTCATCCGAGCCGGTTTCCGAAAATGAGACCACAACATATGAGACCCTGCATGAACAGGTAACAAAGACCGCTGGTATAATAGAAAACGCCGTAGATAAGCTGAGAAGCGCTATGCCATCACTATTCATGGCACTTTTGATATTTCTCATCGGCTTCATCATAATAAAGATACTGACAAGAATTATCAAGCGTGCAATGAAGCGTTCAAATATAGATAATGCAGCAAAGAGCTTTCTTGTATCATTTATCAAGATCATTCTTTATCTCAATCTAATGATAATGGTACTTTCCGTTCTGAAAGTCCCGATGTCTTCTATAATTACGATATTCGGTGCTGCCGGACTTGCCATATCGCTTGCGCTTCAAAGCTGTCTGTCGAACCTTGCCGGCGGCTTCATAATTCTCTTCTCCAAGCCATTTTCAGCCGGTGATATCCTCGAGATAGACAATACTGTCGGAAGGGTAGAGTCAATAAGTATACTCTACACTAAGCTCATTACTTTCGACAATAAGACTGTCTTCATACCCAACGGAAAGGTCTCAGAAAGCAGGATAGTCAACTATACAGAAAGCCCTACACGAAGGATAGATATGCGATTTGATATCAGCTACACTGCAGACTACCCCAAAGCACGCGAGCTTATTCTTGCCGCTGCATCAGCCGATAAGCTGATACTGAAAACTCCCGCCCCTACAGTCAGGATGAGTTCCCACAACGAAAGCTCTGTTTCTATTGACGCTCTTCTGTGGGTCAATAACGGAGATTTCTTAGAGGCAAAATACAATATGACCGAAGCTGTGAAGGCGGCATTTGATGAAAACGGTATCGAGATACCCTTCAATCAGCTCGATGTCCACATTAAGGATAAATAATAATGGAAGAAAAAATGACACCTCCGGCTGCTCCCGAAACGCCGCAAAAGCCTTCAAAGGCAAAATACCACAGAAGAAGGCTCATCGCCGTTCTCCTGATACTTCTATTTATCTGGTGGTTCAATAACTACACTCTCAGGACAACAAAAGTGAATCTTACCTCATCCAAGATAAGCAACAGTTTCAGGATAGCCGTTATAAGCGACCTCCATGCTTCTGATATAGGTATCAGCAATAAAACTATTTTCCGCCGTATAGACAAGAATTCACCGGATGTAGTCTTTATCCTCGGCGATATGTACACGACCGGAAGTCCTGCTAAGCTCAAACAGAAAGCAATTGACCTTGCGGAAGATATATCCGATGCTGGCTATCCTGTTTACTTCGTTCCAGGCGAACATGACTATGCCCCTGATTATATCAAGTCCCTCCGTAAGGCTGGAATAAAAGTTATGGACTACGTCTCAGAGGACATAACTATAAAAGGCAATAAGGTCACGATATACGGCATCGACAATGCCTATTACAGTGAAACTTTCGACCTTAGAAAGGAGTTTGAGCTCGACAAGTCGCGCTACAATATACTCCTTGCACATATCCCTAACTACGAGAAATTCGCAGCTTTCGGTGCAGACCTTACACTCTGTGCGGATACCCACGGCTGTATGGTGCAGCTGCCCTTCGGACTCGGTCCTGCGTACGACACAGAGGCTAAAGTCTGGTTTCCTCAGTTCAGAAAAAACTCCTCAAAGGTATACGACAAGGGCATATTCCCTTACAGCGGAGGAAAAATGTTCATAACCTCGGGTCTCGGTGCAGCACCTTTCCCGATAAGATTCAATAATCGTCCGGAGGTCGCAATAATCGACATTTCTCCGGAGAAATAGGCAGGTGATAGTATGTTTGGAGACATCATAATCATAGGCGGAGGGGCTTCCGGACTTGCTGCCGCTGTTTCGGCAAAGCTCGCCATGCCGTCCGCAGATGTAACAGTCTGCGAAAAACTTGACCGCGTGGGAAAGAAGATACTCTCCACCGGTAACGGAAGATGCAATCTCAGCAATCGAAATATATCTGCTGAAAACTATCACGGATCAGTAAACGCTATGCCAGTTATTGAGAATTCACCATCTGCGGAAGAATTCTTCGCTGATATGGGAGTTCTTGTGACCGCGGATGAATCCGGACGCATATATCCCCACAGCAATGCGGCATCAACAGTTCTGAACGCTCTCCGAATGAAAATGAACGCCATTGGAGTGAAAGAGGAATGCGGATTTGAGGTCTGCGGCATAGAAAAATTACCCGAAGGATATTCGATTATTGCTTCCGACGGAAGGAAGTTATCAGCAAAGCGTCTTATAATCGCAGCCGGAAGCTATGCAGCCCCCTCAGCAGGAACGGATGGCTCAATCATGCGACTTTTCCGTGAAAAAAGCTATTCTACCGCAAAAGTATTCCCGGCAGTAGCCCCCCTGAGAGTAAGCCCGGAGGACGTCAAGGGCTTGAAGGGTGTTCGAGCAAAATGCCGTATCACAGCCATTTCAGGCGGCAAAAATCTCCGAAGTGAATACGGAGAGATACAGTTCACGGAAAACTCGCTCTCTGGTATATGCGTCTTCAATATGGCTTATCTTTTCGGAGAATACGGCTCTAATCTTACGATAAGCGCTGACCTTGCCCCCGATCTCACCCGTGAGCAGCTTTCCGCTTACTTACATGATATCATCAGACAACGTTCCGACGAAAAGCTCGAGGAGCTGCTCACTGGAATGTTCCAGAAAAACCTCGCTGTCTATCTTGTGAAGAAGGCTTTCCGCTTTCCTCTCACCGACAAGATAGCATCTCTCGAAAAAGGCAGTGCTGATATACTTGCAAACCTCATAAAAGACTGCCGCTTCACTATAACAGGTACAGCACCTTGGCAAAATGCGCAATCTACTCTCGGAGGTATTTCAGCTTCCGAGATAACTCCACAGCTTGAATCAAAACGTGATAGAGGTCTTTTCTTCTGCGGTGAGATACTTGACACTGCAGGGGACTGCGGCGGCTACAATCTACAGTGGGCATGGTCCTCCGGTTACACAGCAGGCACGAACTGTGCGCGTTCGCTGAAAGGATAATTATGATAAGAGTAAACGGTATAAGAGTTCCGCTTGAACAGGACTTCGACGACCTTGCGGCTATATGTGAGAAAAAACTCCGCATAAAGCGAAGCCGCATCAGAAGCGTAAAGCTTTCAAAAAAATCGATTGACGCACGTAAAAAGAATGACGTTCATTTTATAATATCCCTTGACATTGAAGCTGACGGTGAAGAGAGCATTCTCAAGGCAGTAAAAAACACAGTACGATACGAAAAAAAGCCTTATGTCATACCGGAAGCTGCAAGCAGTAAGCTCCGCCCTGTGATAGTTGGCTTCGGACCTGCCGGAATGTTCGCGTCACTTGTTCTTGCAATGGCTGGTGCAAGGCCCATAGTTCTCGAAAGAGGAGACGATGTTGACACCCGGTGCAGAAAGGTCGAGGAGTTCCGTATCAAAGGCGTCCTGGATACCGAATGCAATATCCAGTTCGGCGAAGGCGGTGCAGGCACTTTCTCAGACGGCAAGCTCAATACCGGCATAAGTGATGATCGTATCGGCTGGGTATTCGAGAGACTTGTCGAATTCGGTGCCCCGGAAGAGATACTCTATCTTGCAAAGCCCCATATCGGCACGGATAAGCTCCGCGGAGCTGTAAAGCAACTCAGAGAACGTGTCATATCCCTCGGCGGAGAAGTGATGTTCGGCGCAAAATTCTGCGGCCTCAGCTGCGAAAACAGTGCAGTGACAGGAGTTGATCTGATAAAGAACGGAAAAAAAGAGCACATCCTGACTGACAGCGTTATCCTCGCATCAGGTCACAGCGCCAGAGACGTTTTCGAGCTTATGAAGAGCATGGAAATATCCATTTCCCAAAAGAATTTCTCAGTCGGCGTCCGCATAGAACACCGCCGCACAGACATAGACAAAGCAATGTACGGACAGTTCGCAGGTCACAAAGCACTCAAAGCCGCTGACTACAAGCTTGCAGTACATCTCCCCAACGGACGGACACTCTACACATTCTGTATGTGTCCGGGCGGATATGTAGTTGCTGCTTCGTCAGAAAAGAACAGGCTTGCTGTGAACGGAATGAGCTGTTTTGCAAGAGATGCTGATAATTCCAACAGTGCACTCCTTGTCAACGTCAACACGGACGACTACGGCAGTAACGATCCTCTCGCAGGTATGTATCTCCAGCGTGATATAGAGGAAAGCGCATACAAAGCAGGCGGCGGAAACTACAAAGCACCCGTCGCAACAGTAGGGGAATTCCTTTCAGGAAAGATCACTGATAAGTTCGGGAAGGTTACACCTTCCTATCTTCCGGGATGTAAACACGCTCTGCCTGATGAATACCTTCCAGATTTCGTATGCGATAGTCTGAGAATGGGCATAACTGAAATGGGCAGGCGTATACAAGGATTTGACAGCCCCGATGCTGTTCTAACAGGCGCCGAGACCAGAAGCAGTTCACCGGTAAGGATAGACCGCGGAGCCGACCTCCAGTCGCTGTCACTGCGCGGACTTTATCCATGCGGCGAAGGCGCAGGCTATGCAGGTGGTATCGTTTCAGCAGCTGTGGACGGAATGAAATGCGCCGAGGCTGTTCTGAATAAAGTATAATTTTCTATCAAGGAGGCTAATATGAAGATCAATGTGACAGGCGGCGAAATGTCAAGAGCCGAGATAGACGAATACATAAAATACGCCGGTTTAAAACACCCCGGACGTCAGATCTGCCAGATAGACATCAATATAGACGGAGAATTTGTCGATCTGCAATTCCACTTCAAGGACACGGATTTCCAACACGCTTACCGTTCAGCGGATTACCTTGTAAATAACATGGAAAAGCTCAACGACGCAAAACAGTGCGAGTTTTCACAGAAACTGACACACAAACTGAAGGAGAGTGCAAATGGAACTGACTAATATCGGAACAGTTAAGGATATACTCTCACGCCACGGATTCAGCTTCTCAAAGGGACTGGGACAGAACTTTATAATCAATCCGGATATATGTCCCAAAATAGCCGAAATGGGCAACGCTGCCCCCGGTTTCGGAGTTCTTGAGATCGGTACTGGTATAGGCGTACTTACAGCCGAACTTGCCAAACGTGCAGATAAGGTCGCAGCTGTCGAGATAGATACCCGACTCATGCCGATACTCGATGAAACGCTCTCAGACTTCAATAATGTGAAGATATTCAACGAGGACGTAATGAAATGTGACCTTCACAGTCTCATTAACAGGGAATTTGCCGGACTGAGAGCAGCGGTATGCGCCAATCTGCCATATTATATTACCTCTCCGGTCATAATGCTGCTGCTCGAAAGCAGACTTCCTGTCGAGTCTATAACTGTAATGGTCCAAAAAGAGGCAGCACAGAGACTTTGTGCTAAGGTCGGCTCACGCGAAAGCGGCGCTATAACCGTAGCGGTCAATTACTATGGCACTGTACGTCAGCTTTTCGGGGTGTCAAGAGGCAGCTTCATGCCTTCACCGAATGTTGATTCAGCTGTCATCAGAATTGATCCTTCACCTGAACCGAGACTCCCCGAAGACGAGGAAAAATTCTTCTTCAAGGTAGTAAAGGGAGGCTTCTCGCAACGCAGAAAGACTGCCGCAAATGCAGTATCATCTCAGCTCGGGATACCCAAAGACGCTGTGTATGAAGCACTGAGAGCTTCCGGCCAGAACGAGAATTCAAGACTAGAACAGTTCACGCTTGAAGAACTGATGGAGTTTTCCGCTAACCTTCACAGAATTACAAGATAAAAAAAAAGCCCCACATCTGTGGGGCTTTGTTATGCTTAATCGAGGTCGAGCTCAAACGGTGAATATCTCTTGTATGCCTTCTTTATCTTGCTTACTGAATATGTATCAGCAAGCGACTTTATCATGTCATCGAAATCCTGAGCATACCTTACACGGATAAGCGAATCCTTGACATCGTCAGACCAAAGGTCATCATCTGTCATACGCTCCTTGATATCGGCTTTGAGAACTATATAAGCGGTAGTATCGTCATATTCATAGCGCTCTGCCTTATATTCAGTCATGTCACCGAATACCTTTTCATTGAACTCACGCTGTGCCTTTGCAGACTCAGACTCCTCAGTAGTTGTAACAACTGTAGCCTCGCCAACAGGAGCAGTAGTAGTGGTATTCTTCACGAGGATATTCTCGTTAGCGTAGGGATCAGTGGTTGTAGTAGTAGCTGTCTCATCAGCTGTTGTTGTGGTCGTAGTAGTTGTAGTGGAAGTAGTTGTAGTACCGGTAGCTGTTTCAGCCTCAGCAGCTGCAGCTTCCTCAGCAGCCTTTGCAGCCTCTTCCTCGGACTTCTTCTCCTTGTACTCCTCATACTTTTCCTTGACTTCGTCAAACTTCTTCATCTTGCCACTGTTGCTTCCGGCAGAATTGATCTCCTTAACGTAGTCGTCAATGAGATTATTGAGTTCGCGGAGCTCATCGCCCTCGAGCTTGTTGCCTTCACTGTCGGCAAGACTGATGCTCAGATACTTTACTCTTGCATAATTATCAGTGAAGTAATCCTTGAGCTCGTCCTCAGAGCAGCCGAATTCACTGCCGATGCCATAGTAGTGTTCAAAGAGCTTGTAATACTTTGATGAGTAGAAGAGGGCGTTATCCCAGTTTCCAGCAACGCCGTTGGTGATTATATCCTTGAGGGAAGACTCACCGATACCGTTGTCAGTATAGTAGTCCTCATCTTTGCTCTCTCTTACAGCACTCTTGATGCTCTTGAGATCGTCGCTCGTAAGCTCAAGACCAAGCTTATCGAATTCTCTCTCAACTGCAACGAACTTGCTGCAATACTCAGTAGCCTTGTCCTGTATCCAGTCCTCAGAGCTTGTGCCCTCAAAGGTTGCCTTCTTGATATCACTTATCTCAGGATAGGTGCTGGACTGCTCATACATTTTCTCAGCAGCATCGCTTACAGATACCATCTCATAATAGATGAAGATACCAGCGCGTATGTCATAGTCATCAACGGAGAGCGCATTGCGGGTAGAACCGCCGATTGTAATAGCTCCGGGAGCGCTGCATCCGACAGAAGCTGCAGCAAGAGTGAATGCCGCAGCGCCTGCAACTAACTTAGTGAATTTTTTCATTTATTATTCCTCCGATATAACAGAAAGATATTGACCCAGCGACAAGAAAAGCTCAGACGCAAAGAGTCAGGAAGTCATAGGATGATCCCCATGATTTCAAATACTGTAATATTATACTACATTTTTCAGCGTTTGTCCATAGCAAAATGAAATTTTTCTTATAATTTTCACATATATTTTTAATAAAATATTTTGTTTAAATTTATTTTGTGTGATTTTCCTTGACTTGTAAGTCAGAAAATGATAAAATAATAATATATGTATTCTTGTGGAGGTTATTTATGAAGGTCGAACTCATCGCTCATACACCCGATCCGGAAAGACTTGTCGCTACAGCTGCAAAGCTCTGCTACTCCAGCAGTGACATCGGCTCTCTCAGAGAAGGTCTTACCGAAGAAAAGATCGGCAGCTTTATAGATATGCTCGTTTCAATAGGTCACGAGAGCGTTATGGAGCACGTCAGCTTCACCTTCGGCATAGAAGGTATCTCCCGTGCCTGTTCGCACCAGCTCGTCCGCCACAGGATAGCTTCATATTCTCAGAAAAGTCAGCGATACGTGAACGAAAACGGCTTCGAGTTCATTGTCCCGCCCGCTATAAAGGAACTTCCGGAAGCTGAGGCTGAATTCAGCCGTATAATAAACGAGATTACTGAAGGCTATGAGAAAATAGCTGATATGCTCACAGATATGCACTCAAAGAAGTTTATCTCCGAGGGCTGTGACGAAAAAACTGCCGCTTCAAAAGCGCGTAAGCTCGCCAATGAAGACGCACGTTTCCTTCTTCCTAATGCCTGTGAGACAAAAATAGTAGCCACCATGAACGTCCGCTCGCTCTTCAACTTTTTCAGCCATCGCTGCTGCAACCGTGCACAATGGGAGATAAGAGCCGTCGCTGATGAAATGCTAAAGCTCTGCATCAAAGCTGCACCTGCTCTCTTTGCACAGGCAGGTCCGCCCTGTGCCTGCGGAGGAAAATGTCCCGAAGGCAAGATGTCATGCGGAAAAGCCACTGAAATGAAGGAACGCTATGCAAAACTGAGAAGCGCTGCCCGATCGGAGACATAATGCTCGAATTCAGAGATATTGATATATCTGACAAGGAGCGCATATGTACCGCCCTCAGAAGCTCTGATTTCAGGGGCTGTGAGTATTCATTTGCAAACAATATGGCATGGAGAAGACTTGCTGGCTCAAAGATAGCGTTCTATAAGGACTTCTATCTCTGCTGTGCTTTTGAGACCGATGATGGTACGCCTCATTTTATTTTGCCTGCCGGAAGCGGAGACTATTCCGAAGTCATAGGCGAGATGCGTCATTTCAGTACATCCCTCGGGAAACCGCTTGTGATAACAGGCGTTACTGATGCCTCAATGCCGATGATGAACGAGCTCTATGGCAATGAATTCACAGCCGAAGCCGACCGCGGAGGTTCGGATTACATCTATAATGTCTCTGACCTCATCGACCTGCCGGGCAGAAAGTACCACGCAAAGCGCAATCACCTTGCAAGATTCAACGAGACCGAGCACACATTTTCGCTCATGACCGAAAATGACCTTGATGACTGCCTTACATTTGCGGTACAGAATTACAACAGCCATGATGTTGCTGACAGCCATTCGTTCATTGCCGAACAATTCGCAATAAATACATTTTTTTCGTATTTTTTTGAACTTGGTCTTGTAGGCGGAGTTATAAGGATAAACGGAGATGTCACTGCGATAACCATAGGCGAACAGCTCAATTCCGACACGTTCTGCACCCACATAGAAAAAGCTGACACCTCATTCAACGGAATATATGCCGCCATAAACAACAGCTTTGCACGTTCTGCTGCGGCAGGACTCAAATATATAAACCGCGAGGAGGATCTGGACATTGAGGGACTGAGAAAATCAAAGCTCTCATATCATCCGGCATTTCTTCTCACAAAATATACGCTTACATTCAGATGAAAGGATAATGATCATGATCTATGTTTTTCTTGCTGAAGGCTTTGAGGAGACCGAAGCCATTGCTCCTATCGATCTACTCAGAAGAGCCGGCAAAAAAGTGGTGACCGTCGGAGTAGGGGACAATATGATAACCAGTTCGCACGGCGTTACTATGGTCACAGACACTATACAGCAGGAAGCTCCGCTTACGGACGAGCTTGAAATGATAGTTCTTCCCGGCGGTATGCCCGGTACGCTCAACCTCGAAAAATCCCCCTATGTACAGAAAGCCATCGACTTCTGTACTACTAACGGAAAATACATCGGCGCAATATGTGCAGCTCCTTCGATACTTGGTCACAAGGGACTCCTCAAAGGCAGAAAAGCTGTATGCTACGAAGGTTTTGAGACACAGCTTGAAGGTGCTGAGACAGGTACAGAGTCTGTTGCAGCAGACGGTATTTTCATCACCTCACGCGGTGCAGGAACTGCCGTTGAATTCGGACTTGCCCTCGTTGAAAAGGCTGTATCCAAAGCTGAAAGCGACCGCATCCGTGCTTCGATAATGTGCTTCTAATATGGAGGACAAAAAAAACCTGCGGAAGAGATTTTCTAGGATAAGAAAAGCTTCTCACTCAGAAAAAGCTGAAGAAACGATAGCGGAAAGACTGCTCTCGCTCGAAAAGGTGAAAAGTGCCGGAACTATCTTGCTTTACGCCTCATTCGGTTCTGAGATAAACACATGGGGAATAGCTGAAAAACTGCTCTCAGATGGAAAAACAGTCGCATTTCCTCTCTGCGGCAAAGAAGGCAGGATGACATTCCATACTGTTACTTCTCTATCTCAGCTTAGTCCCGGAAGCTACGGAATACCTGAACCGGACAGCTCGATTCCGCAGCCTGATATAACAAATGATACCATTTGTATCGTTCCCGGACTTGCCTTCACCGGCGATGGTGGAAGGCTCGGCTACGGCGGAGGTTTCTATGACCGATTTCTTGCCGCTCATCCGGAAGTTTTCACCATAGCTCCTGCATACGAAGCTATGATAACAGACAGTCTGCCCATGTTAGAGCATGACCTTAAAATAAATATGATCGTTACCGAAGAAAGGACGGTGCTATGCCTTGAATAACAACGACGATCTCGTCAATGATATCCTGAAGGAGCTTGAAAGCAGCACTCCCGGCGCGGAGGAAATTCCGCCGGAGGGCGAAGCTCCGGAGGAAACAGCATATATCCCGGAGGAACCTGTTCCGGAAATGTCCACAGATGGAGCTCCGGCACCGGAAGGAGAGTATCCTGCCGATGAAAACGCAATGTGGCAGGCAGCCGATGCTCCCGTGAGAACTGCGCCTGAACGCAGAAGAAAAAAGAAAAAGAAGAAAAAGCAGAGAAACAGACTTCCCGGTGTACTGATACTCACAACGCTCATCGTAGCAGTTTCCATAGTCCTATCTCTTGCAATAATCACCTGCGGAAAGGACGTTCTCGGCATAGGCAAGGATGATACTCCCCACGCCGTAACAGTTCAGCCAAACGCAACTGTCGATGATATAGCTTATATGCTCAAGGACGAGGGCATAATCCGCTATCCTAAGATATTCATCATGTTCTCGAAGCTTAGAAAAGCAGATTCG
>Ga0310786_10008003_pt1 | contig 13651 bp, 9 predicted proteins | sample AusTroGonzalo_MG_FD_203881 | JGI IMG/M metagenome (GOLD analysis project Ga0310786, IMG submission 203881) | Bovine rumen microbial communities from tropical cattle in Woodstock, Queensland, Australia - Gonzalo_03 (v2) (version 2) | ecosystem: Host-associated > Mammals > Digestive system >... | reverse complement strand
GTTCTTCGACGCATCTACGATAGTGAACTTCAGGTGCTCGAGGACGATGTCTTCATCCTTGTTCCATTCTATCTCAAGCCTCTGCCAGTTCAAAGACTGACGAATCTCCTTGGTAACGAATCCGGATACGCGAAGTTCCTTCTTCACTGCATCGGGATTGAAGATATCGACAACCATCTTACGCTTGTTTCTGATGATCAGCGGACCCATGAGGGACGCATAATCCAGGTTAGGCTCGAAGCCGTACAGAGAATTCTCAGTCTCGTATCTGATATGAAGCGATCCGCTTCCCTCAGACTTATTCATGGTATCAACGGAGATTACGCCGTTACCCTTGAATGTTCTGAATACCTTAAGCACTTCGAAGTCGTCTCCCCACTCCTTCATACCGATGAGCTCCAGGTCATCGCAGCTTCTGAAGAACATATCAGGAGCATAGAATGCAGGAAGTCTGTCGAATCTGAACGGCATAACCGGCAGATCGTTAAGATTCTTGAATGTAGCATCATGCGGGAACGGAGAGAAACCATAAGTAACGCTTACAGGTTCTTCGATATCGTCTCTCCATACCATAACTCGTACACCGTGCAGGATACGCGCCTGTGCGGGATAGAATATTCTGTCCTCACCGCAGACAGCGAAGCCCCTAAGCTCTGTCTGGCCCTCAGCAAGACGCAGACCGTCAGCCAAGTTCTCGAACTCGAGGATGAGCTTGTTGCCGGCCTTTTCGACGCCGATGCACTCAGGGCACGACTTAGGCATCTTAGGTGTGATGTGAAGTCCCATGGCGATGACGGCAAGTCTTACACCTAATGTGAAAGTCTTCGTCTTGTCCGGCAAGAGCAGGTCGTGCAGGCTTATGATACCGCTCGGCATATTAAGCTTGCCCGTGAACTCACGCAGGTTCTCATTGAACTCGAGGACCTTGTAAGGAAAATCTCTGTCTACGCACTTCGGGTGCATTGCCACGAGCAGGAACGACGGCATAAGGCTGTCATCGTATACTTCCTTGGGCTCGAATGTCTGCGAGAGTGTACCGAGAAGGCCCATAAGAAGCAGATCATACCTGCCGAAAAGCTGCTCTTCAGCTTCAGGTGAGAAGCACATACCTCTTACGGAAAGTCCCGACAGCGCCGCGAGCTTACATCTGTAGAGCGTCGAGGGACGGAACTTCTTCTTTATGTACTGGGAGTCATCGACAGTAGTTGTTGTCTTCCCTGACTTGATCTGCATATTGCTCATCATGTTGAAGTCAAGCGACTTGGCAGAACTATTGTCGTCGGAAGGCTTGATCACCTTATTGAATGACGAATCCTTGGAAGACGGGAAATCGAGTCCTGAAGCTGCTTCGATGTTCTCCGAAGCCGTGGACTCACCCTTGATCTCGCCGTACTCGTTCTCTTTGTTAAGGTCGATGTCGAGGTTCTTACGGCCTTCCTTGACTGCTGTCTCTACCTTCTGTTCATGACGCGTTCTTCTGTCGCGCTTGATGAGAGCATTGTATCTGTCCTCGTCCGTGTAGAGACCGAGCTCGTTGATGTAATCGCCGAGAGCCGTCTGGTTGTCAATAACCTCATCTGAGAGCCAGTTAAGGATAGTGGAACCCGGTGTGGAAAGATCTACGACTCCGATAGGATAGTTAACCTGATCTGCAACCGTATACGCGAATGAGAAAGCAGACGAAGATACGTCAGCAAGCTTCTTCGTATCGGTTATCTTGATCCAGCCGGCATCCTTGAAGTGAGTCTTCACCTCATATGCGATATCTTCTTCATCGCCCTCGAGACCCGATCTCGTAGGTGTGAAGAATCTTAAGTTCGTCATGACGTGACGCTTGAGCGGAGTCTTGGGCGCATTGGCATTCTTCATGGGAACGCTTAAGAAGTCGTTGCCGAGGAATACCCATACGTCGCCGCATCGGATATCGTTAAAGCTTACGACATTCTGGAAACACTTGAATACGAATGTATATGTATCCGTCGAAGCCTTATATGCAGGAATATTGAATCTGAATCTACCCTTGTCGGAAGTAGTAGTCTCGAGGCTTAAGATGACACCGTAATCGGTATCGAGCTTGGATACCTTACGTCCGTCGGTAGGATCCTTCGAGATCTCGAGTGTGATAGTAGCGGAAGGAGCTGCTGTTCCCTCGATAACGAACGGAACATTCTGCTGGAATACAGCCTTATTGCCGATCCAGCTCGGCAGGATAATGGGATTAACTTCTATCACCTTTTATCCTCCCCAGCGATGACCAGGTTGATCTTCTTGGATCTGATGTATTCAGCCGTCTTATCGTCGATCTGATTATCAGTAATAAGGTAATCAATCTTATTAGGGACAATGAATACCGAAGCGGAATCATCGCCGATCTTTGTGGAGTCAACAAGAGCTACAACGTTCTTGCTTCTCTCTACGCAGATTCTCTTGAGCTCAAGCTCGAAGAAGTTATTACCTGAAAGTCCCGCATCGGCAGAGAAACCGTTACCGGATACGAAATAGTACTCGGCTGACAGTCTGCTGATCATCTCACGGCTCATAACGCCCTCGATAGTACCTGAATGAGGACGGAGCATACCGCCTATCAAGATGATGGACTTGAAGTTGTTGTAACGCTGAAGCTCGATAGCCGTGTTGATACCGTTAGTGATAACGGTTACATCAACTGTGTTCTCGAGAAAAGGGATCATATGAAAGGCCGTAGAGCTGGCATCCATAAAGATCGTATCGCCGTTTCCTACGAGGAGCGCGGCCTGCTTACCGATCTGCATCTTAAGATCGATATTAGTAACGGATCTGACCATGTAATTCTCATTTACCTGGTCCCTCGGTCTGTCAGGAAGTCTGACACCGCCGTGGTATCTTACGATCGCACCTTCCCTGGCAAGATCTCTCAGATCGGTCCTTATGGTGGCACCTGTTACATTGAGTCTTACGGAAAGATCATTAGTGTTGATAGAACCCTCAGATTCGAGGATATCAAGGATCTGTTTACGTCTTTCAAGATTAATCATGAGGATATATTAGCAAGGCAGATTTTCGAAGTCAATCGTTTGTTTTTATTTGCTTTCATTTCACCTCGAAGCCCCAATTCAAGGCAATAAAAAACCTGCCGATTACTCAGCAGGTCTTGGTGGGAAGAGGTGGATTCGAACCACGCAAAAGCGTCTTAATCACGAAGTCAATAAAATCAGGCTTTTGAGCATCATGTGCAACACTAAAAACTTAGCTTAAACCAAATTTAAACCACAAAAATTAATACATAGGGGAACCAAAAACATAATGGCCAGGTGTGAAATAGATACTCCACCTGGTCATTTATTTAGCTTGAGTTATTATTCTTGCATCAACAATCTGCGATCTGTCGTTCAGATAAAAAAACACCTACCATTATCAGAATTATCCATAGGGTCCCCCCCTGCTTCCAGGATATGTATATAAATGATCAGGATCATCTGTAACTTGGAAATAAACCCACTGTGACCAGCTGCTATCCCCAATCACAACGCCGATACTGCTTTCACCTACACTAATCTCATCTGTTCTAAATAAAGCATATGGATAATCTTCTGTTCCATTGTATGCAACATCCATTAAAACTTCTTCCATCATCTGTGTTCGCTGTGCTTGATCAGCTCCTAAATATTCTTCTGTACCAATCAACTCTCTAAGAACGCCGCAGACAATATCTACTTTATCGTATATTGTTAACTCATCCTCATTAAGTTCAAGTATCTCATTTGATATCTGTTCACTTACGGGAAGTTCTAATGCTTCACACATCTCGAGATACCTTATATAGTCAGGTCTAAAGTGATAAGCCCAATCAAACCAATAAAGCATTACACAGTTTCCAAAGTAGTAATAGACTTCAAAATGTATTCTTCCGTTGTCATAAACTTCACGTACATAACAATATCCATTAACTAAGTCACTGTCATTAGTTTCTGTACCATCCAAGGATACTCGATCTGTTATTGTCCTATAATACTGTTCTGCCCATTCCGAGCTGTCGAATTCGAGAATAGTAACATCATCAAACCTAAGCAATCTATTAGTATGATAATCAAAATCAGTCATCGGATCCCAAACTATCCCGCATTCATCCGGGCGCGCCATATACTCAGCATACGACAGGTAATCAGGCTCATATTGTACTGAATGCTCATCATATTCAAACCAATTATCATCTCGATTGAACTCTTGAGGATAATAACTCATATCAATACCGGCCCAATCATTCCAGATGCTAATTATCTCATCAAGCGTCAAGTCAGTTTCAATGGGAGTAATCTCATAATCTGAGACATATACTGTCTCAGTTGTCTCTGAAGCGACATATGGTAGCGGCTCAAAATCATCGGAGATAACTACATCATCCGGAATTGACTGAGGTGACGGGAACCCCATCGCCTCCAAGATGCCATCAACTCTTTCATGAGCCTCTTCCGAATCATCTATTGTGTATATCGACACAAGCATATCACCGTTATAGCAAGTAGTACCATAGTGAGGATATAACCCCGCACAGTCACAAATTATATGTGGTCGGTTAGGATTTGTAGGGGTCAGATTCATTATTAAATAAGCTTGGTTATCACCTTCACCATAATAAGCAGATCCGTCATAATAGTTATCCAAAAGCTCCTGATAATATTCATTGTAATCAGTACGGACTCCATTGATTGCGCGCGATGCGTCGTTATATTGGTAATACGTTATCGAAATAATCGGATCCCATATATTCATCTGAATATTCGTATATTCATCAAAAGTCATACAGGCATTGATTTCCAAATCGGATCCCACGGCATTGCTCATTGCCCGTTCAAAAGCATCCGGCTCATAGTATTCTACCGTAAGATCTTGTAACGGTGCAGACTCCTGCAGTGGAACAGATTCAAATATCGCCGTTGGTTCTACTTCAGAAGATGTCTGAGGATTTACACTGTTACAAGACGTTGAAAATAACATACATGCAACTAAAACAGATGCCGTTATTGATAGTTTTATATTCATTAAGTCATTAATAGTTTTCATAATATGAGTTGCCTTCATGTCTAATATTATACCAAGACTATTAACTAATTGATTTTTAGCAGAGGATCCTGTACGCACATTTTCCATGTCCTCTGGGTTAGCAAGCAACGCATTTGTACGCACAAATGCAATTATGCTTCAGGGATGTCCCTGAAACCCTGATCTAATATCTGCCTAAAAGAGGAAGAATTGTAATGTTACAATTTTTGATTTTTCTCTTACAACACCCCATCAAAGCACCCTACTTTGTCGGTATATATGAGGGGAGATTTTTCTTTTAGCAAGATTTTTCCGTAAGGCACCCCAAAAATGACCTCTCCCATTCCTAGTATATGAAGGGTACTATTCACTCCCCTTCGCGTACATTGACAACTTCATAGTGCCTCTCCGTTACATACCGCAAGGTAAATAACAAAGACTGGAGAATAAACAGATGAAGAAAGAAACATCATTATCGGAGAAGGCACTGCTCACTCTTGAGGAAGCATCAGCATACTTCAACATAGGTATCAACAGATTAAGGGATATCACCAACGATGAGAACAGTCCTTATGTCTTATGGATCGGAAGCAAGCGCTTAATCAAACGCAAAACTTTTGAAGAATACCTTTATTCGCAGTATTCAATCTGACCCATTAATTGAACTGTTCAACGGGGCAACCGGCTTTATAATAGAGTTGGTTCCCCTTTTCGGAGGAAAATATGCTGAAACCAAGATATGCAAAAGGGAGAATGAAACTTAAGAGAGGAGAGCAACAAAGGCCAAACGGCACATTTGCGTATAGGTGGACTGACAGATACGGTTCAAGGCACGCTGTATATGCCAAGACAATCAAGGAGCTGCGCATCAAAGAAGAGGTTATCTTGAGGGATACCCTGGACGGAATCCTAAGCTTAGGTTCTAACGCCACTATCAATTCATACTTTGATATCTGGCAAAAGATCAAGAGCGGAATAAGACAAACCTCATTTGTTACCTACCGTAAGCTCTATCAACGTTATATTGAACCACAGTTCGGTAAAACTATGCTCAAAGACCTAAGCTACAGCAGGGTCGTACTGTTCTACAAGGATCTCCTTGAGAATCGCGGACTAGGAATATCAAGTGTAAACAACATCAACGTAGTCCTCTCCATGATACTCAATGTGGCGATCCGAGACGGTGTAATGAGAAACAATCCGTGCACCGGAGCGATGAAAGAGCTGAAGCGCAAGTACGCAGGCACCAAAAAGGAAGTCAAGGCATTGACGCAGGCTGAACAGGAAGTATTCGAAGACTTTCTTAAGAGACCTGGGATATTCCACTGCCTGTATCCTTTGATAACAGTGATGTTATACACAGGGATACGAGTCGGCGAATTAGGCGGCATGAGATGGGCTGACGTGGACTTCGAGAAGAATGTGATAGAAATCTCACACACTCTCGTATTCGATGAGAAACCCGATCAGAAAGGAAGCTCATTTTCCTTGAATCCGCCTAAGACAAAGATGGGCGAACGAAGAATCCCCATGAATCCCAAAGTAAGAGATGCTCTTCTGAGAGAGAAAAGGCGTCAGATAACAAACGGGATCAAATGCAATGTAACAATTGACGGATACTCGGATTTTGTTTTCCTTGATAATAAAGGCGGTCTGTTTCACTATAAGAAGCTCAATCACCGTTTAGACAGGATCTCTGCTGCGATAGACAACGAGATTAAGAGCAAGGGCACGGTAAACGGCTTATCCTCCTTCCCTCACGTACACAATCACATGCTGAGGCATACGTTTGCGACACGAATGAGAGAAGCAGGAGCTGACGTAAAGGCTACAGCGGACATTATGGGACACACAGAAGTCGAATTAACGCTCAACACCTATACCGATGCCAGTGAAGATTTCAAGAGACAGGAGATTGCTCTTCTCGATGTCCTCGATACCAAGCAGGCGATGTGACTTCAAAGCTTAAACCAAAATTTAAACCAATTTATTCGGTTTATATACAGGTTTATGGAGAGTTTGGATGATTTTGCTTTTTAGCCGGCAAATCCGTGAAACGCAGTAAGCACGGGCTTTTCCAGACAAAACAAAAGGGTCCGCAGTTTCCTGCAAACCCTTATTGGTGGGAAGAGGTGGATTCGAACCACCGAAGTCGTAGACGGCAGATTTACAGTCTGCTCCCTTTAGCCACTCGGGAATCTTCCCATATATACTTTGTCAAAATGCCCTGACGGTGAAAGTGGTGGGCCTTCAGGGACTCGAACCCGGGACCTACCGGTTATGAGCCGGGAGCTCTAACCAACTGAGCTAAAGGCCCACATTCAACACCTTCGCGTCAAAACGCTTAGTAAGTATATAAATACTTGCCACCTAAGTCAAGAGGTTTTTTGACAAAGGTGGCAAGCATCAGAATACCAGTAATTAGTTGTTAACAGCACAAGCCTGCGCGTAATGATAAAGTGCGCAAACCAGGTTTCTACCGGCATCCGATGTTCCCGTGGTGTTCAGCATGCCATATACATATGACATAGGGGCAACACTTACTATCTCAGTACTGTTATAAGAAATCGTGTATCTGTTGGTAAGTGCCGTAGCGGGGATATCATTAAATGTTATTGTTATTCTGTTGTTTGCGTCTCTGCCAACAACAGGAGTTACACCGCCAGTGAAAGTCAAGCGCGAAACATCGATAGAGTCGTAATCATCAGCCGCCAAATAAACTCTGAGAGAAACTGTATTACCGAATCGGAGACTGTAAGTTAATCCTGTAAAACCAGTACCTGAAAGATCAAAACCAATCCGATCATCAAAAGTATCACCAGATATAGCTGTATAGTCATAAGTATCCGTACAGTAGGTACTCATCAAAGTATACCGCGAACCATCATTAGTCCAATTGTTAACGCTTGACAGATACGGTTGAGAGTAATGACCATAATCCGCCAAAGTATAGATTATACTGAATTCCCTTGACTGGGGACTCAAATTCTTTAATCCCCAATCAATATAATCCTGAGCTGAGTATGATTGACCAGTTACAACCACCTCATCTGTAGATCTTAGATGTAAAACAGGAGTTATGTGTTCAGCAAGCTGGATTGAACTCAGATTTACCTGAGCCATATAATAACCCTGTGCTTTAGGAGACTCAACTAAGTCGCAAGGGAACGTGCTGTCGATATGGCCATGTTCATCTTCAAATGTCATGTAATAATCTCCGCGCTGAGCACCCTCAGGCAATTCTACGAAGAACTGGAGTCCAATCTGTCCGGTAAGCTGCATTGCATGGCCTCTGAATACCGGCAAATCTGCAACACTTCTCTGATAATTAGAGGTTGATAAAGTAAGCTCGTTATCAGTATAAATCAGGTCATCATCGTATGAAAAAGTCCCTGACCAACTATAAATAAGATTCCCAATAGTCTCTTGATAAGAGAAATAATAACCAGAAGCTGAACGTTCTGTTCCTACAAGGAATAATCCTCTGCCGGCAACGTCAAGACCATCATGATCACTATTTGTAACGTCAACCAAATAGTTCAAATCGTCATCCATATGAACTATATTCCACATATGACGACCGCCATCAAGCTCACCCGTTACAGATATCGCATAAATCTTATCGCTTCTAAAGACTGTATTATCACAAAGGAACTGAAATGCCTTTGAGTAGCCTTCACACACAACATCAGTCTCGGGATCACCATCAAACACCCATACCAACTGCCAAGGGTCGCCATAATGACCATGTTTTCCACCCGCAGCGTCATGGTTATAATCAACTAACAGACAAATCGCGTCATTATATGCAAGCAACTTATTATAATCATCAAGAGTAGAATTATTACTAATAATCTCATTAGCATTTGCTACTGCATTTCTAACAGCTGTTCCATATTTAGAATCTACAGTTATATTATTCTCACCCTGATAATCCGCAGAAACATAGAATGTGTATCTAAAACTACGTACACTGAACTCCTTTGTTCCATCAGAATAAATTGTTATACCGATTGCATAAGACATATAAGAACCCATTGTCTTATCGTACCAATATAATTCATAAGGACATGAGCTTAAAAGCGTACGGATAATAGCATCAGTATTCATGGGAAGATGAGTAGCAATTTCTCGTTTAAAATCGGCCTCAGTATAATCACCACTCAATCCCAAATCTGCTTCAGTATAATCAAAAACCAATCTATTATCGGGATCCGGTATTGCAAATTCCGTATTTAATTGTGTACCAGCTGCTATACTACTTATAGAATTTCGAAGATTAGAATATACATAAGCATCTAACTCAGACAATTCATAATCATAATTATATCTGCTATAGCATACCTGAGGGCCGATTGCCATCTCATTCATGATGTACTGTTCAGCCATCTCATCATTATCGAAGTCAACATCTACATTTATAGGAACTTCAACAATAACTTCTTCATAACTTGATTCCCCTGAATCGGGATCAACATTATCATTTAGAGCATCATCAGCCTCGGCAACCTCAGGTTCGACAATCTCAGGTTCGACAATCTCAGGCTGCTCAACATTCTCGTCAGTCTCGACGGGCTGCTCTTCCTCGACCTGCTCGATTACAGGATCCTCAACAACCTCAGGCTCTTCCTCGACCTGCTCGATTACAGGCTCCTCTATAACCTCAGGCTGCTCGACATCATCAGCGAAGAGATATCCGCCGCATGAGAGCATAATTGCCATCGTTATTACAATGCTTGTCAGGCTATTAAGTCTAAATTTCTTCATAGTCTTACCTCACAACATAAAATTCCGTTCTCATTATACACCTAAGAAATCATCAAATAATGTAGAATATGTGACAATACGATGTATAATGACCTTATGAATAACAAGAAAACACAGATTTATATCGCTATCGCATTTGTAGCGCTCATCGTAATCTTGGGCATAGTTCTTGTTGTTATCAACAGGAAGCCCGCTGCTACGACTGAATCCAGCGCTCCTTCAATGGTTATCGTTGTATCTAATGGTACATCTGCCGTAGTTCCTGCCAATGAGACAGTAGCTAATGGTGAGTCTATTACTCCCGTTACTAACCCCGATACTGCTACTACTCCTACTACCGCAGATTCAGGAACTGTTACTGTAGATCCTGAGACAGGCGATGTACAGGGTCCTGAGGTTGTTATCTACGATTCATCCACAGATGAAGTAACACCCACTACAGTTCAGGGACAGACTGCTACGGCAACACCCACCCCCGACCAGGCTAACCCAACTTCGGCTACGAACCCGACTTCAACTACGAATCCTACATCGGCAACAAACCCGACTTCTTCACCTCTTCCGGACGACGGAGTCATCGAGTTGCCTTTCGCACCTACATAATCTGAGATTATTAGAGAACAGTTAATAAGCCGGGTTTGCACCCGGCTTTTCTTTACTCATATCAGAACTCTACCTTCCTGTCGCAGATCTCAAGCGCTGCTGGCCTGTGTGTAATTATTACGACCGTCTTATCTGTCAATTCACGAAGATTCTTTAGAAGCTGAGCCTCAGTATTCTCATCAAGAGCACTCGTCGCCTCATCAAGCAAAAGCACAGGCGCATCAGAGTAGATTGCACGGGCTATGGCAATCCTTTGCATCTGTCCTTCAGACAAACCCTTACCGCGTTCACCCAGAACTGTATCTATGCCGTCATCGAGTTCATCGATAAACTCCGAAGCACACGCGATCTTGAGTGCCTTATCGATGCGGTCCTTCGCCCCTTCAGAACTTCCGTCAGCGAAGCTTACGATATCGCGTATACTTCCGCTCATAAGCTTATTGCCCTGCGGCACATATGCAAACAGGCGTCGCCAGTATGAATTAAAGGTCAGCTGCTCGCCGGTAGCATCACTTAAGTAACGCTTACCCTCATCAGGCATATACACTCCCATCAGGAGCATCAGAGCCGTCGACTTACCGCAGCCGCTGTGGCCCGTAAATGCTACATATTCGCCCTTTTTGATATCGATAGACAGGTTACTAACGGCATAAGGCATGTTCTCCTTACTCATGAGCTCAACCTTATCCGTAGCCGGATAGTACTTGTAGGACACATCCTCCAAGCCGAAGCCGATTAAGCTGTCACGGTAGAAAGCAGACACTTCTCCACTTGTAGCCGTCTCGCCTTCGAGGTCATCTTCGAACTTCTCTATCTCCATGAGTCTCTCGGCACTCGCGAGCATCTGGTACCAACGGGGCAAATAGCCTGTGATATTCGCGAAAGGAGCCTGTATCTGCGTAATAAGCTGCGTTATCGCCGTCAGCGTACCATAAGTGATAGCTCCCGTGAGAATACCGTAACCGCAGTAGATGACACCGAAGATGTACATGCCGTTCATGGCCGCGCCGAAAGCGAAGCTGCACAGATTCGAGAAAGACGTCCTCTTCAAGCGGGCCTTGCGGTGATCTAAGATTTTCGAGCGCTCCTCATCCTCAGTATGCTCTTCGGCCGAGAAGGAACGGATTACCGTAAGACTGTTGATACGCTCCTGCAGGAAGATTCGAAGTATACCGTCCTTCTCCTGTACCTGCTTGTGAAGCTTCTTCATATTCTTACGGAATGCGAATGTCAGACATCCGAGTATGACACCCAGAGGCACCATGATAAGGGCGAATCTGGTATCGAGGACCGTGATCATAATAAGAGCGGAGATAAGCTTTACAGCCATTCCGGCAAATCCGGGAATAATGTCTGTCATGCTGTTCGCGACTACAACGGTATCGTTGGTGAGGCGGTTGAGCCACTCACCCGAGTGAACTGCACTTACCCTGCCGTAATCCTTACGAAGGATGTTATGCATGAGCCTTTCCTTGAACAGGTTCTCGAACGAAGCGCGAGCAAGCTCCGACAGATAGCGGATAACAGCATTGAGTGAGAGCTGAAGCAGTATCAGGAGCACGATATAGACGGCATTACGGATAAATCCGTCCTTACTTCCTGCAACCGCACTGTCTACGATACCTCGCAGGAACAACGCGTACAGAACACCGCTAGCGCCGTTAACGGCCTGTACGAGAGTGAGGGCCAGAATGTATAACTTTTTGGAACCCTGGGTCTTATATATCCAACCTAATGCTTCGTTTCTCATCGTCTGATTATCTTCTTAACAACTCTCTTCAAAGCTCCGCAAATTCTATTACATATTATCCTAATAGGAGCGAGTGCGCACCATACACGCACATATAACTTGTAACCGAATCCGTTAAGATCGATTTCTTTGCCGTTACGTACGAGAGATGTCATGACACCGATTATCTGCTCGTCAGTGATGCCGTATTCCTTCGCGGCGCAGTTATCGCCCAAGATGACATAATCGTTCTCTCGAACTTCGACTATGCGGTGCAGCACATACTGGTCACGACGCTTATAGAGGGGCACATCGTACTTGCTGAGCCTGCCCTCTTTCCTTGTAATGATCATGATATCTCGGCCCTGCTTGATCAGGGGACGCATACTGACGCCGACATTAGTGACGACAATCTTACCGCTTCTGGCAAGCTCTTCCTCATAACTAACAGACACCATTCATACCCTCATAAGCAACCTTCGCCGCTTCTATATCCATGTTGCAGTGAAGCCTGTAAAGCTCCACCTTCTGTGTAAGCCTATCTATCAACTCCATAGTCTTACCGAGCGCCGCCACATCCATCGGGCGGTACGTCTGTTGCACGATAACCGAATATACTTTCTTGGCAGAAACACGCTCAATACTGTTCTTCTCTCCACGCTCCAGGATACAGATAGCCTTCAGCGGCACTGCAATCTTATTGGAAATATGGTGCTTGCCATCATAAGGCGTTCCATAAGCCGTCACACACTCTCCTACTCGAAGCAGCGGCTTATCATCATTAACCATAGTTGCTCTCTCAGCGAAAAGTTCCCGCCACAACGCTGCATGCGTTGACTTTCCCGTACCGGAAGGCGCTGCGAAAGCAAAAGCAACTCCGTCTACAGCAATAATAGACCCGTGAAAAAGGATAGTATCGTAGAAAGGCATCTGCTCGCATATCTTACGGTAGATAGCAAGCTCCTCGTAATAATCATTAGAAAAACTCTTGAGGTCGGAACGGGACTTCTCATAATCGATATCAGCCTCATTTGTGGTAACAGAAAAGTCAGCAGGATCATCCGTACGATAATCCTTACAGTAATCATGAACCTTCTCGAAGATCGAATTGACCTCGACAATTCTATCAGCGAATTTGTAATTACCAGTAAACATATAACCTCAATGAAGATTATAGCATTATCGGATGAACATAATATAAGAGCCGGTCACTTGACCGGCTCTCTTCTTTGGTTAATTCCCATTAGACTGGATTATCATCCTGCACGCTTCTGCATAATTATAAAGAGCACACACACACTGCTGTCCACTAATATTGGATTCCTGATAAAGCATCGCATTTACGTACGACAACGGTGAAACTTCTACTGTTGAGCCATCATAACCGATTATATAACGAGCAGCGATATTGAGAGCTGATATATCCGTTATCGTTACTGCATATCTTCCATCCGACAGACGAGTTACCGAAGCAGGCTCATCATTAACAGTAAAGAGACTACTGTCAATTGTTGCACCTGTAGCAGGCTTAAA
>Ga0310786_10008002_pt1 | contig 13654 bp, 10 predicted proteins | sample AusTroGonzalo_MG_FD_203881 | JGI IMG/M metagenome (GOLD analysis project Ga0310786, IMG submission 203881) | Bovine rumen microbial communities from tropical cattle in Woodstock, Queensland, Australia - Gonzalo_03 (v2) (version 2) | ecosystem: Host-associated > Mammals > Digestive system >... | reverse complement strand
CAGAGATATTCAGGTGGTTATTGCGGCGGGGTCCCACCTCTTCCCATTCCGAACAGAGAAGTTAAGCCCGCTTGCGCCGATGGTACTGCTATGCAATGCGGGAGAGTAGGAGGCCGCCATCTTTTTTCATAGCGAAGACCCTGATTTCAGAAATGAGTCAGGGTCTTTTTTTGTGTCTATATGTGATGATTCAGGTCCTTTTTTGTGGTTACATTTTGTTATCTCGTTATAGAAATGATTATAATAATATTATATTAAGTACAGTATTAAATATCTATGATCTCCGTAGTATATGGTGTCGATTGTTTTGAAGTAGATATACTTTGATACAATGGTTAGTAATGTTTTTTTTCAATGCGTTTATGAATTCATTTTTTTTGCAGGTTATAAGCCTTCTAATTATACTTGTTTTATTCCTGGCTATTTATTGGTAATAATGTTGTATGTGAATAAAATGAGGGCATGCCAAAAGCATGCCCTCATTTTATTATAATTATTAATTAAATAATCTTAGAAACTAAAAGTTGTAGTATAATCCAAAGCTAAGTGCATTGTCGAGATCTAGACCGAAAGTAGAGATGGCTTTCGCACCGTCGGCATCAGCTTTTGCCTGAGTGTATCCCAGACGACCGATATGTGAAACGAAACTTAATTTATCTGTCAAGTTAACTGCAATTCCTGGACAAATACCCAAACCAAATGCGTTTGCTTTAGCACCATCGTTGTCAATGTGAGCATACTCAAATACACCATCAGCAAAAACTGTTATAGGACCCATTTTTGCGAAGTTATAACGCAAATAAGGGGCAACAGAAAATGTCTTTAGGTCTTCATTAGGATTAGTTAAAGCCCAAGCTGCATCTGTGCTACCCTGAGTATAACCCAAAGTGATACCTACTGACATATCTTCATCAAGGTTGTAACCAATTTCTGGCATGAACTTGAATGCTGAGTGTGATTTGTTCGAGTCGTCGAATGATGCGAATCCAATGCTACCACCAACATAAACCTGTGCACTCATTGAAACTGCAACGAAAGCTGCTGCTAAAGTCATTAAAATCTTTTTCATTTTACATTTAAATTTAAAAGTTTAACAAATCCTGTTGAGGTTTGCGCGAAACCTTGGCAGGTGTGACTAGTTTTCGGGTGCAAAGATATAAAAAACTTTATATTGTCCAAATGTTTTTTCTATATTTTTTATGTTTTAGTTAAAAAATAGTATGAAAATATACTCTATACCTTATTATATTAGCGTTTTAAAATGATTGTTTGAGGAATTTTTTGCCATTTTCCATCATTGGGAACTTTGATGGTAGAACCCTTGCCCTGGCGAAGTAAATATGTACTGTCGTTCTGACAGACTAGAGTTGCTTCGAGATCTTCGCTGCCATAGTCGTTTATCATCTTTAAAAAAGCTTTCTTGCCTTTTATTTTTGCACTGACTATGGGCCAGGCAAAACTATTTCGATTCTTGCCTAGATATCCAGGCACGTTCCCCAAAATTTCCTGACCAGGAATAGTGATGTTTTGTTCGTAGAAATTAATGCATAGATAGATGCCATATTCCTGATTATGAATACACCCTTTAAAAGTTCGTGAATCGGTTTGTGCGTATGTTGCGGATGTGATAAGGCAGCATAAGGATATCATAAGTTGTTTCATATAAACTCTTTAATTTTCTTGCTGCAAAGTTAGCAGATTTAAATCAATTATTATAGGAAAACCTAAAAAAAGAATTGGGTTTATTATTGATTTAAGAAAAATTTAATTATCTTTGCAGCGTTATAATAGATTTACTATGAGTAAGAAACGTTTAGCTCCAGACTTTATTTTTGAGTCGAGTTGGGAGGTTTGTAATAAGGTAGGTGGCATTTATACCGTTCTCTCAACACGAGCAAAAACGCTGCAGGAGCATTTCCCCGATAGAATTTTTTTTATTGGTCCAGATTTCTGGAAACAGAATGAGAGTCCGTATTTTCGCGAGGATTCTTCATTGTTTTCTGAATGGCAAAGGATTGCACGCGAGCAGGATATAAAGGTAAGAGTTGGTCGATGGACTATCCCAGGCGAGCCGATAGCTATTCTTGTAGATTTTTCTAAGTATTATGACCAAAAGAATGAGTTGTTTACTTGGTTATGGGAGAAATATCAGGTAGATTCGTTACACGCCTATGGAGACTATGATGAAGCCTCAATGTTTTCTTATGCTGCTGGACTGGTGGTTGAGAGTCTGTATAATTGGATTGTGCAAGGCAATCTCTCTTCATTTAACTCTAACCGGTCTTCGATAAAAGTAGTCTATCATGCTAACGAGTGGATGTGTGGACTTGGTGCTCTGTATATCAATTATAAGTTGCCACAGATTGGTACTATATTTACAACACATGCTACGAGTATAGGTCGTTCTATAGCCGGCAATCAGAAACCTCTCTATGATTATCTGTTTGCTTATAATGGTGACCAAATGGCACAGGAACTGAATATGCAATCGAAACATTCAATAGAGAAACAGACAGCTTTGTATGTGGATTGCTTTACTACAGTGAGTGATATTACAGCCAACGAATGCAAGGAGTTGCTGGACAAGACTGTAGATGTGGTTCTTCCAAATGGTTTTGACAATAGCTTTGTTCCAAAGTCACATGAGTTTACAAGACGTCGAAAAATGGCCCGCAAAAAGATGCTTCAACTGGCTAATGCCCTGTTAGGCGAGCAGATGGAGGATGATACTGTTATTGTTTCGACCAGTGGACGATATGAGTTCCGAAATAAAGGCATAGACGTTTTTGTAGAGGCGATGAACCGTTTATTGCGCGATCGAGAACTAAAGAAGAATGTGCTTGCTTTCATAGTTGTTCCAGGATGGGTTGGAGAGCCAAGAAAAGATTTGCAGGAACGCTTGTCGTCAGGAAATAAATTCGACACACCACTGGAAGTACCACAAGTGACGCATTGGTTACACAATATGGGGCATGACAGTGTGCTGAATATGATGAAGTACTACGACATGCACAACCGTCATGAAGATAGGGTAAAAGTGATCTTCGTACCTTGCTATTTAGATGGACAAGATGGTTTGATGAATCTATCATACTACGATGTAGTCCTTGGTAATGATCTTTGCGTATATCCTTCCTACTATGAGCCTTGGGGGTATACTCCGCTTGAGGCCGTGGCGTTCAAGGTTCCCTGCATTACGACTGATTTGGCTGGCTTTGGCCTATGGGCCAATAAGGTGTTTGGTCATTATGGTGAATTGGAGGATGGAGTCAAAGTGATTCATAGAACAGACTATAACTACTCGGAGGTGGCTGACCTGATTAAGGATACTGTAGCCCACTTCTCTGTGATGCATAAAGCTCAAGTGGATGCTTGCAGGAAAGCAGCGGAGACATTATCGAAAAAGGCGCTATGGAAAGAATTCATAGAATACTACTACGAAGCCTACGATATCGCTCTACAGAAGGCAGAACTTCGAAAGAAAAATATACAGAATGATTACACTTTAAAATTAAAGTAATATGAAAATCAAAGCAGACTACGTAAATGCTCCACAATGGAGAGAGTTGACTGTAAAATCGCGTCTTCCAGAGGAATTGAAGTGCCTCGACGAGATTGCGCACAATTTGTGGTGGGTTTGGAATTACGAAGCGCGCGACTTGTTTCGTGACCTTGATCCTGACTTGTACCATGATGTAAAACACAACCCTGTGATGCTGCTCGAGCGCCTGAGTTTCGCTCGCAAAGAAGCTATTGTTAAGGATAAAGCCTTAATGAAGCGAATTAAGGCTGTCTATGATTTGTATCGTGCTTATGTTGATGTAAAACCAGACAGTAAACGTCCCTCTGTGGCCTATTTCTCTATGGAATATGGTATGCATTCGGCCTTGAAGATTTATTCGGGTGGTCTTGGAATGTTGGCTGGTGACTATTTGAAAGAGGCTTCTGACTCAAATGTCGACATGTGCGCCATAGGTTTCCTCTATCGTTTTGGCTATTTCACCCAGAGTCTTTCTATGGATGGTCAGCAAATAGCTAACTATGAAGCTCAGAACTTTAGTTCTCTTCCCATTGAACGTCAGCTTGATGAAAACGGACAACCTTTAGTTGTCGATGTTCCTTATATGAACTACACCGTTCATGCCTACATCTGGCGTGTGAATGTTGGTCGTATTAAGCTCTATCTGTTGGATACTGACAATGAGATGAATTCAGAGTTTGATCGTCCTATTACTCACTCGCTGTATGGTGGTGACTGGGAGAATAGGCTTAAACAAGAGATTCTGTTAGGAATAGGTGGTGTTCTTACATTGAAGAAGTTAGGTATTAAGAAAGATATCTATCATTGCAATGAGGGGCATGCTGCTCTCTGTAACTTGCAGCGTTTATGTGATTATATTGATGAAGGTCTGACTTTCAATCAGGCAATTGAGCTGGTGCGTGCTAGTGGTCTTTATACCGTTCATACACCAGTACCTGCTGGACATGACTATTTTGACGAAGGACTCTTTGGTAAGTATATGGGTGGCTATCCCCAAAAGTTGGGCATCTCATGGGATGAGTTCATTGGCATGGGTCGAACCAATCCAGATGACCACAACGAGAAGTTCTGTATGTCGACCTTTGCTTGTAACACTTGTCAGGAAGTTAATGGTGTTTCGAAGTTGCATGGATGGATTAGTCAGCAGATGTTTGCTGGTATCTGGAATGGTTATTATCCTGAAGAGAACCATGTGGGCTATGTAACCAATGGTGTGCACTTCCCCACATGGGCAGCAACAGAATGGCGTAAACTCTACGCTAAGTATTTTGACGAGAACTTTATGTTTGATCAATCTAACCAGAAAATTTGGGAAGCCATTTATAATGTGCCCGATGAGGAAATCTGGGCTACACGCATGGCTTTAAAGAATAAATTGGTGGATTATATCAAGGAGCAGTTTAGCGATACATGGTTGCGTAATCAGGGTGATCCTTCACGCGTGCTTAGTTTACTAGATCGAATTAATCCCAACGCGCTGATTATTGGTTTCTGTCGTCGCTTTGCTACGTATAAGCGTGCTCATTTGCTATTTACAGATCTTGATCGCTTGTCTAAGATTGTGAATGATCCAGAGCATCCCGTGCAGTTCCTCTTCGCAGGAAAGGCTCACCCAGCAGATGGTGCTGGTCAAGGACTTATTAAGAAGATTTATGAAATCAGCCAACGTCCGGAGTTCCTTGGCAAGATAATTTTCCTTGAGGACTATGACTTCCTCTTGGCCCGTCGTTTGGTGTCAGGTGTGGATATCTGGATGAACACGCCTACGCGTCCGTTGGAAGCTTCTGGTACATCTGGTGAGAAGGCCGAGATGAATGGTGTCGTAAATCTCAGTGTAAAAGATGGATGGTGGTTAGAGGGTTATCGTGAGGGCGCCGGATGGGCACTAACGGAAAAACGCTCGTTCCAGAACCAGGGGTATCAGGATCAGTTGGATGCTGCAACCATCTACTCGTTGCTTGAAAATGAGATTATTCCTTTATATTATAACAAGAATAAGAAGGGAATTAGTGAAGGTTGGGTGAAGGTAATCAAGAATTCGATTGCTCAGATAGCTCCTCACTATACAATGAAACGTCAGCTTGACGACTACTATGATAAGTTCTATGTGAAAGAAGCTAAGCGTTTCAAGGAAATCTCTAAGGACAATAACCAATTGGCCAAGGAAATTGCTCTGTGGAAAGAGTCGGTAGCTGAAAGATGGGATGCTATCAATGTGGTAAGTGCAGATTGGGATATCCCCGCATCAGGACTTGAGACGGGTACTAATTACACGTTACGCTATGTTATCGATGAACAGGGCTTAGACGATGCCGTAGCTCTTGAAAAAGTTAATGTCTATATTGACAAGAATGGTGAGGAACGCATCTATTCTATTGAGCCCTTGAAGATGATTGCTCGTGAGGGTAATAATTTCATTTTTGAGGCAAAATTGGCTCCTCAGCAAGCTGGCGAGTATAAGAGTGCTGTTCGTATGTATCCAAAGAACAAGAATCTGCCTCATCGTCAGGACTTCTGTTATGTAAAGTGGTTAGAATTACCTCAGAAAGCTTAGGTTAATTTTATATTATTCTTCTTTTAAAGGTACTTCATTATAGAAGTACCTTTTTTTATGTGCAAAAATCTATTTTTATTATTGGATTATCTTTGCATTTAATTTTCATATATATGGGGGTATAATATAAATGAAAAGCGGCGGGCTTCACAGCCGACCGCTTCTATCTTCAATAGGTATTAGTTCTTTTAAGGTAAAAAGATTGTTTTCAGGATAACGTTGGCAAAGGTAGTCAAACTTTTTGAACTATGCAAACTTTTCTTAATCTTTTTTTTGAAAAAAATGCTGTGTGGGTACACAATTTCTTGACTTATGTCTATTTTGTATTTAAAATGGAAAAACTTACTGTTTCTTTGAGTTTTTATGTTTATAATAATCTGGTTGTATAATAAACTTATGCATAATGTAGAATATGATTGTTCGTTTATGATTTCATTGATATATCGCTCAAGAAATAATAAAAGGATGATTACCAAATGTAATCATCCTTTTTTGCTTTATGAAATATGTTACTATTCGTCGGAACTATTTTCTAGGTCTTGTAGTTCCATAGGATTAGTATCGGTGGTATTACTGTTTTCCCCATCAACAATGCTATCGGTAGCAGCCTCATCAATGCTATCGTTAGGGTCAACATAATAGCCCGCACATTGGTAGTCAGCACTCAATATTGATGCGTCTTGAGGGTTGGCGAATCTTACGTGATAATGACGGAACTTTGTATCGCCCAATACCGACTCAAAAAATTGACCACAGATGGGGAGAGCAGTACGGCTTCCTTGTCCTAATTCACCTGTACGGAAGTGTATAGCGCGATACTCACCACCAACCCAGGCTCCGCAAACCAAACGAGGAGTAACGCCAACAAACCATGCGTCTGAGTGGTTGTTTGATGTACCTGTTTTTCCGCCAAAGTCCGTATCTGTATAGTTGCGCACATAGCGCCACATGTTCATACTAGTGCCACCTGGTTCACGCATACCTGCCATTAGCATTTGTTGCATAAAGAAAGCAGAACGACAGGGGATAGCTTCTTTTTCTTCTTCTTGGGAGGTGTAAATCTCATTGCCATCGCGATCCAATATGCGTGTTACGAGGATTGTGCTATGGCTGCGTCCATTGTTGGCAACAGTTGCATAAGCATTAACGAGTTCCTCCAGATTAACATCGCTTGCTCCAAGAGCCAGTGAGGGTGTATTATGCAAAGGACTCTTTATTCCCATCTTGTGGGCAGTCTCAATGATGCGATCAATTCCAACTTCTTGTCCTACGCGTACTGCTACAGAGTTGATACTTTGAGCAAAGGCCGATTTGAGGGTCATGTTATAGTCAGTGAAATATCCATTAGCATTGGTAGGGGCCCAAACCACTTCTTTTTTCTTTTCGTTGTCCCACACCTTCATGCTAAAGAATGAATCCATACGGCGATCGCAGGGGGTAAGTCCTTGATTCATAGCTTCAGTGTAGACAAAGAGTTTGAATGTAGAACCAGGTTGACGCATTGCAGTAACCTTGTCGTATTTCCATGTGTTGAAATCCAAATCACCTACCCAGGCTTTTACGTGCCCCGTTTGTGGTTCAATGGCAACAAATCCGCAGTGCATGAAATGCTCCATATAGCGAATGGAGTCTAGTGTGCTCATCTCCGTCTCATAGGTACCGTTGTAACTGAATAATTTGACAGGGTGGGGCAGGTTTATATAATAATCAATGGAGTCTTGATTGCCGTTAAATCGTTTCTCCAAATATTTGTAAACGGGCTGTCGCTTAGCTATATTTTCAATAAAGTTAGGAATCTCTTGATGCCGTTCATCCTGCCATGGGTTTACATTTCCCCAATGGTTGTTGAACTTCTTCTGTAGTTGTTCCATTTGTTCCCATGCAGCCTCTTCGGCATATTTCTGCATGCGGGTATCTATTGTGGTGAAAATTTTCAATCCATCTGTATATAAATCATAGCCGTTTTCATGGCACCAGTCACTTAGATAGTCTTTTACAGCCTCACGAAAGTATGTAGCCTGACCATCATAGGCATTCTCAACACTATAGTCAAGTGTAATGGGAAGGGCCTTAAAAGAGTTGTATTCCTCTTTTGTGAGGTGGCCTCGGTTCAGCATGTTGCCTAATACCACGTTACGACGGTTTAGACTGTTCTCGGGATTTATGCGAGGGTTATAATAGGTGGTTGCCTTTAACATGCCTACCAGGATAGCAGCCTGATCGGGGGTTAGGTCTTTAGGCGTAGTTCCAAAGTAAGTTTTACAAGCAGTTTTGATGCCAAAGGCGTTGGATCCAAAGTCCACAGTGTTGGCATACATAGTAAGAATCTCTTCCTTGCTGAAATTCATCTCAAGCTTGGTTGCTGTAATCCATTCCTTGGTTTTCATGATGAGCATCTTGATTCCAGGAATATTTCCTAATAAACCTGTTGAATACTCGGTACGTACACGGAAAAGGTTTTTTGCCAATTGCTGTGTTATGGTGGAAGCACCACGGGCATCGTGGTGAACAACATAGTCTTTTAGAGCAGCACCGAATGCTTGGAAGTCTACGCCGAAGTGTTTATAGAAGCGTTCGTCCTCTGTATCGATAAGGGCCTCCCAGAAGATGGGATTGACATCCTCGTATTTTACAGGGGTGCGATTCTCGCTGAAGAACTTACCAATCATAACGCTGTCAGCACTATAGATTTCTGAAGCCTGAGCAGGACGTGTGTTGACGATGGTGCTCATACTTGGTGATTTTCCGAATAACCATAAAAAGTTGATGTCAACTGCTATAAGATATAACAGAATGGCAACAATAAAGGTTGCAAGGGAAGAAAGCAACTTGATATACCAAGGGCGTTCCTTGAATATACTGATGTACCATTTGCAGGCATTCTTGAGGGCCTGGCGAGATTTGTCAATGAATGGCTTTAGATTTTTCATTGCTTGATATGATTTAGAATCAATTGTTTGTCGTTTGGAGAAAACCATGTTACTTCGGGATCACGCTTAAACCAGGTGAGTTGCTTGCGGGCGTAGCGTCGAGTATTGCCTTTTAAACGTTCTATGGCTTCTTCGAGTGTCCACGTCCCATCCATATGAGTAAACATTTCTTTATATCCCACGGTATTGAGAGCGTTGAGATGTCTTAAGTGATAGAGATGGCGAGCTTCGTCGAGAAGGCCTGCCTGCATCATAAGATCAACTCGTTTGTTGATGCGGTCATAGATTATCTCACGGTCTCGTGTAAGTCCTATCTTGACGATGCGGAAGGGACGATTCTTTCGAATGCTGGTACGAAATGATGTGTAGGTTCTTCCAGTCATGTGACAGATTTCTAATGCATGTATTACTCGACGTGGATTCTTCTTGTCTACTACCTCATAGTGTTCTGGATCAAGTTGATGTAGTTCTTCACATAGTGCCTCAAGGCCTTCGTCTGCTAAGCGCTTCTTGAGTTCCGTGCGTGTTTTTTCATCAACGGTGGGGATGTCGTCGATACCATTGCATACAGCATCTATATACATCATGCTTCCACCTGACATTAGAGCATAATCTGAGGTTTGAAAGAGTTCGTCTAGCAATTGCATTACTTGCTCTTCGTACATAGAGGCGCTATAATAGTCGGTTAATCCAAGCGTTCCAACAAAATAATGCCGCACCTGCCGAAGTTGTTCTTCGGTAGGTGCGGCTGTGCCTATTTTGAGGTCGCGATAAATCTGACGAGAGTCTGCATTGATGATAGGAATGCCAAAATGTTTGGCAATATCCAGGCATAACTCTGTTTTACCAACAGCTGTAGGCCCCGTAATGACTATCAGCGTCTTGCTCAACGAATAACTCCGCGCTTTGAGTTCTCAAAGAACGAACAGATATATTCAACTTCTTTGCTCTCGGGATATTTTGAACGGGCTTCTGCGATTCCGTCCTTAATGATGCCCTTTGCATAGATAGTTCGGAATGTGTCGTGAATTGTATCGATAGTCTCGTTAGAGAATCCACGACGGCGCAAACCAATAAGGTTAACACCTGCATAACGGATAGGCTCCTTACCTGCAATAATATAAGGAGGAATGTCCATGCTACAACGGCTTCCGCCTTGTATCATCACATAACTACCGATGTGTGTGAACTGATGGAACAATACTTCGGCAGAGATGATGGCGAAGTCATCTACTTCCACTTCTCCGGCAAACTTGGTTGAGTTGCCAATAATACAGCCGTTGCCAATAACACAATCGTGTGCAATGTGCATGTTTTCCATGAGAAGGTTGCCTGAACCAACGACAGTTTTGCCGCGTGAGGCAGTACCTCTACTAATCGTTACATTCTCGCGAATGGAGTTGTTATCGCCAATCTCGCAGGTTGTCTCTTCGCCTTTGAACTTTAAGTCCTGAGGCTTGGTTGAGATAGATGCGCCTGGGAAAAATTCGTTGCCGTTGCCAATACGAGCTCCTGTGTGAAGAGTGACGCTGTTAAATAGGTGATTGTTATCACCCATCACTACGTTCTTGTCAATCACACAAAAAGGACCAATAATATTATTATCGCCCAATTTGGCTTCTGGATCTACAACAGCTAAAGGATGAATTTGATTCATAGTATTTTATTTGTTCTTTACAATTTGTGCAGTGAAGGTGGCCTCCGACACGACATGATCACCAACGAAAGCGTAACCGTGCATAGTGGAGATACCATGGCGCAGAGGAGCCATCAGTTCTACTTTGAATATTAAAGTGTCACCAGGAACAACCTTCTGACGGAACTTAACGCCATCAATTTTCATAAAGTAAGTTGACCAACGCTCGGGCTCTTCAACGGTATTCAACACTAGTAAACCGCCACACTGGGCCATTGCTTCAATTTGAAGTACGCCTGGCATTACTGGCTCCTGAGGGAAGTGACCGGTGAAGAAGGGTTCGTTTGAGGTGATGTTCTTAACACCAACAATACTGTTAGGACCAATTTCAATGACTTTGTCAACCAACTGCATGGGATAGCGGTGGGGAAGCAACTCGCGAATGCGGTTCACATCCATTACTGGTTCCTCATTGGGATCGTAGGCGGGAGCTTGAATTTCGTGCTTGCGAATCTCCTTTCGAATCTCACGGGCGAACTTGTTATTGATGGTGTGTCCAGGACGGGTGGCAATGATACGACCTTTGATAGGCTTACCAATAAGAGCCATATCGCCAATGATGTCAAGGAGCTTGTGGCGTGTGCATTCGTTCTCCCACTGTAAAGGCTTATGTTGAATATAACCTAAATCAGTGGCATCGCGATGTTCTACATGCAGCATATCTGCCAGCATGTCGAGGCGTTCCTGAGTGGTCTGACGCTCATAGATTACGATTGCGTTATCCAAATCTCCTCCCTTAATTAGATTAGCTTGAATAAGGGGTTCGATATCACGAACAAATACAAATGTACGTGCAGCAGCAATTTCCGTAGTATACTTGCTGGGATCATCAAGCGTAGCAAACTGGCTGTTAATGAATTTAGACTCGAAAGAGCACATTGTCGTCAGCGAGAACTGCTCGTCAGGAAGAATGGTGATGCATGATCCAGTCTCCTCGTCTTTAACCTCGATTTTCTTGCGGATGACATACCAGTCCTTGGGGGCATTCTGCTCCTCAATTCCAATCTCGTTGATTTTTTCTACATATTGGATGGCTGAACCGTCGAGAATAGGAAACTCGGGGCCGTTGACCTGTATAAGACAGTTGTCAACACCAAGAGCATAAAGTGCAGATAGAGCATGCTCAACGGTAGAAACACGAGCTTCTCCTTTTCCTAAAACTGTACCACGCTGTGTGTCAATTACATTTTCAGCAACGCCGTCAATGATAGGCATTCCATCAAGGTCAATGCGCTGAATCTTATAACCATGATTCTCTGGAGCAGGATTAAATGTTACCGTGAGGCTTAATCCAGTATGCAGGCCCTTTCCGCAAAGCGAGAAACTGCCTTTCAGAGTCTTTTGTTTCATATGCTTATTTTTTTGCTTTTAGTTCTTCTATTTCTTTTCTGAGCGCACTCAATTCCTTATACATGTCGGGAAGACGGCGGAAAATAGCCTGTGACTTGAAGTAAGGTGTGGGTTCCATTGGTGGAGTTCCGATAAGAGTTTGATTAGACTTGATGGAACTTGGAACACCTGACTGCGCACCCAGATTGACGTGATCGCCAATGGCAATGTGTCCAGCAAGTCCTACTTGACCGCCGAACATACACCAAGAACCGACTTTGGTGGAACCAGCGATGCCTACCTGAGCAGACATAACAGTGTTCTCGCCGACCTCCACGTTGTGGGCTACCTGCACAAGATTGTCCAGTTTGACTCCCTTACGCAGTACGGTTGCTCCCATTGTTGAACGGTCTACGCATGTGTTGGCACCTATTTCAACATTGTCTTCAATTATAACGATACCAATTTGGGGAATCTTTTCGTAACCATCAACATTGGGTGCGAATCCGAAACCATCGGCACCAATCACAGAACCTGCGTGGATCGTAACGTTAGAACCTAAACGACAACCTTGATATATTGTAACGTTAGGGTAGAGCAGACATCCTGCTCCGATTTTTACTCCGTCGCCAATAACAACATGAGGATATATTTGGGTGCCATCACCAATGGTTGCACCATCACCGATGCATGCAAATGCACCAATATAAACATCCTTACCAATAGTGGCTTTTGGTGAAACAAAAGCCAAAGGATCGATACCTGTCTTCTTGGGCTTCATTGATTCGTAGAGTTGCAACAACTTTGCCACTGCCTCATAGGCGTTCTTGACGCGGATGAGAGTCGCAGAAATCTCTTTCTCAATTTCTAAGTCCTCGTTGACAAGTACAATTGTTGATTTGGTATCGTATAAATAGTGGGTATATTTGGGGTTGGATAGAAAGGAGATAGCTCCAGGCTGTCCCTCTTCTATTTTTGCAAAAGTATGGACTGCGGCATTTTCGTCGCCTTCCACACGGCCGTTGATAAAATCGGCAATTTGTTTGGCTGTAAACTCCATAATAACGACTTAGTTTTGTTATATAGGGTGCAAAGATAACAAATTTTATTGAAAACGTTGATAACAAAGGTAATATTTTCGTATTTTTTTAGAAAGAAGTGCCACATTTAGTATCTCGGAGGCTTCAGAAATGTCCTTTATGCTACCATCTTTGTATAGAATGTCTATAGAGTCGTCATCAATAGAATACATGTCTTTCTGTATGCGATTGACACTCATCATATAATGGGCATCTTCCTTTTCAATACCCATTTTCTCGGCTATCTCAGTTTCTAATTGTCCTATTCGCTCATCGGAGATAGGTTCATCGTGCACCTCGACTTTAAATATCTTTCGATCCAGCATGTCACATGCTAACGTTGATAATATCTTGTCATCGGAGTGCTTCCATGCTTTCATGGCACTCCAGATGTCCGAGTCATCAAGTTCCTCATACATTTGAAGGGCTTCTTCATGTTCGGCAAACCATCTGGCATCTACGTCGTTCTGGATGAAATAGGCGAGTGCTGGTGATGCGAATAGAGGCTTTCCTTTTTTGACTAAG
>Ga0310786_10008001_pt1 | contig 13654 bp, 6 predicted proteins | sample AusTroGonzalo_MG_FD_203881 | JGI IMG/M metagenome (GOLD analysis project Ga0310786, IMG submission 203881) | Bovine rumen microbial communities from tropical cattle in Woodstock, Queensland, Australia - Gonzalo_03 (v2) (version 2) | ecosystem: Host-associated > Mammals > Digestive system >... | reverse complement strand
CATCCAATGTCCTGTATTAGCATAGGGGGCACTCAGTTCTTCTCCGTTTTTGCACTGTATCTTGAATGTTCCCACTCCTGCAGCTGTAATTACTTGTTCGTATGTTGCATCCGTTATTATGGTTGCATAGCCGCCAGATGGTGCGCCAAAATACATGCGGTCTTCGTCATTACCACGTATAAACCAGTTGTCTCCACTCTTGATGAGTTCGAAATACAGTTTCAGATTCTGCTCAAAATCAACATTTTCTATACCAGAATCCGCTGCTTGAGCAGCAGGGTAACTTTTCATGAATTTTCCATTATATACGCTTTCTATATAATAGAATCCCTCAGTAAGAGGATTAATGCTATAATCATCCTTTGCTGAATTTATAGCGCTGACAGCAGCGGCAATATCATCGCTACTTGCTGATTTTGTGAGTTCTTTTGCTGCAGTGATGGCAGTGCTGAGAGCATTTGGGTTTTCTGACGAATAAAATCCAGGATCTGTTCCAACCTCATTTGCAAGGAATGCTTCGTTTGATGTAATGACATTCTGAAGATAAAGATAGGTTTTGTCGAGGTCACCAACAACATTATATTGTTTTCCCCAATAGGAATCGGCATTGTATGCGTCTGCCAAGTCAGGCATCACATGAATAGTAGTTTTATATGAATGATCGAATGTGTATTTGTCTGGTACAGATGGCTTCGAATCACAATTCATATAGACGTCATAAGCGTTCCCTTCGCGGTAAAGAACCCACGCTCCCCAAGTATTGGCGTCGACACCCTTACCAAAAGAAACTGTTACAAGATTTTCATTGTAAGCTAATGAATATTCTCCAAGGGTAGTAACTGAGTTGGGAATGGTTAATTCTGTGATATTAGTGCCATATATGGCTTCTTTGCCAATTGAAAGCAATCCCTCTGGCAACTGGATTGAACTAATGTTAGCTCTACGGAATGCTTTGTCTTCAATAGCTATAACTTTATATTCTTTAGTGCCATCGCTGACAGTTGCAGGAATTACGATGTCGCCCTCATAGGAACTTGTACCAGGCTCAGTATCATTGGGGTATGTTACATAAGCATTTCCTCTTCCATCCTTCAGGTATTTAATGCCGTCTATTGTACCAAGCTCTGTGATGATATTATATTTGTTCCATTTTGAATCTGCAACAAAGCCGTCAAATACACTAGGCTTTACATGAATTCTTGATTTGTGCTCGTCATCAAAGGTGATATCATCAGATAATTCTGGCACTGCATCACAAATCATATATACTTCGTATGCACCTGATGCTCGCCAGCATACCCAGTTCTCCCATGTGTTGTCAGCAATATGAGTTCCAAAGGTAATTTTTTTCAGTTTATCATTATATGCTATAGCTTCTTTTTTTAAATTTGTTACAGAGTTTGGAACGGTAAGCTCGGTAATTCTTGTGCCGTAAATAGCTTTCTTTCCGATTGTTTCCAATCCCTCGTTTAATGTTAGAGTCTTTATTTGGGACTCTTTTAAAGAATTCTCGCCTATTGTGCTTACGTTTCCAGGGATTGTTAATGACGTTAGTTCAACCTTATAAAGAGATTCGTAACCTATCGAGGTGACATTTTCGCCAATTGTCAAAGATGAAATAGAAGCTTTACGGAAAGCATAATCGCCGATAGCAGTTACGTTGTATATGTTTGCGTCTACGGTGATAGTGGCAGGAATCACTATGTCGCCAGTATATTCACTAGTACCTGGCTGGCTGTCATTCGGATACGTAACGGTAGCGTTACTGCCATCAAGAATGTACTTGATACCATCAACGGTAGCTGTGGTATCTCCCCATGCTGCTATACTTAACAGCACACAACAATAGAATGAAAAAAATTTTTTCATAAAAAAACAATTTAAGGTTCTTAAAAAAAGGTTTTTGCGTGTTTTGCGCTGCAAAGTTGCAATTTTTTTTGCACATAGAGAAATATAAACGCATCTTTTTTTGAAAAAAAAGAATGTCCGTGAACAAGTCTGTTTTCCCTCTCGCTGCTCCAACTTTCATCTCGTCGATAAGCGAAAGACATACATATCTTCTCGAAGGGTGTGATAATGTAAGATATTTTCTTGGCGAATCAACGGACGATTCGTCGTCTGTCAGAAAAGGCTGGAGTAGGGGTATTAATACTGGCAATTGCTACTATTAATACCTGCAATTTTTTCTATTAATAGTAACATTTGTTACTCTTAACGGGGCAATTATTGCAACATTGGATATGTGTGGCGATTCTCATGTTTTGTAAATTATTTTCTGTTAGTTGTTCTGAGGGTGATTTTTGTTGTGTGAAGATAAACTCCTTAGTGCACGTGGGAATTTTTGCGGCCTCGTGTGGGAGTAAAAATAATCTCTTGTTTTTGACAATGCAAAGGTACTTCAGTTTTGTGAAATGTCAAAAAAAATGATACCATAAAACGACATTTTGAAAACACAATGTTTGTTGACAGTTTCTTCAGTTGACAGTTGACAGTTTCCAAAAATGTGTGATTATTCCTTTACTACCTATATATATAATATATATTATATATATAGGTAGTAATCACTTTTCGTACTTCCGAACAAAAACTGTCAACTGTCAACTGTCAACGAAGAAAAATGTCTTTTCCTGAATACGGTTGACTCTTTTTAGGCCTTGTTTTCAACACTTGTCTACCCGTACGGATTTTGTTGACTGCCTCGTCTGAGTACAGTTGACTACTTTCACTGGAGTGGTAGACCCCTTTCCTAAGAACGTAGACTTCTGTCTTTTCCTGGCGTATCACTAGGAGCGAAATGTCGTTTTTGCCTTTCAAAAATGTCGTTTTAGGGTATGTTATTTTTGACATTCATGAAAAAATGTTGTACCTTTGTGCATGATTTGAAAAACCGCGATTGGCGACAAAAAATGGGGCGGAATAATTGCTTCCACGCATGACAGCAAAATATCTTACTTTAAAAAGGGGAAATAACAGATAAAATGATGGCGAGAATGGCGGATTGACGCTATCTGATGGCGGGAAAAGATAAAAATGATAGTTTTTTTTGCTGTTCACACAAAAAATGTTATCTTTGCACGTCAAAAACTAAGATTATGAAAATTAATATTAAAACAGTTATGACAGTTTGCCTGCTGATGGTATCAACAATAGCATTGGCAGTGCCGGCACAACGGGTAAGGAAAACAATCACTCTGGCGGACGGGACAAAGAAGGAAGTAACGCTGGCGGGAGACGAGAATATGCACTTTTATGTAGATGCAGACAAGAACGTTTATGTAATGGATGCCAACGGCGTGTACCAAAGAAAAGACCGCCGTACAATTGAAGAACAATGGAGCCAGCGGCTGGCACGACGAAACGAACACCGTATGGAACGGGCCATGGCACGCGGCATGCATATGACTCCCCAGATATCGGCTCAGGACGGTAAAGTACATCGTGCGATATGGGGTGCCGAGCAGAACCCCATCAGCGGTGATAAGAAGGGCTTGGTGATTCTGGTCAACTTCTCCGACCGTAGTCTGAATGAGGAACACGGACCGGAATTCTATGACGGCTACTTTAACGAGGTTGGCTTCAACAAGGGCGAAAACAGCGGTAGTGTGCATGACTACTTCTACGAGTGCAGCTATGGTCAGTTTAACCTTACCTTCGATATCTATGGTCCTGTTACTGCCAGCAAGAGCAGCGCATACTACGGTCAGAACGATATTTACGGTTACGATTCGTATCCAGGAGAGTTGGTTGCTGAGGTCTGCCGTATGGTAGATCAGATGGGCGCAGACTTCAGCAAGTACGACTGGGACAACGATGGTTATGTAGATCAGGTGTATATTGTTTATGCCGGATATGGAGAGAATGCTGACGCCCCCTCAAATACCATCTGGCCCCATGAGAATACATTGGATAATGCGAAACTGGCCGGAGACGGTCAGGGTGCCATCACTCTGGATGGCGTGAAGGTGGACACCTATGCCATGAGCTGCGAGCTGGCAGGAAGAACCGGTAATAATCCTGCAGGTATCGGATCGGCCTGTCACGAGTTCAGCCATTGCATGGCCTTGCCGGACTTCTATGATACTTCAGGAGTAGGATTTTATGGAATGGATGAGTGGGACGTGATGGACCTCGGCTCTTACGTAGGCCCCAATAAAGGAGGATGCCCCACACCCTATACCTGCTACGAGCGTATGTATTGCGGATGGCTGACTCCTACGGTGCTGAGCGAACCCGGTGAGGTAGTGGGGATGAAGTCGCTGTACGAGGCGCCGGAAGCATACATAATATATAACGAGAAGAAACCCAATGAGTATTACATGCTGGCCAACTGCCAGTACGACGGATTCGGTGCATGCTACGCAGCTCACGGCTTGTTGGTACTGCATGTTTACTTTGACTCGAATGTCTGGATAGACAATAGAGTAAACAGTTCCTCTATACAGCGTATGACCATTATCCCGGCTGACGGAAAACTGTCCAATTATACCAATGATGCCGACACCTGGCCGGGCAAGACGGGCAAGACTGCGCTAACGGATACCTCCTATCCCCTCGCTGCATTGTATGCGGCCAATATGGACGGACGGAAACTGATGGGTAAGCCCATAGAGCAGATAACGGAGAGTGCCGACGGCAAGATAAGCTTTCTCTTCTGTGGCGGAGTGCCGGTGGAAACCCCAGCCGTTTCGGAAGCCGTCGATGTCAGTGAGGATGGATTTACTGCCAGCTGGACGGCTGTTGAGGACGCCACAGGCTATAAGGTCGAACTGACCTCCACGGATCTGGAAGAGCAGCAATACGGGTTGGAGAAGCTGACATTGCTGAACGAGGATTTCAGCGGCTTCAACAACGGAAAGCAAAAGGACGGCTCGACGGATTTGGGTGAATCCCTGGACTATTACACCCAGGTGCTCGGATGGTTGGGCGAAAAGCTGTACACTACGCCCGACAACGAGGTGAAGATGAGTACTGCCAGAATAGGCGGCTACATCCGCACTCCCCAGATGAAAACGAAGAATCATGTAGTGACGCTGTCCTTTACCGTACGTAAATACGAGGGTAATGACGCCCCTGTTTATGTTGTATTGGGACAAGGTGCGGATGAATACGGTGAGAATCTGGGCGATGCGATAGAACTGACCAGCGAGCCCGTACGCCATATTATCACCACCAAGGTAGAAGACGAAAACTTCTGGTGGAAGCTGATGTGCGACGGACGCTGCTACGTCTCTGATATGTGTACTTACGATGCAGAGTTGACAGAGGAGCAGATAAATGCCGGTGTCGTGTCAATGATAGATTCCGAGGTCAGTGTGGTAACGACAGAGAACAACTCTTACCAGTTTACAGGCCTCTCGTCTCAGCGTAAGTATTCTTATCGCGTTTGTGCCGTGCATGGCATTTCCACCAGCCCATGGAGCAACAGCGTAGAAGTGAAGCTGGATAACGGAACCGGTTTAAATGAAGAGATAAGAGTGAAGGACGAAGACTTTGCTTCCGCTGTGTATGACCTTTCCGGAAGAAAAATTCTCAACTCTCAATTGCCAAAGGGCATGTACATTGTGAACGGCAGGAAAGTGGTGAAATAAATTGTAAAGTCGGGAGTTCCGTTACACGGAGTTTAATAGTACTTTTAACTTACTACTCTAAACTCTCAACTTTAACAACCAAAAAGGAGCCAGGCGGCTCCTTTTCTTGTCAGTTAATCAGATAAGTCTTGGTCTTTCCCTTGTAGGTGAACCTGACGGTTGAACGGTTGTCGCTGATCGCACCCACCTGAATCTGCACATCCGGACTGGAGGCGCTGGCGGTAATCCTGGAACCTGACTGCAAGGGGGCATAGACCTGATAGTTGGTAACATCAGTATAGCCGTTGGCATTGCTGGTAAAGAGGGGATTCTGGGGGAGATGCAGACGCTGTCCGTCGACCTCTATGCTGACCTGTGGCACCTCCGGTACCTCAAGGGGGTGGGAGGCATTGGCAAAGCCTATGCCGTGCAGGTCGAGCAATCCCTCCGTAATCAGATAAATGGCATGCTTGCCGCTCAGTCCTTCTATAGCGGGGACTTTGGCCCTGAAGGTCTGGGGCCAACGGGGTGCATTGGCAGGGATATCTATGACGGCAATCTCACGACCGTTCCAGACATTGTTGTCATAAGGGCCGTCCAGCATAACCTTCACCCTGCTGGCTTCCTTGCCGTTGGGGGTGAGGTTCAGGCAGATTTCCGTGTCTTTCCGGATACCTTCGAAAGCCGGCACACCCTTGGTGCTCTGCGTCAGGCCGCCAAAGCCGAAGTACTTGAAGCCTATGACGGTGCCGTTACGCAGTCCTGTAAGGGTCATGCCGTTGTTCCATACATCGTGGTTGTCCTGCATACATTCAAAGGAGCCCGGACCGGCCACATAGCAGGCTATACCGGCAGAATAATACTGATAGGGGGGCAGACCAAAGATATTGAAGCCCTCGCTGGTAACCTCGGCACCCGTATATTCCATTCCGTTAGCGGCCTTGGCTGTCCACTCGTTATCGGGGGCAAAGGGGTCGTAGCCCGTAATGTGTACCTTTCCGCCTTTGGCTACAGGCTTCTTGTCCCATTCTATCTTGACAGGAGCTACCATCGACTGGCGGGCATTGCCGAAGTTGCGTGGAGGGCGGTGGTAGAAGACATACCACTGTCCGTTTATCTCCTGCAGGGAGCCGTGTGTGTTATGGCCGTAGTTGGTGGTGACGAGTGCTGTGCCGTCGGCATTGGGAACAACGCCACGTGAGTCAACCAGCACGCCGCCTGCCCGCCAGGGGCCTAAGGGAGAATCTCCATAGGCATAGCGCAGGGCACTGTTCGTGTTGCCTATGCCGTATTCCTTTCCGCTATATCCGCTGAACACCATCACGTATTTGTTGCCCACCTTGCGAATGCTACTGGCCTCGAAGAAGTTGAAGTCCAGTGGGTTCTGTCCCTCGTAGAGCGCCTTGTACTGACTGCCCTCCCTGTCCAGCAATCTGCCGTCATAGCTGCTGGCAGGAATGAAGGGGTCTGTCAGCTCTGTGCCAGGCCGTTTGCTGTACATGGTGTTCTGGTCCAACTGACAGGCTGTACTGTGCTGGAAGCCATAGAAGACGTAGGCACGGAACCCTACGGCATAGTCGGGGTCTTTCCTATCAGTAATCTCCTCGATATACACAGAGGGGTCGAAGTCTATGAGGGAGCCGTCCACGCAGGCACGTCCGTCAGGCGTCAGGTTGACGGGGGTGAAAGGACCATCGGGCCTGTCGCCCTTGCATACCATAGGCACACGCCTCCATCCGCGTGAGTGGGGGTAGAGCCAGTAGGTCTTCTTGCCTGTCTGGCGGTCTGTGGTCTCAACCAAGTCGGGGGCATACATGGTGTCCCAGCGGCCGTCTGCATAGTAGGTGAAGATAGGGCCCTCGTCTCGCCATTGGGTAAGGTCTTCGACGGGAGCCGACCACATACGTATGTCGTTTCCGCAATATTCCGAGTAGTGTGTATCGTGCGAGCCGATGATGTAGGCACGCATCTTTCCCGGGTTGTCTGGGTCGGCAAACACACGGGGTTCGCCGTCGGGCACATGCTCCCAAAGGGGCAGATAAGGGTTCTGTGCCTGCCCGCATAGGGCAAAGGCAGAGAGAATGGATAAAATTGTGTACTTCATGATCTGGCAGCAGGCGGACGCCTGTTTTGTTATTTCGTTATTACGTCTCTTTTTGGGACGCTGTTTTTCACTCCTGTTGAACTCCTTTCATAGACAGTGAGATGCGGTCGCGTTGCAGGTCGACCTCCAACACACGGACCGTCACATGCTGGTGCAGGCTGACAACGGTGGTGGGGTCTTTGACGAACTTATCGGCCAGCTGGCTGACGTGTACCAGTCCCTTGGTGTGAACACCCACGTCCACGAAGGCACCGAAGTTGGTGATGTTGCTGACAATGCCTGGCAGGATCATACCGGGACGCAGGTCGGTCAGCTCGTGTACCGTGGGGTCGAAGGCAAACTGGGTGAGCGGCTTGCGAGGGTCGCGACCGGGTTTCTCCAGCTCGGCCATAATATCCTGCAGGGTGGGGAGTCCCACCGAATCAGAGACATAGCGGTTGATATCTATCTGCTTGCGTTTCCCGTTGTCGGAGAGCAGATTCTCAACCGTGCAGCCGCAGTCCCTGGCCATCTGCTGCACGAGGGCGTAACGCTCCGGATGAACGGCGCTGTTGTCCAAAGGCTCTGTTCCGCCCTGCACACGCAGGAAGCCTGCACACTGCTCGAAGGCCTTGGCACCCATACGGGGCACCTTCAGCAGCTCGCGGCGGGTACGGAAAGCACCGTTCTCTTTCCTGTAATCTATGATGTTCTGTGCCAGGACAGGACCTAAGCCGCTGACGTAGGTCAGCAGGAACTTACTGGCTGTGTTCAGGTTTACGCCCACACGGTTCACGCAGTTCTCGACGGTCTGGTCGAGGCTCTTCTTGAGGGCGGTCTGGTTGACATCCTTCTGGTACTGTCCCACGCCTATGCTGCTGGGGTCTATCTTCACCAGCTCAGCCAAGGGGTCCATCAGACGGCGTCCTATGCTGACGGCTCCACGAACGGTAACATCCTCGTTGGGGAACTCCTCGCGCGCCACCTCGCTGGCGCTATAGATGCTGGCACCGTCCTCGCTGACGCTATAGACCTCCGTGCCTTCCGGCAGCTCCAGATGGTTGATGAAATCCTCTGTCTCGCGGCCTGCCGTGCCGTTTCCTATGGAGATAGCCTGAATTCTGTATTTCTCTATCAGCTTGCCCACTGTGAGCATAGCCTGCACCCGTTCGTTGCGGGGAGGGTGGGGGAAGATGACATCGTGGTGCAAGAGGTTGCCCTGATCATCCAGGCAGACAACCTTGCAGCCTGTACGGAAGCCCGGGTCTATGCCCATCACACGTTTCTGACCAAGGGGACTGGCCATCAGCAGCTGTTCCAGGTTGCGGACAAAGATGCGGATAGCCTCCTCATCGGCTTTCTGACGTGATGAGGCTGCAAACTCGTTGCTGATGCTGGGCTCCAGGAGGCGCTTGTATCCGTCCTCTACGGCTGCCTGAACAGCCTGGCTGCATTCGTTGTTGCCACGGACGAACTGACGGCTCAGACGTTCTATGGCCCTGTCGTCATCCACGCTGATGCTGATACGCAGGATGCCTTCTGCCTCGCCTCTCCGCATCGCTAACAGACGATGGCTGGTACAGCGGTCCAGGCGTTCCTGCCAGTCGAAGTAATCGCGGAAGTTCTGCCCCTCGGCATCCTTCCCCTTCACAACCTTGCTGCTGATAACGGCATGCATGCTGAAGGTGGTACGCAGGGTGTTGCGGGCACGCTCGTTCTCGCTCACCCATTCGGCAATGATGTCCTGGGCGCCTTGCAATGGGTCCATGGGACAGTCCTTGTAGGGTGCCAGCAGGGAAGAGAGGGACTCCGGTCCCTGTCGCATCAGTCGTTTGGCCAACGGTTCCAGTCCTGCCTCACGTGCCGCCTGGGCGCGCGTACGTCTCTTTTGTTTATAGGGCAGGTAGATATCCTCCAACTCTGTGCTGTCCCAACAGTTCTGGATACGCTCAGCCAGCTCGGGCGTAAGTTTTCCCTGCGCCTCTATGGTCGTGAGGATGTACTCGCGCCGTTTCTGCAGCTCAGTCAGTTTATCCAGCTCATTGCTTACCTGTGCCACCTGAATATCGGTCATGCCGCCGGTTGCTTCCTTGCGGTAGCGACTGATAAAAGGAATGGTAGCACCCTCTTGCAGCAATGCTACGGTATTGGCAACGTATTGCTCTTTAAGACCCAAACGCTGGGCTATGATTTTTATCATGGGGTTATAGGGGGTTAATGGGGTTATAGGGTTTAATAGGGAGTGATAGGGTTTAATAGGGAGTTATAGGAATTCATAGCGGTAGCAAATTCTTCACTCTTCATTCTTCACTCTTCACTCTTCACTTTTCACTTTTCACTCATCCTCTCCAACGCTATGGCAATCTCCTGCGCTACGCGGGTGACGTAGGGGATGACGATATGGCAGTTGGGACGGTCCTCTGTCAGGCGCAGGAACTCTTCGAACTCGTAGCTGAGACGATGGCGTGAGGGGTCGGCCTTGAAGGTCTGAGGCTCCTGACCGCGCAGATGCAGGGTGAATTCCTGCAGGACGCTGACAGAACCCTTTATCTCGATGTAGCCCTTCTCGCCCTGTATGCAGGCAAAGCTCAGTCCGTCTGAATCCTTGGCGGCTCCCATGCTGACTACAGCCGTAGGATACTGCATGAGCAGTGTTCCGCTGATGTCGATGCCGTTCCAGCCTAAGTTGCGGGCATACTGGATGGTGCGTGGGGGACCAAACAGACCTATGGTGAAGCAGAGATTATAGATGTTCAGGTCGCGCAGACAGCCGCCAGCCTGTTCTGGGTCGAAGACAGGGGTTATCTCGCCGTTCAGGTAACGGTCATACCGACTGCTATACTGCGAGTAGCAACCGTTTACCATGCGGATGGTTCCCAGTTGGGGCAGCAGGTCGGTAAGCTGCTGGAAGAGCGGCATATACAGCAGGCTGAAGGCCGGCAGGCAATAGACACATCGCTGGACGGCAGCGTCGAAGAGCGCGTCCGTCTCTACACGGTCAACGGCTATGGGCTTCTCGATAATCACATTGTGCCCTGCCTCTATGGCCTGCAAGGCATAATGGTAGTGTACGTGATTGGCGTTGGCGATATAGACGAAATCGGCCTCCGCCTCCTGCAGCATCCGTGCATAATCGGTGTACACGAACCCTGTCGGTGCGTAGGCCTGGCATAGGTCTATGGCATGTTCCACACTCTTCTCGCGCGAGAAGATGCCTGTTACCTCTATTCTTCCCGCAAATTCGTGCTGAAGCATCTTCAGCACCTCTTCAACAATTTTGCCTGTTCCGGCTATGCTTATTTTCATAATGTAATGCGTATTCTATTGCAAATTACGCAAATTACAGAAAGAAAAACAACCGAAACAGGCAAAAAATGGGGGCAAATGGGGAATTTGTCCTTAGAAGTGGAGATTTACACCGCCCATGAAGGTAGCCTTGGGCATAAAGTAACCGTCGTAAGTTTGGTAACGCTCTGCCAGCAGGTTATCGCCCTTGGCAAAGACTGACATCCAGGGCAGTACCTTGTAGCTGACAGTGGCGTTCAGCAGCGTGAAGTTCTCCTTACGGGCGTTGTCGCCTGTTGTCAGGTACAGGCCGCTGACGTTCTGGAGGCCTGCAGAGACGGTCCACTTCTCGTTGTGATAGTTGGCTCCGATGTAGAGCTTGCCCTCAGGAGCGCCTATGATGGGATTGTCCATACGCAGGAAGGAGTAGTTGCCGTTCATGCTCCAGTGGCTGTCGATGGTGTAGTCGGCAGAAAGCTCAACACCCCAGTTCTCGAACTCGCCTGTGTTCACATTGCGGGGGCGTCCGTTCACCATTACCTTGTTGATAAGGTTCTTGCCCTTGATGTAGAAGATATTGGCACCTATGCGAGCCCTGTTGCCAATGCGCTGGGTGTAGGCAATCTCGTAGTTCATCATGCTCTCGGGCAACAGATCAGTCGTTGCAGGTGGGAACATATACATATCGCGGATAACGGGATTGCGGAAGCCCTTGCTAACCAGAGCCTTGATGTCGGCATTGCGGGTGGGGTGGAAGGAGAGACCGCCCTGAGGAACCAGCTCTGTGCCAACGACAGAGTGCCAGTCGATGCGCAAGCCTGCATCCAGGGTCAGCCATTTGCAGATGTCCTGACGGAAATCGACGTAGGTTCCCACCTCGTCGGCACACTGCTTCTCAACCAGATTGCCTTGTGCATCCTTCACCAGATAGGTTTTGGCTCCGGATGTCTTGTCCTCGTTCCAGGCACTGCCGCCGAAGTGCTGCCAGTCAACGCCCACGGTTACGGTGTTTCCTTCGAAGAAGTGTGCACTCTGATACCAAGTGACGCCAGCGATGTAGTCGTCGTGTTTATAGAGCGCAGTTTTGGGAGTGCCACCCACGTTATAGCCGTCGTCTATGTTGTGATGGCCCCAGTCGCAGTAGATGCGGAAAGTACCGCTGGTTTGCCTGTAATTGTTGCTCAGGCTGATGCTGGCCAGTCCGCGTGTAATCCTGGCATCGTTGTCCAGCATGGGAGCAGCAACGGTTCCGGGGTTGCTGGCATTGAAGTGGGTAATATGGGCATCGGAGAATGCCTTCCAGTGCTCAGAGAACTCATAGCCCAGCTTCACGTAGCCGCCGAACTGCTCGAACCCGCTGTTGGGACGGTGGCCGTCGGTACGCTGATACTGCGCTCCTGCAACACTGCTGAAACCGCCCTTGCGGAATCGGTTCACACCATCGGCCTGGAAGGTTCCGTAGCTGCCGCCTTGCAGACGGATATCGGTCTTGCAGCCGTCCTGGTTCATCTGACGTGTAATGATGTTCACTACACCGCCCATGGCATTGCTGCCGTAGAGCAGGCTGGCAGGACCACGGACAACCTCTACCTTCTCTGCCATCATGGTCTGGTAGGCATCTGGGATGGGATGTCCCATCAGGCCTGCGTATTGTGGCTGGCCGTCTATCAGCACCAGGAGCTGGGCACCGCTTCCCACACCACGGACCTTCAGGTCGCCTGCGCCGGTGTTTACGCCGTAGCCTAAGATGCCCCTGCCGGTTGAGAAGAGGCTTGGTGTCTGTTCCATAACCGTTGGCAGGATGGAAGAACGGAAGTTCTCGTTCAGTTTCTCGTTGCTGATGCTGGTAACGCTAAGGGGTAGATGACGTGCATCTGTGGCGTTACGTGTGCCTGTAACCACCACTTCGCTTATCTGAGTGGTGTCTTTGAGGGCTTGCGATTGTGTTGCTGCCTGCAGGGAAAGGCAGGCTGCGCCGGCTCCCAACAGAAATAAAGTTCGGATTTGCATGGATAAATGTGTCAGTTTGAAAACATTGTTAATAAATCTGGTTGCAAAGATATCAACAATGTACGCACGAAGCCAAACCTATATTTCGCAACGTGTTACCAATATTTCCCCTTACGGACGTGGGGCTTATTTTAAGTTCTTGGGGTTAACTCCAAGATGTTCAGATACATAGCGGCTTAAGTGAGAGGAATTGTCGAAGTTCATTCTCTCCACAATTTCCTTTGCCGTGAGTTTTCTGTGCATCAGCAGGTGACGGATTTCCATTACCGTAAACTGCTGAATCCAGTAGCTGGGAGTGCGTCCGCTTACCTGTGTGGAGATCTTGTGCAGATGCTTGGGCGTGACACAGAGTTCCTGGGCATAATAGGCTACGGTACGGTGCCGGCGATAGCTTCCGCCCTCCAGCATCTGGATGAAACGCGACATGATATCGGCAGCCCGTTGTGTGGCTTCCTCGTGTTCGAAAAGGGAAGCGTGGGCACTCATGACATCCAGATACAGGGTGCGCATACTTTGCAGCACAGCCTCTTTTCTGTATGCCTCAGGAGTGTGTTCCATGCGGAAGGAGACATCACGGAAGTCATGTTCCAGAATGGTGAGGTTTTCCCCCTCCAACCGAAAGATGGGGTGCATGAACAGATGCAGCCATCCGCAGGTTCCGTAGCTGTTGTGCGGCATGCAACCGGTCTGCTGGTCGGCGGGCAAAAGG
>Ga0310786_10008000_pt1 | contig 13655 bp, 11 predicted proteins | sample AusTroGonzalo_MG_FD_203881 | JGI IMG/M metagenome (GOLD analysis project Ga0310786, IMG submission 203881) | Bovine rumen microbial communities from tropical cattle in Woodstock, Queensland, Australia - Gonzalo_03 (v2) (version 2) | ecosystem: Host-associated > Mammals > Digestive system >... | reverse complement strand
CGCCATCGGTTGTGTAAGTGAGAACATATCCATATGTCGGCACATCGCTTATCGTCGCTCCATAAATTGCACCGATGTTAGATATAGATGTTCCGCTTATGGTAACATCCTCGAACGTGCGAGAAACTCCGCCACTTCCGATGATGGCGGTCAAGTTTCCTGAAACTCCGCCGTACAATGTAATGCCGCCACCGGGGTTGATGGGCGTTGCGTTGCTGTTTCCCGTCAGGTCAACAATCGCGCCACTCGACACGATAACGGTTGCAGAACCAGAGATTTCTGCCACATTTCCAGCAATAGAATTAGACCCGCCCATTGTGAGCGCTCCATTGTATAGGGAAACATAACCAATATTGGAACAGTCAATAACACCGACTGTCCCGCCATTTACGCCAATAGCCCTCCCACCCCTCGCAAACTCACAGGAACTCGCAATAAGAGTACCTACAATACCATACAAAGTATGAGCCATACCGGACGGAGCGTTATTCACAAAATTGCAGTCGCTTACGGTAAACGTTCCGCCGCCATATTTTGTAAAAAGACCGGTGCTTTGCGAGGTTGTAAAACCGGTGAATGTAAGTCCATGAATAGAGCCAGTGTAAACTAGCTCGCCCCAAATTGTATCGCTCATATCAACAACCGCATTTCCGCTGATGGTTTCGCCGTTTGACACAGCAAACTTTTTCAGCACGCCGCCGTTCGTGATAGCCGTGTAAGTTCCCCCGCTGATTTCCACAGCAGACGCAGAGCCAGCAGACGGGTAAATCTGAACGTTGGAACCGATGACAATGCCGCCACCGGGGTTGATAGGCGTGGTGTTCGTGTTGCCCGTCAAGTCGAGAGTAGCACCGGAGGTAAGAGAGACAACGGCAGAGCCCTCATCAAGTATGTTGCCAATGGTATTACTTCCAGTTAATACCATGCTGTTTCCCGCACCAGTAAAGTCTATTTCGTTGATATTGCACCCACCATCAATATAGATAGAATAACCTCCGCTTGCGTAGATATCTAATGCCCTGTTATTGTACGTTTGAACGTTGCCGGACACAATACAATCGGACAAATGCAAAGTATTGTATGTATTGTTTTGGTGCGCACATGCTAGACCGCCAACATAGTACCCCGCGTTTCCAGTTACAGTGCATCCGGTCAAGCTGACAGACGCGCCATTGACGTATCCAGCAGCGCCAAAATAAGACGTATTACCGGAAATGACGCAAGTATCAAAATTGACCTTATCGTAGTACCCCGTTCGGAACGCTCCGCCATATTGACCGCTTCCGCTAACGATGGTGCATCCGGAGATATTTTCACTACCTCCCCCAGTCAAGAGAGCTTGCGTACCACCGAGGTTGAGTATGCTATCACTCCCCGCGCCAGTGACCTTTTCAATCGCCAGTCCGCCGCCGCTCACAGCAACGGTCGCGCCGGACGGGATGTAAACGTCTCCGAGGGTCATGGTGCCGCCGTTCACGGAAACGCCGTCCATGCTGAGATTGGAGAAGGTCGTTTTTGAGGTGCAGTTGATGCCACCAGAGATGATGGTTTCCGTGTAGCCGTTGCCGACTACGTGTTTTTCGCCCGCGTAGGTAGTAGCGCCCGCGAGGTCGAGCGTCTGACCGTTCAGGGAAGCGTCAACGGAGATGTATTCGTTCGTGGCGGTCGCGAGGCCGTAAGCGAGAGAACCCGCACCGGAAGAAGCATCAACCGTGACGATGTAGCCCGCGACGTGGTCTTCAACGGAGATAATCGCGTAGCCGTCATGGAACCGCACGGTGCAGTTGTTCACGGCATCCGGTTCCAGTGCGTTCGCGAGTACGACGTTTGAACCCGTGACAACGTAGCCAGTGCCGGCAACGAACAGCTCGATATGCCCTTCAAGCCCAAAGGTACGAACGGACGGCGGTTCTTCACGGTTCAGTAATACCTTGGCGTTCGTGGCTGTGGCATGGATTTCGTATGCTTTCCCCGCGCTCAGGATGATTGTTGTAGTCTGGTTCGCAGGCGCGGTAATCGCAGGTTCGATATTGAAATAGCGAGCCTGATCCACGGTGGAACCATTGACAAGTGCCATGCGATACCCGGCTGTGATACAGTTTTGCTTTGCAGCAAGCGAAGCGGAAAGGCCGGAGATCGCGCTTTGCGGAACATTATCGGTGCTGATGATGCCTGTGTTGGCGATTGAGATACCGGAACCCGCATTGGACGAAGTCAGTTTGTCCTGTTTCGTTTCAGCCGAGGCGGAAACGGCCGTCTGGATCATCTGTTCCGCCTGGGATCGAGTCACGATTTCATAATCCAGCGCGGTCGGATCGCCAAGTCCGGCAACGCGGTTCCGCACCGTAAAATCATCTATCTGCAGTACGAACGTGGCATTCCCGTTGCTATCATATCCGACAAGCTCCCCGGTCAGTCCGGATTTCTTTTTTTCATTGCCGAGCCACGCCGCGAGTTCTTCCGTGTTCATATTGGAAATCGGGATCACGAATTCCGTGAAGCTCGCGGTCTCGCCGTTAATCGTATCAGCCACAGTATGAACGGAAATGCCGCCTGCATCCGCGACCAGCTTGCATGTTGTGCTCCGGTCAAAGTCGGAGTCCATGCTCCACTGCCAGTCCACAATATCGCTGAACGAAGCAATCGGATACGGAGTTGCATCTTCAGCAGATGAAAACAGTCGCATTCGAAGACAGACAGAGACTCCGAGTGTCAGAATCGGCGGCTCTTCCGGGCTGTGTACATTTGCATAGTCCCGCAATATGCCACACGTTTCACTCGCGACCGCATAAAAAACAATATCCTGCATATCAGTTCCCTTGTTTGAAGTTGAAATTGGATTCGTAGTCGTAGATGACCTTGACGTTTTGAGCCTGCCATCCACGGATGTAACTGTCCGGCGCGGTGTCTGGATCGCCAAGTCCCGATGCCGAACCGTATCCCCATGAGACAAAGATGCCGCTGCTCAAAGCAAACGTATTTGTCCCGGACGATACTGTTGTACAAAGCGGATCGAAAACGTATATGTTATACTCATCCTCTATCGGGTTTCCGTTTTCATCCCGCTCGCGTAGGTCCACCGCATCGAATACGATCCTGCCGCCGGATGCCGCCGGACAGCCATGGTGTTCCGGCGTGAGTTGTACCGGTTCCCACGCGGAATTGATCCACCAGCGTTCATTTGGGTCGGCGAGTCCCGTATATTCGTAGTTCAGACAGCATTCCAGCGGACTGTACCATCCGCCGAACTCGGTTTCATAAAAAGTCCAGTCCTGAATCGCATCGTATGCTGTCTGCGGCGATGAACCGAAACTGTGGTAATAGGCGGGCGAAACGGCATGCCGCATCATAAATCCGCCATTGGAAACACTTACATACCGGAGCAGTTTCAACATCCTTGTTCTCTGCGAAGCCCAGGCGGCATTCAGGCAGACCTGAAAGGTCCCGTCTGCAGGAATCTTCGGGTACGGCGTGTTTTCCGATACGGTTTCCGGCACGATCAGGGATTCCGCCAGCGCCGATGCAAGGTTTTCAAGCGAACCGTAAACTGCATTTCCTGCGCTGTCTGTGAATTGCCGGGCATTGTATTCCTCCAGGGTGTGGAGAAAAAACGCATCGAAGATATGCATATAGGAAAGCCTCCGGGAATATCCCCAGATCTCATCGTATGCATACTCTTTTTTGATCTCGCGGAACGGGATCTCCTGCGGATCGGCGATGTCGGACCACTCCCCGGTGATGATGTGCGCCAGCTGATTCTCAACGACCGCGGACGTGCCGGATGACGTGCAGCTCGCGTGGAATTCGGAATCCACTGCCTCCCGCCGTTCGCAGAGCGCGGACACCAGCCCGCGCATCACCGGAAGCGGCGGGCAGAACGACGGATCGTTCAGATGGTAGTCGTCCCATAAGCTCATCAGACCCATCTCCCGCTGATTTCGACGTTGCCGCCCAGATGTACCTGAGTAACAATTCCGGTCGAACTGACGTTCGCCAGAGTTTTGTACCAGCCCTGCGCTCCGGTAACGGATGCGGACAGGGTGTTCGCAAAACCATACACCAGAGCCGGAGGCGTGGCCGTCGCATTGTAATACACGGTCAGATAGATAGAGGCGGATTGTCCCGATATAACCGGAACTGTACCTGTCGGCATGTTGTGAATGATAGTCCCGATGCGGATTTCCCCGGCATATTCACTGTTCGGATTTGAACCGTTGAAAATGTGTGCAGATGTCCCGCCGACAAGCTCCACGGCGAAAGCACCGGCATATCCCGGCGTAACCGGCGTTTCTGAAGTTGCCGCACCAGTGTTTTCCGGTTCAGGACCGTTCCATTGGATGAGCTTGCCCGCACCGGTGTCAAGCACATCCAAAAGCGGGGAGGCGGACGCGAGTTTATCGAGCTGTTCTACGGCCTCGGCCAGCGCATTGAATTTCTCCCGCATGGCCTCGAACAGATTCTCGCCGGACTCCAGTCTGGGTACGATCATGTATTGTTCTCCTCTGCGGTTTCATACAGCGTGCTGTCCCAGCCCGCCGGATCGGGCGATGCTTTGTAGATGACTTTCGCGATATAACGCCGTCCATCAGGATGGATCTGTCCGCCAAGGTTCAGCCAATTCGTCACTCCTACGCCGAAATCGCCGAGCGCGGGCATGCCGATCTTTCCGGCGCATGCGGCCGCAGCCCACGAAGCATCGCGGAGCGTGCAGTGACGGCTGAACTCCGTGATCGTATAGCTCGGCATCAAAAACGATTCACAATTCATGACAGGCATTTTCAGCAAATGCCACGATTCTCCGAGCGAGACGACGGCCTGCGGCGTCTTCACCCAGCGGTAATTCGCGCGCTGTGTCGCCGTCAGAACGGGATCCGTCGCCGTCGCCCACCATACAGGAACCTCGTCCGTCTCTTTTGCCGCGAGACAGTAGTTCCAGTTCGTGCGATAAGCGGAATGACGCTCCAGCGGTACGGACATGACAGTCACGTCCAGAGTATGTTCTTTCGGGCCGTGACGCCCGATCAGAAACCGCAGATTGTTTCCGGCGTTCAGGTTCTCCCAGTTGAGTTCGATCTCATAGACCGGACCACCAATCTGCCGGGTACGCCAGGAGACCAGCTCGTATTCGCCCGTTTTATCCCGGTCGCCGATCGTCAAGCGGACACTTCGCTCCTCCACCTCTTCCCGCGTCCCGTAATAGATCTCGCGGTAGGAGGCCCCGCCGGAATCCTTGCTCCGGACGGCGCTTTTGTGTTTCAGTTTCAGCATGTTCCATCCCCCTGTCTCAATTGATCGTTCCGATTTCCTCGAGTTTTTCGGCGATCTCGTCGAGTTCAGCGTTTATCTGCCTCAGAATCTCCATGATGACTTCCGCTTCCGGATCATATTCGCTTTCAGGCGATCCCACCTTGACTGCCGTTTCACCGTTCATATCTGTCTCCCGTTCTTCTTCGTTTTGTTCTGTTTTTACTCAAGCCGTCACAGCCCGGACACCTCGGCTTCATCGCTTCGCTCCGCCTTCACGGCGTACTTCTGGTATTTTCCTTTTTCCGAGGTCAGGACCGCCGATGTGATGAGAAACGTTTTTTCCTGGAACGATAGCGTCTCCCCAGCCTCCGGAATATTGCCGCCCTCCACAAGTCCGTCACATTCAAGTTCCGTACGGCGGCTTGTGGCGGCAAGCCTGTCCTTCCTGCCGTCCTCTCCGTATACCGACACTGTTCCGGTCAGCGTCGAGCGCACTCGGATATTCCGCATGGCGATATCGAAACCGCTTCCGTCCCAGCCGGAAATCAACCCCATTGCGCGCATCTCAGTAACCCCTCATGGTTTCTCGCGTGAAGACCGGTTCGTCACAGGCGACCGTGGCGAATCCCTGTCCGCGCACGGATTCCGCCGCGCCGGGCAGGACCAGTTCGCCGGACGCGGTTTTCTCCAGCGACCCGCGCACATGGGCGACACGCATTTTGAGTTTGTCGGGCAGTGAATCGCCCGCACAGCGCACCCGGGCGCGCTCCTCGCACAGGGTCAGGTTCCAGTCGCGAAGCAGCGCTTCGGCGCGTTCGGACGCGACCGGCGTTTCGTAGCGGCATCCGACGGATGCGTCGATTTCCGCTGCGGCGGCATCCAGATCGGCCTGAGCCGTCGTCGTGCCGGCCTCGTCGTTCCCGTACAGTCCCGCGTAATCCTGACCGAGACGCACTTTCAGTTCATTGATCGTGGCATATGCCATGAGATGATCCTTTCATTTCGATGTTGTGATTTGAGCAGCAGACGACAAAAAACGGCTGAATTCGGCAGGGGGAGGACGTAGAATCCGTGCGGCAGGTATTCTGTTTTTCCATCTAACTCAAATCTTTCCGACACAGACACCCGTCTCCGCGCCAAGGAGATATGTTTCGCGGCGGATTTCCGCGCCCTCTCCCCCTCAACCGTCAGCCGTTCGTCATATGGGCGCTCAACCTGCGGCGGTACCGCCGCGTCCCAGCAGATGCGGGAAGAGCGCGGCCGCGTTGCCGTATGCCTCGGCGCCGAAGAGGATTCTGCCGTCCATGAAGACGTTTTCGTCGTTCGGCTGGTTCAGGATCGTGAGTGCGGCTTCCTTGTTCTTCAGGACCAGGATGGGCTTCAGCGCGCCGGTGAAACGGCCCAGGAACCAGTAGTTGGCGTTCGTGCCGGTGAGGCGCGGACTGACGACAAGTTTGACCTTATCCTTGTGCGGGTTGGCGAATTCCTGGTCGCTGGCGTCACGGTAGGTGTCGGAATACAGGATTTCGCGGGCGGTGTCCTCAAGCGCGGGACCGACGATCAGGTGGGTCGGACGCGTGTTGACGGGCTGGCCGTTGTGACCGCGGAAGGAGTACATCTGGGTGAAGAACGAGCCGAAGTTGGCAAACGTAAGCGCGTTGGTCGTGACGTTGTTGATCGTGCTCGGACCGTACTTGCGGGAGCTGTTGTAGAAGCTGGCGCCGTCGATCCAGTTCGGCGGATTCACGAGCGCCTCGGTGAAGAGGGTGTCCCACAGCTGTTCGCCGGCCTCGCCCATGGCGGCGACGAGCGTGCCGTAAATCCCCCAGTTGTCGGATTCGACGTCACGGACGGGGATCGCCACGGTGTCCTCCCAGGGACGCTCCACGAGGCGGATCTTGTGCGTGGCGAGATTCTTGATCTGGCGCGGGCCGAGCCATTCGCGCATCCCGGCGAAGGCATCGAGGAACGGGATTTCCATGGCGGTGTGCTTCGGATCGCCCTCGATGTCGGCGAGCTCGCGATAGATGGTCTCAGCGCCCTCGACCGCCTGTTTGAACTTCAAGTTGAAGCTGGTCCGCATCGCGGACAGCGTTTCATGATTCAGTTCCATGTTCTTTTTTCCTTTCTCAGGTTGGGTTGTCTGAATATGCAGATTCGGATCACCGGACTCAGCGCGGGCCGTTGCCGATTTCCGCCACAACGCCATCGGGAAGCACGCCGCGAACGACGCCTGCGACCACGGCGGCCGTGCCGCCGGTCAGCGTGACGGTCTGGTCATCCTTCACGTAGCAGGTCTTGTTCAGGTCGCTCGCGGCGAACGCGCCGCTGCTGACCGGACTGTAGAGAAACATGCCGGAACGGGTCTTGACGGTTTCGCCGCCGACCGCCGTGTTTTCGGCGCGGCCGACCACGATGATTGCGCCGGCGGACGTGGCGGGAACGGCGTTCCCGCTGGAGTTGACGGCTGTGATGCCGCCTGCGTAGACGGTGCTGCCCGACGCGACGGTGAATTCACGTGTGTAACGGACGCCGCCGGCCGCGATTTCACGGGTGTCTCTGGCTTCAGTGAGTGCTGACATGGTTCATGTCTCCTTTTGTTGTGATTGTTTTACGCCGTGCGGCTTTTCAGCCGAGCATGGCGCGTTGGTATTCGTCTTTGTCGAATCCGAATTTACGGATCATCTCTTCGTCCGCCGAAGTCAGGCTCCGGCTCGATGTACGTTGTCTGTCCGGCGCGAACGACATACGGCCCGGCACGACGGCGGGCGCATGCTCCAGATAGGACGCCAGCACGGCGCAGTCCTGGGTTTTCGCCCAACCTTCCAGCGCGTGCGTCAGCTTCCCTTCCTGAAGCCCCTGTTCGATCAGTTCCGCCTTGCGTTTTTCTTCGGCGGCGCAAACCATCGTGTCAAGTTCCTGCTGAAGGGCATCCGCCTGATCGGCGCGCTCCTTCACAGCGCTCAAAGCCTTGGACATGATTTCATCAGGTTCATCTGCTGCGATGCCGAGCCCTTCGCGCATGGCCGTGATGAGATCGGCCTTCGCCTCGATCGCAGCCGCGGTACGCTCGAACGCATTTTCTTCATCGGCTTCACCGGACAGCACGATCTCGTTCCAGACCGTCTTCCCTAGCAGACGCCCGAGCGCGCGTTCGATCGGATCCTGAAGTCGTTTCAGCTCAATGGCGTTCCGTCCGATATCCTCCGGGTCGGCGTCTTCCCCCTCCCCGCCCGCCGCGAGGACATCCTCGCAGTTCAACGCGGGTTCATTTTCCATCGCCACGCTGGTGATGCGAATCGGTCCTTCCTTCAGGCCGCGGATCACGGGCGAACAATACCGGAAGATCTTCTCCTTCAGCAGTTCGTACGCGCCCGGCGTCCATTCCGCACGGATGCGCAGCTCGTCCCCCTCGCGAAAAAGCGTCCCGAATCCCATCGCCGCCACTCCCGACGGGATCAGACGCAGCGCTTCGCTTTCCTCCACGCCGTGCTTCTCCGCCAGGATGTGGAGATAATGGTTGGAGTCGATCGGGATCGCCTCGCCTTTCTTTGCCTGATACGCCGCGATGGCGTCCAGGTCCTCCACGCTCAAATGCAGTTCATAGTCCTTTCCGTTTTTCACGAGCCGGTTCACGCCTGCATGCAACAGAGTCCATTCCTCCGGGACTCCGTTCGCGTCCTGTTTTACAGTTCCCATTTCCTGCTCCTATGTTGTGTTTGTCTGATCCCCGCGGATTTGCAGTTGGTTCCGCAAGGGTAAATGAAGCTGTCGTATGTTCAAAAACCGAAAAAACGTTCTTCCACGCGCCGTTCATGAGGCGGGAGAGGATCGACTCCGCACGGAGTCTCTTTCCCTCGTCCAGCCGCGTGGACCGCCAGCGCGAGCGCCCAGAACCGGTCCGAATGCCCGGATTCGTCGCGTTCGGCGTCGTACCGCACGTTTCCCGCGGCGGTAACACTTCGTACGATCTTGTGCAGGTCATGCCGCAGCACGTCGTCCGCCAAAATCCTGATGCCGCGCGACTCGAATGCCGCCCGGACCGGCATCGCCAGCGCGGCTTTCACCGGACCAGTAAATGTCACGCTCTCAACACGATATTTCCCGTGGCGTTCCTGCATTTCCTCCGCCAGCATCATCCCGATCCCGGTCGCATCGATGCAGAGGCGATCCAGACGCCCATCGTCCAGGCGGCGGGCCAGCATGTCGGCCTGCATGCGGAACGGCATGTTTTCCATGACTTCATACCCGCTCTGCCACAGGATATCTCCGATGCGCGTCAGCTCGAAATATACCCCGACGTCTTTCTTTCGCCCGACGTCGTATCCGGCATACCGGACAGCCTTCGGATGTTCGTTCAGCGCTCTTTCCAGCTCGGCGGCATCGTTTTCGCACGCGCCGATCATACCGTAGTCAAGCAATGCCGAGCCCGCCTCCGCCGCTTCGATCAGATACTGCGTCCGCCAGGCGTCCTCCGTACGGCATTTCGCCCGCATAATCTTCAGCCATTCTTCGCGGCTCAATTCACTCCCGGTCACGGCATTGACGCGCTCGACAAAGCCTTCTCCCACGGCATCCAGAATACTCGTTTTGTGGACGCTCCATCCCATCGCGTTCGCACCATGTTCCGCCTCGTGAAGCATCCGGCAGAACGGCGATTCGCTGCTTCCGTCCACGCTCAGCGCGGACACCATTTCCAACTGGCCGCCCCATGTGGTGCACGGCAGCGCCATGTCGATCACTTTCCCGCTGTCCTTGTGGAGGTCCGCCTCGTCGATCAGGATGTCCCCGCCTTTCCCGGCGAACGCCTCGGGCGTGCTGGACAGGCTGATGACCCGGCTGCCGTTTCCGTATTCCGCCGTGTAGGCGCGGATCCCGTGCAGAGGATCGACGACTGCGGCGTTCTCTCCGGCAAGCCCTCGGCAGACCGCGTTTGCAGCAGCCGCCCATTTCGCGATATAGTCCGTGATGAACTCGCGGGCAGTGAATTCGTCGCGGCTGGTGACCCACTGCACCGTGCCAGGACGACGCAGGCATTTGTCGTTCACGCGGAAACTCGTGGCGTACGTGATGCCGATCCGGCGCGATTTCGCATACAGCTTCATCCGGGCGTCGTCCAGGATCCAGCGTCTCTGGTACGGCAGAAAGTATTCCGTCAGCTTCATCGTTTCCCCTTTTTCCGTTCGCAGGTCCCATTTTTGTTTTTCTGTAAATCAGAGTCCGTGCGGACGCCGCCGCGGCATCGTCCCGACTTCTTTTCCGCACGGTTTCGCATCTTTTTGTCCCTTTTCGAGGCTTTCCTTCCGGATCTTCCCTGCCGCGGGAAAACACGCTTCAGGCCCCGGCAACGCCGCACGGACTCTTCAACATAGCATTTGTTTTCTTCGATTCAGGACTTCAGAAAAACACAACTGCATGATGTTTCTATTAGTTGCGTTCGACATGATTGTCTTGCCGCCCTTTCCGGTTTCATATCGCCGGCGATACGTTCCGGTCTTGAAAAACGTCCTTTCAGGAGCTATATTATTTCTTTCTGTTTCGCGTTCGCGACTTTTTTATTCGAGGTTTGACCTTATGTGGAAAGCGCTCAGCCAGCCTGCTAAAATCATCATCCCTCTCTTCATCGGACTCTGTTTCCCCTGGATGTCCCGCGCATCCTTCATGGTCCGCTGGCTGCTCGTTGTCATGCTCCTGAACGCCTGTCTCGGCATCAAGTTCAGCGGCCTGAAAATACATCTGTACCACTGGTATCTGCTCGCCGCCAACCTCGCGATCGGCGTCCTGGCGTGGCTTCTGGCATGCTGGTTCTGCGGCGGCAATACCGAGATCGCGAAAGCCGTCTTCTTCACGGCGATCTCCCCCACCGCCACCGCCGCCCCGGTCGTGATCGCGTTCCTGGGCGGAAACGTCGCCACGGTGTTGATGGGCTTTCTGATCAGCGACCTCGGCATCTCGCTCTTCCTGATCGGCCTGCTCCCGCTCGTCACGGGCCAGCTTAGATGGGAGTTCGTCAACGAAGTCTTCCTGAACATCGCGTTCGTGATGGCGCTCCCCGTCTTCCTTTCGCGCGTCCTGCTGCATTTCTGGCCGTGGCTCGCCGACTTCGCCAAGTACAAAATCGCTCCGCACGCGCTTTGGGCGTGGTCGATCATGCTCCTCATCCTCGGCGGCATGGCGCGCAAGACGTTTGACGAACAGGAGATCAGCGCCGTCACGATCCTCCTCCAGATCGGCTGCGCCACGCTCGCCGTCTGCATCCTGAACTTCTTCACCGGATGGCTGATCGGTCCGCGCCGCTGCAAGCTCGAATCCAGTCAGCTCCTCGGCCAGAAAAACACCTCCTTTACGATCTATCTGGCGATCACGTTCGCCTCGCCCGTCGCCGCCCTCGGCCCGCTGTTCTACATCCTCTGGCACAACAGCTGGAACGCCATCCAGATGTTCCAGTTCGAGAAACGCAGACAGCGCAAGGCGGCGCGTTTCCTTTCCGCCACGCCTCCGGCCGCTCATGCCGGGCACAGTACTACCTGAACTTACACAAAAACGGACGCGGTCAACATGCAGGACATCATCATTCACGGCGCTGCCGAACACAACCTGAAAAACGTCGACGTCACGATCCCGCGTGACCGTCTCACCGTCATTACCGGGCTTTCCGGTTCCGGCAAGTCTTCGCTCGCGTTCGACACGCTCTACGCCGAGGGCCAGCGCCGCTACGTCGAAAGCCTCTCCGCTTACGCCCGCCAGTTCCTCGACCGCATGGGCAAGCCGAAAGTCCGCCACATCGAGGGACTTTCCCCGTCCATCGCCATCGAACAGCGCTCCGCGGGCTCCAACCCGCGCTCCACGGTCGCGACCGTCACGGAAATTTACGACTATCTCCGCCTTCTCTACGCTCACGTCGGAACCCCGCACTGCCCCAAATGCGGCAAGGTCCTCGCCGCGCAGTCCGCGCAGCGCATCCGCGACCGCCTGCTCCAGCTCCCCGCCGGGCCCGCCATGATGATCCTCGCGCCCGTCGTCCGCGGCCGCAAGGGCGAACACCGCGACATCCTCGACAAGCTCCGCAAGGACGGCTTCGTCCGTGCCCGCATCGACCGGAAGATCGTAGCGCTCGACGAGCAGATCGCCCCGCTTGATAAGAAGGTCAAACACAACATCGAGGCCGTCGTCGACCGTCTCGTCTGCGGCAAGCTCGAACCTTCCCGCCTCAACGACTCCATCGAATCCGCCCTGAAGCTCGGCGACGGCGTGATGCTGCTCCTGCTCGAAGACCGTGACGCCACGTTTGTCTCCGGCGAAAAAGTCTGGCGCGAGGAGCTCATCAGCGAACACCTCTCCTGCGAGGACTGCGGCATCAGCATCTCCCCGCCCGAACCCCGCAATTTCTCGTTCAACAGCCCCTACGGCGCATGCCCTGTGTGCAGCGGCATCGGCTCGCTTCAGGTCATGGACCCCGCGAAGGTCGTCGAGGACGAAAACGCTACGCTCCGCCACGGGGCCGTCCCCGCCTGGCGGCGCGGCGCGCACCGCCTCATCATCTACTACAACCACATGCTCAAGTGCATCGCCGCCCACTACGGCATCCCGAAGCTGATGGACACCAAGTGGCGCGACCTCCCCGAGCACATCCGCAATGTCCTGCTTTACGGCAGCGGCGACGAGATCATCGACTTCAGTTTCTACATGCGCGGCAAACGCCATGAGATGAAGAAGCCGTTCGAGGGCATCCTCGCCAATCTCCAGCGCCGCAGCCAGGACTCCGAATTCGAGAGCGTCCGCACGCGCCTGCTTGAGCTTACCATGCGGAAGACCTGCCCCGCCTGCCACGGCGCACGCCTCCGCCCGGAAAGCCTCGCCGTCGAGATCGGCGGCGCCAGCATCCACGATTTCAACTGCAAAAGCGTATCCGCCGCGTTGGATTTCCTCGCGGGCCTCAAGCTCACCGACGTACAGGACAAGATCGCGGCCGAGCTCCTCAAGGAGATCCGCAGCCGCCTCATGTTCCTGAAGAACGTCGGCCTCGGCTATCTCTCCCTCACGCGCGAATCCGGCACGCTGTCCGGCGGCGAAGCCCAGCGGATCCGGCTCGCCACACAGCTCGGATGCGGCCTCGTCGGCGTCATCTATATCCTCGACGAGCCCAGTATCGGCCTGCATCAGCGCGACAACGCCAAGCTCCTCGCCACGCTCAAAAACCTCCGCGACATCGGCAATACGGTCGTCGTCGTCGAACACGATCCGGAGACCATCCAGAGCGCCGACTACGTGATCGACCTCGGTCCCGCCGCGGGCGTCCACGGGGGCGAGATCGTCGCGGCTTGCCCGCCCGCCGAGCTCGTGAACTGCCCGCGTTCCCTCACCGGAAAATTCCTCTCCGGAGAAGAGTCCATCCCCGTCCCGGAGAA
>Ga0310786_10007997_pt1 | contig 13661 bp, 13 predicted proteins | sample AusTroGonzalo_MG_FD_203881 | JGI IMG/M metagenome (GOLD analysis project Ga0310786, IMG submission 203881) | Bovine rumen microbial communities from tropical cattle in Woodstock, Queensland, Australia - Gonzalo_03 (v2) (version 2) | ecosystem: Host-associated > Mammals > Digestive system >... | reverse complement strand
AAACCTTTGGTTTTCCAATGGATTTGAGTGAAACGGGCAATCTCTGTGTGCAGCAACTTCAAATAGGTTTCCAATGATTGTCCCGAATCGGAAACGGGTAGAGGGCTTGACACGGGGTGGTAACACCCATGTGCAGATTAATTATGCTTGCCACCCAATGTTTGGTGTCGGACTGTCGGAACGGCACTGGGTTTGGGCGGAACAGAATCCGGCTTATCATCTGACTGAACGACAAACGGGCGCAGATGCGCCCGTCTTTACATCACCGACCCAGTCGTCGGATAAAACGTCAACTGAATCTTTTTCCATTTGTCATATTCGCCCGGTGGCAGCATCCGTAACGGCTGGCACGTGTTTATCGCGCTGCGAATCGTATCCAACACATAGGCAAAGCCTGGGTCATCATCTGCACGCGCCGCCGATTCAAACCAAACATCAGAAACCGTTCCATTTTGCCGCATTGTTAAATGCGCAACCGCCCGAATTCCCGCGATATCCGATCGTGATGTATCAATGTTCCAGCAACGCGTCATCGCAACACGCAACGCGTCAACAACCGAAATCGTCAATGTCCGATCCAGCGACACCGCATTCCGATTCACGCGAACAACCGTCTTTTTCCGCGGTGCAGGCGCATCATCTGGATTTTTTTCATCCGATTTTTTGCTTTCCGCTTTTTCTGATTTTTCTTGTTCTATCAGCGCAGTTTTTTCTAATTCCACAGGTTTATCATCCGCGGCATTTTGTTCCAGTGTTTTCTTTGTTTCCGTGTCTTTTAAATCCTGCTTTTCGGGTTCGGTCGTGTTTGTGTTATAAAGCACCGTCTTGTCCCCCGAAACCCGCACTTCATTTAAATCTATCATTGTTATCTGAATACGATCGGGCGCAACGAATCGTTCATGCGTATCAATAACCACATCGGCCAGCAATACAACCAGCCCAATCACGCACAAATGCCCCAGCACCGATACGCCAATATTTTGCGATATAAAATGGTTAAAGCGTCCCATTATTATTTGTCCAATTTTGTTCGCAGCCCAATACGTTCAAATCCCGCAGTCTTTAATTTTCCCATAACCGCCATCACTGCGCCATAGTCAGCCCGTCGGTCCCCGTTTATAACAATCGTCAGATTCGGATTTTCGCCACGCATCGCAACCGCCCGCGCAACGACATCGTCAATCGGCAACTGTATCGTACCAATATAATATTGCCCCGATGTATCAACACTGATCTGCATCGCATGGTCGGTTCCCGTCAAAACCGTTGTGCCCGCATTCGGCAAATCCAGATCTATACCATTCGTCATCATCGGCGTTGTCACCATAAACACCGCCAACAACACCGTCATAACGTCAATCATCGGCGTCAATGATATCATTGCATCCGAAATACTGCGTCGCGCCCGTGACATATTATTTTCCCCCTAAATCATTATATAAATCATCTGCACGTTTGGCAAAAACCTGGTACGCGATTGCCGCAGGTATTGCAACAATCAACCCCAGCGCCGTCGTCCCCAGTGCGACCGCCAAACCCGGTGCAATCACACCAATACTGACCGACTGGTTTGCACCAATTGACGCGAACGAATCCATAACGCCCCAAACCGTTCCAAACAACCCGATAAAGGGCGACACATAGGCAACCATTGCCAAAAACCACAGATTTTTATCAAACGGACGAATCGCCACATCTGGTTCGCCCGTGGGTTTATGTCGACGCGCACGATGAAACAATCGGATTTTTTCTACAATCACCGCCCAGGACAATACGCTGAATGCAAGTAATAAAATCGACGCAATGGCCGTCACAACATCGGTCGTAAACAACCGCCACAAAGAAAACGAATTCATTTTTTACCCTTTTGTTATTTAACGCTGTTTGTAAATGCGTCCACCAGCACACCTGGCATCCGCACAGGACGGCCCGCACCATTCAGATACGCCGCCGTCCCAGATAGTATAGCACAAATTTCACCATTTTTCACGAATTTTTGTTCAACCGACACAGATGCCGCACCAACCGCAGTCACAACGGTTTCTACAACAAAATCATCCGCCAAAAACAACGGGCGAATATACTGGATTGATAAATTTCGAATAACTAAACCGACATCACCCGGCACAGGTCGCGCATTTTTCCCAAGCCAATTCATACGGGCGCGCTCTGCAATTTCAATATAACGACCATGATACATAATACCGCCCGCATCAGTATCCGCATATGCAACCGAAAATTTAAATGTATGTTTTTTCATAATTATTTTTTCAACCCCATATGTTTATATCCTGCATCCGTCACTATGCGTCCACGCGGCGTCCGCTGAATCAGCCCCAACTGCATCAGATAGGGTTCAATAACATCCTCGATAGTGTCACCAGGTTCCGAAAGTGCCGCCGCCAAGTTATCAATTCCAACTGGGCCACCCGCATAATGGGTAATAATCGCATTTATGTATTCACGGTCAATCTGATCCAATCCGCATTCATCAATATGCAACTGGTGTAATGTAGTCTTGACCACATCAGCAGTGATTGTACGGTTCCCAGTTGCCGCAGCAAAATCGCGCGCACGCTTTAACAAACGATTCGCAATTCGGGGTGTGCCACGTGAACTTTTCGCAAGCAACACTGCGCCAGCCTCGTCAATTTCCGTACCTAATATATTCGCACTGCGCCGAATAATTTTTGCCAAATCTTCGGGCGGATAAAAACTCAATCGCAAATCAATTCCAAACCGATCGCGTAACGGATTTGACAACAACCCTGTACGTGTCGTCGCCCCCACCAGTGTAAACGGGGGCAGGTCAATACGCACACTTTTCGCCGATGGCCCTTCGCCCAGCATAATATCAAGTTTAAAATCCTCCATCGCGGAATACAGCACTTCCTCTATCGCGGTGGGCAAACGATGAATTTCATCAATAAATAACACATCCATCGGTTCAAGGGCGGTCAATATCGCCGCCAAATCCCCCTGTTTAGTCAGCATCGGCGCCGATGTCGCCCGAAAATTCGCCGACAATTCATTTGCCACAATGTGCGCCAGTGTAGTTTTTCCCAACCCGGGCGGCCCATAAAGCAATACATGATCCATCGGTTCACCACGTGACCGCGCCCCAGATATAAATACGGACAAATTCTGCTTTAATGAATCATGTCCAATAAAATCGGCCAGTGTTTTTGGACGAATCGTCGCCGCCATATCATCGGGTATATTTGGGTCCATAAATCTGTTTGTGTCCACCATAGTACAATCCATAAAACTTTACAGTAACTTTGTATCCGCGTTTTCGCGACCGACATACGCCTTTAGATCATTATACAGTTGGCGCAAATCGGCCGACGCCGAATAATTTTCGTTTGCCCCACGAATGCGTATAGTTTCCAAATTTATCTGGGCCTGTTTTTTCAACACTTGGGTTAAATGAGTTGAAAAAGCCTTGGCGTCCTCCGATTCTTCTGCCCCCTGGAGTAATAATCCGCGATTCGGTCGTGGTGACAAAAACGCAAAATCGGAAATCGACGGATCTGGCGACACCAACGCAAAACCAGTGACTTCGGGGCGACGCATCAGCGTTTGCAACACATACCACGCCCCCAACTGGTGCCCCGCCAGCCAGATTTTTTCACTGTCTTCATTATGATTCTGAATCCAATCTATGACCGTCGCGATATCCAACATATTATCTGTGGTTGTCCCCAGTGCCCCAGCCGAATCGCCAACGCCACGATAATTAAACCGCACGACTGAAAAACCAATATCCATAAACGCCCGAAACATCGCATACGACAATCGGTCATTCATATGATGTTTCTGTCGCGGATTTCCCGACAAAACCACCGCCAAAGGCGCAGATTCTGCCAAAGATTTATGATATACTGCGTGCAATTTACCCGCTTCGCCCGATATAATAATGTCAACCATAGTAAACACCTTTCCGTTATTATAAATTATCTTAACATAATATATAGAACAAAACGATATCAATTTTCAATAAAAATTTTTGCTTTGACACGAACCCATATAATGTTCTAGAATAGCAAACATAGAATAACCAAGGAAGGGCAACACAATGAAAAAATTCACACCTTTGGCGTTTTTTGGCATGATGTTTACATGCGGCGCATTTGCTGCAACCGAATATGTTCAGGCGGGCATCCAGACATTTTACACTGAAACACCCGTTCAATCATATTATGCGTATCCAGACGACCCGAATTTCATCCCTGAAAGCGAATTTATGCAACGCGACGACAGTTTTGATTACGATCAAAATATAATCGATGTACGCGATATGGAATACGATATGCACCCTGGGGTTATGTTTGCCGAACGTCCTATGATTGTTTGTCGTAACTTTGGTTGTACGCGTCTGAATGACAAGATTACACGCACATTCTTGTTTAACAGCCTTGTGAATATGTTTATGATGAATGCGCATTCGCGTGTATATATATGTGAAGCCGATCCGTTTTCGCGCGACTGTTTACAGTCGGGGATATCGTTTCCTGTGCGTTCGGGTATCGCAAATGCACTGGTCAAAATACCCAAAGCTACTATATCCCAGGTAAATGTTTCGCGTGGGCTTTCGCGCGCAACAGTGAATATGACCTATGAAATGTTGGTCAATGGAATCAGTCGTTTATGCGAACCAACCGTAATGGATGTCGTCATCCCAAGCAATTCGGCTGCAATGCTGTCAAATCGTGAATTTACCTGCAATATGACCAGCGACGGGCGCAGCAATGTATCGTTATTGGTAAACATTGATTATATTGATCTTGATTATGGTATTATGGGTGGATATTACTCGTTGGGAACCCAGGGTACTACAACTGGTGGTGGCACTGGCTATGCGTTGTTCAAAACAGAATTTACGACGGGCGGTATGAAATTCCGTGCTGCGGTCGACGAAAACAACAATTTGATTCAGACGATTCAGCCTGGCGAATACGCGGTTGAACCGCTGCAAAGATAATTTGCCGAAAAATGTTGTTGGGACTTGCAACTGTGGTAAAAAACACCTAGAATACCACTGAATCAGTATGCAAAATGAATAGAACTGTTCTGATTGTTGACGATGACACGATGTTGCGCACAACGTTGGCGCGTGGGTTGCGTACATCGGGTTTTTACACTGTAACGGCCCCAGACACCGATACCGCCGACAATGTATTAGCGCGGTTGCGGGTTGATGCGATTGTACTGGATCGTATGATGGTCGGCACAGACGGATTGACTTTTTTGAAAAAACTGCGCACACGTGGCGATAATACGCCTGTCATAATGCTGACCGCGATGGGCGGTCCAGAAAATGCGATTGACGGCCTTGGGGCGGGCGCAGACGATTACCTTGCCAAACCGTTTCAATTGCGTGAATTGATTCTGCGGTTGAATAATATTATGCGCAACAGTCCACCAAACAATCCCAAAATGCCCGACGGTTTAATATGTGTTGATGATGAATTCTTTGTTTGCCCACCAAATGGGCAACCGATGTTGGTTTCATTGTCTGGCGAAGAAAAGAAATTACTGACAAATTTAATCCGTCCCATTGGAAATATTGTCGCCGCATCCCCAATGGTCGTAAAACGCTTGCGCATTAAAATAAATAGTGTATTATCTAATCTGGATATTGTAACTGTGCGCGGTCGCGGTTATAAACTGGTTCAATTAAACAAACAGGAAAAACAATGAAATTGATACCTCGCAGTTTTTTTGGTCGAACGATTTTATTGATATTGATACCACTGGTTTTGGCCCAGGTTATCGTTGCAAACGCATTTTTTGGCAATCATTGGCGGCGCGTACATGCAACATTGGCCCAAACCCTTGCGGGTGAAATTGTAACCATTATGAATTTTATCGACAGTGGCGATACCAAGACTGCCAACACGATGGCATCGGACATTGGAATTAAATTGTCTGTCAATGATACGGTTGACCGTCCCACCAAAAACGATAATAAATCCAAAGAGGTTGGATTGTTAGATTCCGAATTGTCCCGCAAAATTAAACGCCCCGCAAATATATATGTTGCACGGGGCGACCGTCAAATCTCTATCGATATACCGACCCAGAATAATCAAATTGCCACATTCGATACAACACTTTATCGCATTTATTCCACCAGCACCGAAGTATTTATACTCTGGATGATTGGCGCTATTTTAATTGTATCGTTGCTGGCACTGCCATTTATCATAATGCATAATCGCAGCATTCGTCGCATTGCACATGCGGCAAATCGTTTCGGGCGTGGCTTGGATGCACCGGGTTTTGCACCAACGGGGTCCAAAGAAATTCGGGATGCCGCCACCGCAATGATAACTATGAAAGAACGCATTGACCGATACAACAAAACCCGTACCGATATGCTGAACGCGGTCAGCCATGATTTGAAATCGCCTTTGACGCGGATGCGCCTTGCGATTGAAACAGACAGCACCGACAAAACCGCGTTGCTGGCCGATATTGATCGTATGACAACCATGATAAATGGTTACCTGGCATTTGCGCGTGGTGAAATGCCTGAAATTGAACAATCAACGGAATTGCCGCCTATGTTGACGCGCATTGCACGCGATTCAGCCCCAGATAAAAAGATTGTCACAGATTTTCCCGATAACCCAATTCAGTTTTATGCACGCCCCATGGCATTGGCACGCGCATTTGGAAATATTATTGAAAATGCCGCGCGTTACGCAAAAACTACTATCCGAATGACCGAAACCGATTCAACGAACGAAATCAATATAGTTATCGAAGATGATGGTCCTGGAATCCCGGACGATAAAAAATCTGATGCACTGCGCCCATTTGTGCGCTTGGATGACTCACGTGGTTCTGACACAGGCGGAACGGGGCTTGGGCTCTCTATTGCGAAAACCGCCATTGAAAATCATGGCGGCATGCTGTTCCTGGAAAATAGTGATATGGGCGGACTGCGTGTGCGTGTTGTGCTGCCAATTTAATAACAAAAGCAAAGGTTTAAAATATGAATCTTTATAAATACGTATCTGAAAAATTGAATAATAAACTTGGGTTTGATGCAAAACTTGAAGTCCCACGCAATCGTGAATTTGGCGATTTTTCAACCAATGCCGCAATGGTATTGGCAAAGTCAGCAGGTAAAAATCCACGCGAATTGGCGAACGAAATCTTGCCAAAAATCAAAGAATTGGATTTCGTTGCGTCCGCATCAATCGCTGGACCTGGGTTTATAAACTTGACTATAAAAGATGACTTTTTGTGGCAATCGGCAAAAACCGCCGCCGAAATAACGCCCACAGATAAACCAATGGTAATAGATATGGATTATGGCGCATATAATGTCGCAAAATCATTACATATCGGACATATGCGCACATCGATTGTCGGTGATGTTTTGTATCGTCTTGGGCGTGCCGTTGGCCATAAAATGATTTCATATAATCATATCGGTGATTGGGGACGCCCAATGGGATTGGTTATCGCATGGATCGAAAAACTGCACCCAGATTGGCCTTTTTTTCAACCGAACTTTGATGTGAATGGCGACTATTCTAAATATACAATCGACCCGCGCGAATTGGATACATATTATCCAAAATCCAGTGCACTGGCAAAGTCTGACGATGCGTTTATGGCGCATGCCCAGCAGATTACCGCCGAATTACAGAACGGACACCCCGGGTACACCGCATTATATAATATATTCTTGCCGATTGCGCTGGCATCTATGGACAAAACAATTAAATCATTAAATATCGTCCCATTTGATAACGACATTGGTGAACGCAATGCAGCGAAATATACCGAACCCGTTGACAAATTGTTGCACGAAAAAAATCTGCTGGAACCCAGTGACGGCGCAGAAATCGTCGTTGTAAAACGTGACGACGACAAAAAGCCCATGCCCCCAGTTATGTTTTATAATTCACGTGGCGCGGTCACATACGACGCAACTGATATAATGGCACTTTACTATCGTAAAATCACCGATAATCCCGATAAAGTAATCTATTTAACCGACAGCCGTCAAAGTCTGCACTTTGAACAACTGTTCCGTGTTGCCGAATTATTAAAAATGTTTCCATCCAATGCATTAGAACATATCGGCTATGGCACATTAAATGGCCCAGACAACAAACCGTTCAAGACACGCGATGGAAATGTCGCCGAATTGAATGATATTATTGAAATGGTTGGGGCCGCGGTTCGCCATCGCGTCACAGAATCGGATAAAAAATTAGACGATAAAACCATCGATATGATTGCGCTGGCCGCGCTGAAATTCAACGATTTGTCACACGACCTGCGTTCGGATTATGTGTTCGAACCGTCACAAATCACATCATTCGAAGGACGCACAGGACCATACATTTTATATACCGCGGTTCGTTTGAATTCTGTTCTGCGTCGGGCGGGCGATTTCACAATGCCAGACACAGTGACACTTGAACCCGACGAACGAAACCTTGTTATGGAATTGCTGGACTTTGACCGAACGATTCAATCCGCATTTGATGGCCGCGCCACAGATTTGGTCGCCAATTATGCCTATGATTTGTGTCAATTAGTAAATACATTTTATCACAATTGCCCGATATTACGCGATGATGTACCAATTCCGACGCGAGCGAAACGATTGACATTGGTTAAAATCGCCGTTGATGTGCTGACAAAAGCATTGGATTTAATGGGTTTACAGGTACCAAATGAAATGTAGGCGGTGATTACTTGACTATCCAAGATTATTTTACTATGCTGTATCCGTTATGATAAATTTTATAACACGATATTTTACATCACTATGGGCGTTTATAACATCGCCTTTTCGGGCGATTTGGCGCGTAATTGTGCGTATTTTTCCGCCACGTGAATTTACTGTGATGGATACGCCGCGTGGCAATGTTTACACTTTTAACCAGTCCAGTTTTTGGCGTTTCACTAAATTCTGTGCCAAAGTTGGATTATTTATATGGGCGGCATGGTCGACCTATGTGTTCGTGTATCATCGTCCAATGCTGCAAAGTCGCACGCAACAGTTGGAACAAATGCGGGAAAAATATGCGCATCATATGATTGACTTGAATAATTACCTTGCGAAATATAACGAACTGACGAAAAACATAAATGTTATCGATGATAAATTATTAAAAGATAAAAAACTGACCGACGCCCAAAAGGAAGAATTGGTAAACGAACGCTTGAAAACCTGGGGCGAATTAGATTTCTTGAAAACCCGCGTTTCAGAAATGTTTACTGACGAAGACTATGCACCTGAATATACCAAGGTTTCCGATTTAGCAATTGAATACGAACTTACCCGCGCCGAAAATATCGAAATAAAAAAACGTGACATAGAATTACTGGAAACCGTTGTCAAAATTGTAGAGGCGGACAATAAAATAATTGATGCAGTATCCACACTGGCCGCTGAGAATACTGCCGAATTGCGCAATGAATTAAAGCGCATCAATGGCACACTGGCGACACTGGGCCTTGGCGAAGGTACATTGGTGCAAAACGCAAATAAATATTCAAATCAACTGGTGGGGGCTGTATTTAATCCGCTGGAAATCGACAAAGAATTGGACGAAAAATACCAGAAATTGGCAAACGATATCACGCTGTGGAATGGATTAAACAAATTAAAGAAAATCTTGCCATTGGGCGCACCGGTCAAAGATGTCCGCATAACATCAAAATACGGCAAACGCAAAGACCCATTTACAGGCGACCCAAAACACCACAAAGGAATCGATTTTGCTGGCAAAATCGGCACTGAATTGATGGCGGTTGCCCCTGGACGCGTTGTATCGGCGGGCGAACGTGTTGGATACGGAACAACGGTTGAAATCGATCACGGGCTGGGCTTTACAACGCTGTATGCGCACCTGTCCAAGATAACCGTATCGCGTGGCGATTGGGTGCGTCCTGGCACGATTATCGGCCTTGGCGGTTCGTCGGGTCGTTCGACTGGGCCGCACTTGCATTACGAAATTCGGTACAAAGGAAACCCATTTGACCCCGAAAAATTCGTAAAAGAATAAAAAGGAAAGGAAAATGTTGGCATTTACAAACGCAGATGAAAAAACATCACCGACCATAATTGGCGCAGGATGCAAATTGACAGGCGACATAAAAACCGACCACAGCGTCCAAATTCACGGACATGTTGTTGGTGACATTACCGCTGAAACGGTTGTAATTGGCCGCGGCGGCACCGTCGAAGGTAAAATAGTCGCCGACAATCTGTTCCTGCACGGTACATTGACAGGACCTGCGATGGTTGACATCGCCAATGTATTCAGCCATGCCCAAATGTCTGGCACATTGTCGTATAAAACATTGAATATAACCGCCAATACGGGTTTGGAATGCAAATTGGCGAAACGCAAGGACACGAAACATGAATAAATCAATCAAAAAAGTGTTTATCGCCGCCGACCACCGTGGGGTAGGGCTGAAACTGTATTTAATCGAAATGCTCAGTGCACTGGGCTATAATATGGTGAACCTTGGCACCGACGATTTAAACACGCCGGTTGATTTTCCCGACGTTGCAAAAACACTGGCGGACGCAATGTTGAACGAACCTGACACACGCGGCATATTGGTATGTGGCACGGGTGCCGGGGTCCAGATTGCCGCAAACCGCTATCGTCATATCCGCGCATCGCGCTGCGACCGCCCTGACCAGGCACGCGACGATCGATTTCACGACGATATAAATGTTCTTGCACTGGGCGCCGACGACATAGATATTGAAATGGCATTTTTATGCGCAAGGGCATTTTTAGAAAGCCCATTCGATAACTCTGAAAAACGCCGCCGCAGAATTGAAAAAATCTCATAACGAATCAAGAATACATGCAAAACACGTTCCCCACTGGCAAAATGGGTACCACCGAACGGTGGCGGGATGTCGTCATCGCAAGCAGCGAATTTTTACCACACAATTTTTTTTGAATTATAACTCAAATTTTTGTTGCATAACAATTTACATTTTACTATACTGGGTACGATTGGAAGTGCTTTTTCATCGTCATGCCACCCGAGATTGAAAAGGAAAGGAGAAAATCGTATGAAAAAATTGGTATTGGCAATTGCATGCGCGTGTGCGTTTGGCACAGGGGCTTTTGCATGCACTTCGGACCAGATTGACTATGGTTCGGGCTGCGCCGATACAAAATTTTCGGTCAACACCAGCAGTATTGCCGCAAACGGGACATTTTTGTTTTCGCTGTCGCCATCGGGAACATTCTATGTTGATTGCGGCACAGGTGGAACATTGTCTGGCACGGGCGTATCGGGCAAAGTCATTGACCGTACAGGCGATACAACCGTCGCCGAATATACATGTACATACAGCAGTGCGGGCACCAAAACGATTCGATTCGCAGGTACACCGACGGGTTATTCTAATAATGCGGCAATATCGTTTTACAAAGAAACGGGCGGGACCCAGGATAAAATCGCATCGGTTTCGGGTAACCTGTCATTACTGTTTCCATATGTAAATAGTAACCATAATGGTCCCCAGCCAATATTTCCCCAAACATTTCGTGACGCAACGGGTTTAACAACCGTCCCAGATACACTGTTTGCGAATTATGCCCCGCTGAATTATAGTTTATTCCCCAACAGCATGTTTAATTCCACATTCAAAGGTTGCACGGGCTTGACATCTATACCCGCGGGGTTATTTTCTGGGCTTAATGGCTACGCTGGCAGTTATATGTTCCAAGAAACATTTCAAGGTTGCACGGGCCTGACATCATTACCCGCAGGATTATTTGGTGGTATTTTAAAAGGAAGTTTTTATGGGTTTTATAAGACCTTTGAGGGCTGTACATCATTGGCATCGATACCCGATGGTCTTTTCAGCAGTATTATTGATACAAGCCAATATGGGTTCCGAGAAACATTTAAAAATTGTACATCATTGACACGTATTCCCGAAAGAATGTTCAGCGGTCTTGCGAACACACAGGCTTCTACTTTTGCCGGCTTATTTTTGGGCTGTACAAATTTGGGTGGCTATATTCCTGCAACAGCCTTTCAGACATTAGTTGTGAATAATGTCAGTGTGGCCAATTATACCTGGAGCGATACATTTTCGGGTACGCAACTTGCAACATCGTGTCCCAGTGGCACAACCCAATACATCACTGGATATGAAGGCAGCAGCAATATCGGCACAAAATGGGGCGACTATGTTTCCTGTGTGCCTTCGTCATCGGTCAAAACGGTGACATATTCGTGTGGCGCTGGCACAGGGACACCACCATCAAGCGAGAATGCATTTATGGACTTGGTTTTTGCACCCGCATCCAATACCTGCACCCGTGATGGGTATGCGTTTGTCGGCTGGGGCGTGTCGGGCACAGATGATATTGTGGCATCACCATTCACATGGAATTATTCCGAAAACAAAACATTGACCGCCCAGTGGGTGGAATCAAAATTCAGTATTACAACAACAAATAATATTGCGGCAAATGGGACATTTAAATTCAGCCTTTCGGCGGCGGGGACATTCTATGTCGACTGTGGTGCGGGCGGAACATTATCGGGCACAGGGGTTTCGGGCAACACCATCGACCGCACAAGCAATACGAACACAGGGGACTATACATGTACATACAGCAGTGCGGGCGCCAAGACGATTCAATTTGCTGGCGCAGCAACAGGTTACAATGGCGGAACAGTAACCGCGGCAATATCGTTTTATAAATCATCGGGCGGGACCCAGGATAAAATCGCATCTGTTTCAGGTAACCTGTCCGCAGTATTTCCATACAGAACCGCAAATAGCGCTTGGGACCCACAACCACGATTTTACGAGACATTTCGCGGTGCGACCAGTTTAACAACCGTTCCCGATACACTGTTTGAAAATTATACCACTGCGGCCATGGGAATGTTTCGCAACACATTTTACAGTTGTTCGGGCTTGACATCCATACCCGCGGGGTTATTCAGTGGTATTACCGCTGTAACCAACAATATATTTTATGGCACATTTGCTGGGTGCACGGGCTTGACATCCATACCCGCAGGCCTGTTCAGTGGTATTACCGCCGCGGCACAGAATTTGTTTACCGATACATTTTCTGGCTGTACGAATATTACGGGGTATATTCCATCATCAACCTTTGCGGGGTTGATTGCAAATAGTTCGCCAGCGCAAAATTATATGTGGCAAAACACGTTTTACAATACCCAGCTGGTCACTGCGTGTCCAACAGGCACGACCAATTACCCCACAGGATACGAAGGAACGGATACCAGTACGTACAAAAAATGGGGCGATTATGTTTCCTGTGTGACGGCATATACGGTGACATATTCATGTGGCGATGGCACAGGAACCCCACCATCGAACGCAGTTGCGGGCGCAGGTGCGGCATTTACCCCTGCAACGAACACCTGCACACGGGATGGATATATGTTTGTGGGTTGGGCTGTGTCGGGTACAAACACCATCGCAGAAAATCCATTTACATGGCAATACACAGGCGACAAAACATTTACTGCGGTGTGGACCCAGACAAAATTCACCATGACGATTGATATTCCGTCTGATGCCGCCGATACACTGTTTAATTTCTATATATCGGCCAAGGGGACGTTTTACATCGACTGTGGCACGGGTGGTGTGTTGT
>Ga0310786_10007996_pt1 | contig 13662 bp, 10 predicted proteins | sample AusTroGonzalo_MG_FD_203881 | JGI IMG/M metagenome (GOLD analysis project Ga0310786, IMG submission 203881) | Bovine rumen microbial communities from tropical cattle in Woodstock, Queensland, Australia - Gonzalo_03 (v2) (version 2) | ecosystem: Host-associated > Mammals > Digestive system >... | reverse complement strand
TTTAGCACTTCGCATTATAGCGAAGATCAACATAGGAAGGCAACACTCTTTCCCGAAAACCGAGCCAAAACCGCGCAGGCCTCCGCGACGCCTCGCCAGTGAAGAAAAAAATTGGGGAACCTCCAAGGGGGAGGAAGATGCACCCGCGGCTCGCTTTTTGGTATAATATCTTTTTCAAGGAGGAGGTAGCGCTTTAAAGTTGTTTGCGTTTTGAATTGATGGCAAAGGTATTTCCAGTTAGGATCCCGAGGTATGCCGCCGGCATCCGCGCGCAGGAGAGCCGCACGGGGGCGGTCCGCAGCTGGTGGGCGAAGCGCTGGCAGGAGATTCTTGAGGGCATGGGCATGAAGGGACGGCTTGGCCGCGGGAAGAACTACGCGCTTTCCGGCCAGGTCTCGGCTATGCGCATCGCAGGGTCGCATGTGGAAGCGACTGTAGTTGGGATGAGGCGCGATCCGTATTCCGTGACGGTGGACTTCAGGGTTCCGGAGGGCGATGCGAGGAAGAGGATAGTTGCGGCGATCAAGGACGAGCCGATGCTCGTCGCGAGGCTCCTTGCGGACGATTTGCCGACCGAGATCGACTCGATTTTCTCACGGGAGGGATTTCACCTTCTCCCCGGCGGAAAGATCGGCGAGCGCAAGTACGACATGACCGTTTCGTGCTCCTGCCCCGACTACGCCAACCCGTGCAAGCACACTTGCGCCGCTCTTCTCATACTCGGCGAGGAGGTCGCAAGGAGGCCGGCTACGTTGTTGGAGCTAAGGGGAATCGGCATGGAGGAGCTTTGCGATGAAGATTGAGTCCCCGATATTGAGAAGGCTCGGCCCCGTGCCTTTCTGGCGCGGCGGCAAGAAGTGCCTTGACGAGCTTCAGCGAATCTACACCAAGGCCGCCGCAGCGGCATCTGCCGCGCTCGGCGCGGAAGCGGGGGTAGATAAATCGCAGAAAACGCGAAATTAGGTCGTGAAATGACTGCTGCGTGCATGTTGGACTGCGTCCGGAAACAGAGAATGGTTTCCATGCGCGACTTTTGCCACAATTCGCAAACGGGATTCTAATTATTTCGCAAATGGATGTCACGGCGAGGGTCTTTATGGTATAATCCGTAACATGAGAAGTTGCTTCCTGCTTTTCTGCTTGATTGCTTCGCTTGCGGCGTTTGCGCCGGCGGCGGAAATCATATTGACGGCGGCGGATTCGCCTGACGGCAGGGAAGCCGGCGTCAACTTCGTCGGGTTGCTTGTCGTCATGGAATGAAATTTGAGTGAAAGGGAAAAGAGAAAATGAACATTACCAGGCTTGACTTCCTCAGGAATTCCGCCGGGGCGCTTGCCGCGACTTCGGCGTTTGGCCGTGCATTCGCAGCTCCTTCTGAGCGCGTGCGCCTTGCCATTGTGGGATGCCACGAAAAGGGTCGCGGCATATGCGTGATGCGCTCGGCGCTCAAGGTCCCCGGCGTGGAGATTGCGTGGGTGTGCGACGTGGACGCGCGGGCGCGCGATTTCGCCGCGGCGGAGGTGGAGCGCCTCGCAGGATACAGGCCGCGCAAGGAGAAGGACCTGCGCAAGGTTGTCGAGGATCCGGCCCTGGACGGCGTGATCATCGAGACGCCGGACCACTGGCATGCCTATGGTGCGGTGCTTGCAATGCTTGCCGGAAAGCACGTCTATGTCGAGAAGCCGTGCTGCTTCTGCCCGCGGGAGGGCGAGATACTCGTCGATACGTGGAAGAAGACAGGCAAGGTCCTCCAGGTCGGCTCCCAGAGGCGGTCCTCGCGCAACTACCGCGCCGCGTTCGACTGGCTTGCGGAAAACGGGAACCCCGTCGGAGAGCTGCGCATGGCGAGGTGCTGGTACTCATGCAATCGCGCGCCCATCGGCCGCGGCAGTGTCGCGCCGGTCCCGGAATGGCTTGACTGGGATCTCTGGCAGGGCCCTGCGCCACGTACGGACTACCGCGACAACGTCGTGCACTACAACTGGCACTGGTTCCGGCGCTGGGGCACGGCCGAAACCGGCAACAACGCTCCGCACTTCGCGGATGTGGCGCGCTGGGCGCTGGGCGCAAAGTTCCCTGAACGCGTTATCGCGTCCGGCGGGTTTGTGTTCCCCAAGGGCGACGACTACGAGTGGCCCGATACGTACAGCATGTCGTTTGAATATCCAGGCGGAAAGGTGGCGACGTTCGAGCTCACGAGCCATCTCCGCACAATGACCTTCAGAAACGTCGGCACTGGTGCGCTCGTCTATGGCGACAGGGGAGCGGTGTATTTCGGGCCGAGCGACGATGTGGCCGTGCTCGACGAGAAGGGGAAGGAGGTCAGGCGCTGGGACCGGGACACTGCCGCGAAGTCAGGCAGCCTCACCAACCCGACGTCCAGCCTCGACGTTCTTCACATGTCCGATTTCGTCTCGTGCATCCGCGCCGGAAGCCAGAAGACCGCGGCTCCCGCCGACGAGGGGTACATGTCGAGCTACATGCCGATCGTGGCGAACGTCTCGCTTGACATCCACGAGTCGATAAAGACCGATCCGAACACCGGTCGTCCCGTCGGCTGCAGGGCCGCAGAGGCCATGTGGCGGCGCGAGTACGAAAAAGGCTGGAACGTGATGGAGGGCTGAATGCCATGTGGAAAGTCGCAGTCGCCGCAGCCCTTGGCTCGAAAGCCGAGACACGAGTAGTCGTCATAGGGCTCGACACAAGCCATTCGATTGCCTTCACTAAGGTAATCAACGTGGATCGCCCGCAGTGGGGAGACTCTGGAGATCATATATGAGGTCTTTGCGGCGGCGCGTGGAGCCAAATGAGATTTGAAGTAAAGGAGGCAATATGCAGATAACTAAACGCGAATTTCTGAAGAAGCTCGGATTGGTCGGCGGCGCCGGCCTTGCGGGCGCCGCGCTTGGCGACGATTTCGTCGCGACGAACAAGACTCTGCCGCCAGGTTCGGTCGGCGATCCGGAGAACGTCTGGTTCGGGCAGCGCATATTCCCTATCCCGCACACTATCGAGGACGGTCCAAGCTGCTTCATGAAGGACGGACGGGTGTTTCGTCCCGCATGCGAGGTGCCGAAGTTCCACGAGACGGACGTCGTCGTCGTCGGGGGCGGCCCGGCCGGCTTTGCCGCGGCGGTTGCCGCCGCGCGGACGGGTGCGAAGGTAGCGCTCGTGGAGAAGGCCGGCAGCCTGGGCGGGCTCTTCACTAACGGCATGGTGCTCATCATGCTTGCGACTTCGCGCGAGGAGGGCGGACGCTGGACGCTCGTGACGAAAGGTGTGTGCGAGGAGTTCATGCATCGGGCCGTTGCGCTGGGTTCGCATGTCGCGAGCGCCAACCCTCGCAAGAAGGACGGCGGGCACTGGCAGCCGACGGTCGATCCGGAAGGCGCCAAGTACCTCATGGACACGATGGCCGTGGAGGCGGGCGTAGAGGTGTTCTTCCACTCCTGGGGCGTCGACGTTATCCAGGACGGCGACAAGGTGCTCGGGGTCGTCTTCCAGTCCAAGCAGGGGCTTCAGGCCATTCTCGCCAAGCAGGTAGTCGATGCCACTGGCGACGGCGACATCTTCTTCGCCGCAGGATGCGGATACCGGCAGATCACGCATGCAATAGGCTTTGTCACGCGCCTCGGCAATATCGACCGCGTGACGGCGAAGGCGCCGCCCGCCGACGTTTCAAAGGACATCTACGGCCTTCCCAAGCCGTGGCCCACGCGCTCCAACGAGCCCAATCAGACTTCCTGGTGGGGCGGGCGGCTCGGCCCGCAAGGCGACGGGCTTTCTGTGCGCGACCTCTCTCGCGCGGAGATTCTCCACCGCAAGTACTGGTGGGAGCATGTCAGCGAAATGAAGAAGACCCCGGGCTGGGAGGAAGTCTACATATCGAGCACATGTTCGCAGATCGGCCCGCGCGCGACGCGCATTCTCGACGCAGAGTTCGTCCACACGCGCGAGGCGGAGCGCGCAGGCGGGAACGCCAAGGAGGTCGTCGGGTGGTTTGGCGTCGACGGACCCCATGCCGCGATGCCGGTATCCTACCGGTCGCTCGTCCCGAAGAAAGGCGAGAACGTGCTGGCTGCCGGACGCTGCGTCGGCGCGTCAGATTCAATCGACACCTTCCGCCTCATTTGCCCGTGCTTCGTGACCGGCGAGGCCGCCGGAACTGCCGCGGCGCTCTGCGCCAAGAAGGGCGTCTCCCCGCGTGCTCTGCCTTACGCCGAACTTCGCCGCGAACTCATTAGGCGTAACGTTTACCTTGGATAGCACGCGCATCGAACAGGCGGAAGACCGAGTAGATGGATAAGTCTTAGCGGTTGCGCCTAAGCTCCTTCGGCGAGAGACCGTATGCCTCTACGAACCGGTGGGTCAGGTGCTTTGCGTCGGAGAAACCGCACTCGGCGGCAATCTGCGTGATCGTGCGCGACGTCGTCTGGACGAGCTTGCGCGCGACCTCGAGCCGCCTCGCCGCAAGCGCCTTGCATAGCGTAGTGCCCTCGGCCTCGCGGTATCGGAGCTCAAGAAGCCGCCGCGAGACGCCGAGCCGCTTTACGATGTCCGCTACCGTCGCGCCTTTAACGGCCTCAGACATCACGATGTCCTTTGCGCGTTCGATGAGCGCCGCGGACGGCGCGACGGGGCCTGTCGATTCGCGGCAGACGAGCCTGAGCGGTGCAAGGGTGAAGTGCTTCGGCGGCTTTGGCCTGCCGCGTGCTGACATAAGCTTTTCAAGCTCCTTCGCGGCGAGATAGCCCATGCCTTCGTGGTCGGGCAGGACGCTTGAGAGTGGCGGCGTCGAGTGCTGGCAGATGAGCAGGTCATTGTCGACCCCGAGAACCGACATTTGCTTCGGCACAGCTATGCCGACGCGCAGGCACGTGTCGAGCACCTTGACGGCCAGCTCGTCGTAGGCCGTCATCACTGCGGCCGGCTTTGGAAGGGACGAGAGCCACTTTTCGAGGGATAGCTCCCCGTCTCGATACACCTTCGTCTCGAATCCATGCTTGGCGGCGGCATCCGCAAAAGCGACAAGCCGCTCGTCCGACCAGACGATGCCGCGCTCGGCGGGGACGAAACCGAGGCTCCTGAACTTGCCGCATTCCAGGAGGTGCGATAGCCCCATCCGCGCGATGCTGAAGTTGTCGTTGTGGATTACAGCGGTGCGGCTCGTGCGCGCGAACATCGGGTGGCTCTTCCGAAAAGCGGTTCCGCTGACGAGTGCAAGCGGAATCGGCGTTTGCACGAGCTCCGGTATTATGTCTTCCTCGCGCGCATCGGAGACAATTATCCCGTCCAGCCCCTCGCGCTCCGCCTGGGCGAGGGACTCGGCCGAGAATGGCGGCGAGTCCTGTATGAGGTCGATCTTCCACGAGTGTCCGTCGTCGAGATGCCTGAATATGCCGGTGAGAAATTCCCTCTCCGAGCCGTGCCTAAGCGACGCGCAGATTGCGACGCGTTTCTGGAGTGGCCTTGCCGTCAGTCTCTTCATGCCACATATTATACACTTTTTTCTTGCGCATTTGTACACTCGATTTTGATATGTCGCAGAAGGTATTGTGGTATAATTTCCATGATGAAAAAGGTGTACATTGCCATGGCCGTTGCGTTGTCGGCGTCCGCAGTTCGTGCAGACGTTGCCTTCAGCGGGGATTTTCTCGACGACCGCGCCGTCAAGTTCGTCGCGGGCGATGCGAAGAAGATGCTTTCCGGAATGGAAGGAAAGGTTGTCCTGCGCAAGGACGTGGCGCTCAAGGATCGGCAGTGGAGCCTCAAGAGCGACGGCGCGACGTTGACGGTCTCCGGGCGGGACGAGATGGCGGTTATTTATGGCATCTACACATTTCTCGAAAAGCACATGGGCTTTCGCTGGTATGCACCGGACGTGACGAAGAAACCTGATGCCAAGGGGCGTTCTTTCCCCGTTGTCGATGAAACCGCGTCATGCGCGTATTTCTTCTTCGACATGGGCGTGGGGTCTGAGGAGCCTGCCGACAAGGTGTGGCTTCTCAGGAACAAGCAGTCTCGCGACGCTGCTTTTTCCGTTGGTGTTGCCCAAGGTTCTCCCTGCGGAGTCCACACGTTCCCGAAATATGTAGATGAGATTCGCAAGACCCATCCGGAGCTTTTCGGCGTCAAGCCGTCCGCGGCAAAGGGGAAGGCGTGCCAGACGCTGTGCCTGACAGACCCGAAGGTGCGCGAGCTGGTGGCCGAGCAGATGATCAAGTACATCGAGAAGGACCGCGCGAGGAAGTCGCGGCCGACGTACGCCACTTCGGTCATCTACGACCTCGCGCAGGCGGACGGCGCCAGTGGCGACCAGTGCATGTGCGAGACGTGCGCGGCCATGGCGGAGCGCGAAGGGTCGTATGCGGGGCCCAACATCGACTTCTGCAACGATGTGACGCGGCGCGTGAACGCAAAATATCCTGAAGTCAAGGTCCGTACGCTCGCCTATTCCTATGTAGCCGATCCGCCAAAGACGGTTGTCGCGGACGAGAACGTGATCGTCAGGTTCTGCCGCGCCTGGATATTCGACCCGCTCGTCAAGGGGACGCCGCAGGCGCGCGATCTTGAGAACTGGGCGAAGCACGCGAAGACCCTTGGCATCTGGTCGTACTGGCGCACTTTCCAAGGGCCGCTCTATCCGTTCGTCAAGAAGCGCGCCGACATCGAGGCTGAGATTCGCTTCTGCCATGAAAACGGCGCGCGACACTACTATGGCGAGGACGAGCAGCCTATTCTCAGAAGCTTTTCGACGCTGCAGCACTGGCTGCTTCTCAAGATGTGCGAGAACCCGTACCAGTCGATAAAGCCGCTGGCGGACGAGTTCATGTCCGCCTATTACGGCGCGGCGGCGAAGCCGATGACGGAGTATCTCGACTACCTTGAGCGGCGCGAGGAGGTTACGCAGGCCTATCTCGACCGCGAGTTCTTCGAGAAGGTGAACGCCTGGCTCGACGAGGCGGAACGGCTGGCAGCTGGCGACAAGATTGCGCTTCGGCATATCCACTGGGAGCGCACCATCGTCGATCGGTCGATGTACGAGAAGCTTCACGGGCTTCTCAAGGCCGGCTATGAATACGATAAGGAGCTCGTTGCGGCGCGGTTCGAGAGGAACGCCGCCGAAATCGTCAAGTTCTGGCCCGGATGGGGCAATTCGGAAAAGGACAAGGCGGTTCGCAAGGAGAGGCTTGCGGCGGTGAAGCAGGAGGCAGCGCTTTATGCGCGCTACCCGATACCCGTGCCGGAGATGTTCGACGGGCTCGACGTCGTTTCGATGGAGTGGAACCAGATTCCGCTCGTCCTCGGCAAATACAAGTACGTTGAAGATCCGCTTGCCTCCGCCGGCACGGCGTTCACGATAACGGACAAGGAGATGAAGCTCCCATACGAGTTTGGGATGTACCACAACCAGCGCAAGGAAGGGGACAGCATCTGCCTCTACCAGGAGGACATTCCGCAGGACGGCAAGTACCATTGCTACCGCATCGGCACTGCGGTCATACAGCGGCCGCTCTATGTGTTCTTCAACCGTGCGTGGAATCCACGCACATATCTCCGGACGCTCGGAATCATCCCCGAGACGCGTGACGTGTGGGTCTCGGCGCGTTTCCAGGGCCCGGTGTTTGTCGATGGCTCGACCGAACCAGACGGCGTGTTCATCGACAGGCTGTTCCTTGTGAAGGGGGCCGTCCTCGACCTCTACGAAAAGCCGTCTCCGGACAACGCCGCCCTCATGAAGGCGTCAAGCGGCGCAGTGGACGCCAAGAAAGGCCATTGGCGGTCGGAGCCCATCGGCGACCCGGAAAAACTTGCCGGAGACGTCCATGTCTGCGGGCGCGTATCCTACACCGGCGTGACGATGGACGCCTTCCCGTTCGGCGGGCTTGGATGCGTTGACGCGAAGGGCAAGACGGTGTTCGCGATTCCAATTGCGACTTTCTATCCGGGGAATGACGACGGGCGGAACTTCGAGACTGTCATCGACGCCAGCCGCATCAGAAACCGCATGCGGCGCAAGGCCGGTTCGTTCACGCCGCCCTGCTCCCTCTACTTTGCCGTCCACGTTCCGCCGCAATCGGCGGCCTCGGTCAAGGTCGAGGACGTGGCAGTCTCATTTGTCTGCAAGAAGCAAGAATCAAAATGAGGAGAGCTATGAACGGGAAAAGTCAGGCCTTGCAGTTCTTTGCGCGCCATGTGGCATTTGTGGCGTCGGTCGCCGCATGGAACGGTTCTGCCTGTGCCGGACTTTCGTTCTCCAGCGACTTTGACGACCGTGCGGTCAAATACGTCATGCAGGACGCCGCCCGCATGGTGAAGGGCTTCGACGGGAGCATATCGTTGAAGAAAGACCCCTCTATGGAATATCGCCAATGGAGGCTTGTCTCCGACGGCGGAGACAAACTTACCGTCTACGGTGCGGACGAACAAGGCGTCATCTACGGCGTCTATACGCTCCTTGAAAAACACATGGGTTGCCGCTGGTACGCGCCCGACACGGAAAAGACCGTTGCTCTCCGGAATTGGCGCTTCCCCAGACTCGACGAGCACGGCAAATGCGCGTTCTTCCATTTCCATGTCGGGGCCAAGACCGACGTCGTGGATCCTGCGTGGCTTCTCAGGAACAAGCAGACCGAAGAAGCGGCGTATTCCGTCGGCGTACGCCAAGGCAGCCCTCGCGGCACGCACACCTTCCCCGACTACGCTGCGGAAGTCAAAAAGCTCCATCCTGAAATGTTCGGGATTAACCCCGCCGCAGCGAAGGGCAAGAAGTGCGAATCGCTCTGTCTCACCGATCCGAATATGCGGGAATACGTCGCAGAGCAGATGATCCGCTACATCGAGAAGGACAGATCCAGGCGGAAGCCGGGCTCCCCGCACTACAGTCTTGTCGATGTTTACGATCTCGCGCCGGCAGACGGCGTGGGCGGCGAGCAGTGCATGTGCGAAAACTGCAAGGCCATGATGGAGCGCGAGGGCTCGTACTCCGGGCCCAATATTGATTTTTGCAACGCCGTAGCTGCAATCGTAAACCGCAAATATCCTGAAATAAAGGTACGCACCCTCGCGTACTCGTATGTCGTCAATCCGCCCAAGACGGTTGTCGCGAATGACAACGTGATTGTCCGCTTCTGCAAGACGGGCGTTTTCAAGCCGCTCGTGCCGGAGTCGGAAAACGCCCCTGACTTTCTCAAATGGCGAAAGCACGCGAAGAAACTCGGGGTGTGGTCATACTGGCGCACATACCACGGTCAGATGTATCCGCATGTGAAATCGCGCGCTGACATCGAGGCTGAGCTGCGCTTCTGCGCCGACAACGGCGTGTGGAGCTACTACGCGGAGCAGGAGGATGCGACGCAGCGCTCGTTCGCCATGCTCCAGCACTGGGTTTTCCTCAAGATGTGCGAAAATCCGTATCAGTCGGTGAAGAAGCTTTCTGACGAGTTCATGGCCGCGTACTACGGCAAGGCCGCGCCGGTGATGGACGCATACTTGACCTATCTTGAATCGCGGCAGCGCGAGGACCAGACGTATCTGAACAGGGAGTTCTTCGAAAAGGCGAACGCCTGGCTCGACGAGGCGGAATCGCTGGCGACAGGAGACGCCCGCTCTCTTCTGCACATCCGCTGGGAACGCGTAGTCGTGGACCGCTCGATGTACGACAAGCTCGCGGGTCTCCAAAAGGATGGATTCACCTATGACAGCGCTGCCGTGTCAAAGCGCTTCGCCGAGAACGCCGTGGCCGTTGTTGAAGCCTGGGCCCACAAGAACCCCGGGTGCTCCAAGGCTAGGCTCAAAGAACAGCGTGAAGCCCTGCTTTTGGAGGCGAAATTGTATTCGTACTACCCGATTCCTATGCCTGATATGTTCAAGGGGCTGGAAGTCGAGACGCTTGAATGGAATCAAATGCCAGCAGTCCTTGGGAAGGTCGAATACGTCCAAGATCCTGACGCCGCCGCCGGCACTGCCTTCACTCCGGTGAACAAATCGCTTGATCTCCCGTACGAAATCGGTTTCTACCACGGTCCCCGCAAAGAGGGCGACTCGCTTGCGCTCTACGAGGAGGACATCCCGACGGACGAAAAATTCCATCCCTATCGGCTCGGCCGCGGCGTCATTCTGCGCTCCCTTTACATCTACTTCCACAAGTCGTGGCGTCCTCGTACCTATCTGCGCACCCTCGGCATCATCCCCGAGGAGCGCGACATCTGGGTTTCCGCAAAATTCGCCGGCCCTGCGTTCTCGCCTGGTTCCACCAACGCCAACGCAGTTCTCTTCGACCGCGTATTTCTGGTGAAGGATAAGATAATGCAGGGATATGAGGAATCCGGCGGCGCCAAGGTAATTGTCAAGGACGTTTCGTCTGGAGATGTCACGGCCGGCAGCGGATTGTGGAATACGCAGTGCCTCGGCACGGCTGATGCACTGCGCGACGATCTGCTCGTGCGCGGGCGCGTGGCCTACAAGAACGTTGAGCTTGGCGCGTTTCCTCAAGTGGGCATCCGCGGCGAAGACGCGCGCGGCAGGACTGCGTTCTGGGTCTCGTGCGCGACAATCTATCCCGGGAACGAGGATGGGAAGAACATTGAAACAATCATCACGCACGACAGGATCGCGAACCGCGGCCGTCGCAGAGTCGGCAAAAACAAGGCTCCGTACAAGCTTTTCTTCTCCGTGCTTGTGCCTGAAGACAAGCCGGGGACATCCGTCTCCGTCAGCGAACTTGAAGTCAAGCCGGTCAAGAAGAAGGTGGCCGCAAATGGAATTGGACAATAGAAAGAAAGGTAATAAACCATGAAAAGGATGATCGCATTGATAGCCGCCGTCGTTTCCGCGATGGCCTTTGGCGGCAATGTCTGTACCTGGAGCGGAGCCTCCACAACCGCACCGGATGATTGGTCGGACGCCGACAACTGGGACGTCAAGCCCGTCGGCGGGAACGGCGACACGATCGTCATTCCGAGCGGAAAGACCGCCTGTCTCGACGCGTCAATCTCCGCCGCGCGTACAATCGTTGAGAACGGATTCGCGGAGATAAAGATGGTCGGCCGTATCGGCGAGGCGGCGAATCCCGGCAAACTTGTCGTCATGGTTGGCGCGGAAGATTCGCCCCTCACGCTTAACGGCAAGATACTTGGCTATCGTTATGGCGCGTCGGATGCGAATTCAGACGCTTCGAGCGGACTCGTCGTCAAGAAGGGTGTCGGGGCCTTGCGCCTCAAGGCGACTTTGGGCGACAAGGATCTATATACGAACTTTATCGTCGAACAAGGCGATTTGTATCTTCCTCAGGATGTCTCGTCGTCTTCGTACTACCACGACGTCTGCATTTCCAACGGCGCGACGCTGCATGTCGCGGCCACGACAGGTACGAAATACGATAATCTTATCTCTGCGCTGACTGGCGAGGGCACGGTTACCAACTCCCATGCAAACGGATATACCGATATACAGCTGCATGTGGGCGGAACGTGCGAATTCGGCGGTAAGCTGACAAATATCCGTCTTTTCAGCAGAGGTGGCAGGCTGGCCTTGACCGGTACGAATTCGACGATGACGTCGGCTGTCACGGTCAGGGACAATAAAGGTGCGGGCTTCGATGGTGGCGGCATGCTTTCATTTGCACGCGTCGGCGTGAAGGGCGAACCGTCTTCCATCGGCACGTCGGATGGCTTTGTATTCGGCACGTCGGGAGGTGTGTTCATCTACACTGGAACAGGAGAAACGACCGACAAGGCGCTTCGCTGGCAGTATCCCAAGACGCAGAAGACGTTCCTTTCTGGCGGGCCGCACGGCGGCTTGGTGTTCAATTCGGCGTCTTCCTGGAATATTGCTTATGTCGGTTCCGATTCCAACAAGGGCATGGCAAGCCTTGCGCTTTCGGTGGACAATCCGACGAATGCCTGCGTAATGGTGGGGTCAATTGACAGTTCGCTTGATCCGGCGGGCCACACGAATAGGCTGTACATAACAAAGACGGGTGCCGGCATCTGGCGTTTTGCCGACCATGCGACGCGCAACGGAGTTGGCGGCATAGCCGTAGAGGAAGGCACGCTCCAGTTCGACACGCTGGCGGAGAAGGGCGTGATGTGCGCGCTTGGAACGGCTGAGGAATGCCACTCCGACTACTACGGAGACTACGATGCGTCCAAGAAGGTTGGCTACGCCTTTTCCGCCGGCTCGGCTTCCGCGGAAGGCGCGTTTGAATACACGGGCTCGACGCCGGTGTGGGTGGCGCAGCGCCCGATGGTCCTCAATGGAGACGTCCGCTTCAAAAACGATGGTGCGGCGGCCTTCCGCTATGCGAACGTGACGCCTCAGACCGCCGGGGCGAAGACAGTCACGCTCGACGGCGCGGGAGCTGGCGAGAATGTTATCGCCGACATTTTTGACAGTGCTTCGGCCCCTGTTTCCATTGTCAAGGAAGGATCGGGGACATGGACTCTCGCAAACACGAACGCTATTCATGGTGCAATCACTGTAAAGGGCGGAACGTTGAAGATTGCAAGCCCGTCCAATAGATACACTTGGTTTCTTTGGACACTTAAAGAAGTGCTGGCTCCTTCAGAGGTCTCTTCGTGCGCTGTTGCGGAATTCTGTTTTTACGGAAAAGACGAAGGATACGAGCGAGTCAATGCCGGGATGTCCATTGCTGCAGATTACGCGTCCATACAGCCAGGACAGGCGGCGTTCTTCTCGACTAAATCAATCCAGGGTTCGCTTGCAAATCTGTTCAACGGGAACTTCGGCACTGACACTGGTTTCCAAGGTGCGACAGGCGGTGGTGCGGCATCTGCCAACAATGAAGAAACGCACATACCGGTGCTTTTCCGCTTCGGCGAATCGACGCCGGAAATCGGGCGATATGATTTTGCGTGTCGGTTCGGAACGCAAAACGCCGCCAGTTATTATGGCAAAAACCCGAAGGCGTGGACGCTTCATGGCAGCGTAGACGGCTTCCATTGGGACATGATCCATGAGGTGGTGGATGCCACGAGTGCGGGTTCGGACATGTCGCCGTACTCAGGAAACAGCCGCTTCTACGCGGCACATAGTAACAAGGAAGAGGCCATGAACGCAGGAACGAATGCCCATGTATTCGCAAGCAGCAGGGCGACGAGTGCGGCGAATCCGCTCGCGGAAGTCGCGTCGGTTTCCGTCGTCTCGAATTCGACGCTCGAAGTCGTTGGCGAGGCGCTTGAAGTCGGAGGCATCGTCGCCGACATCACTTCGGGCGGCACATTCAAGAACTTGTCGTTTGCGGAGAACGGGACTCTCGACATCAGCGACAAGGGCTCGGGCGTCGTCGAGCTTCCGATTTCGTTCGAGAACTGCACCGGCGTCGAGCGCATCGCCGGTTGGTCGCTCTCGGTGGCAGGCGAGGCGACGACGAAGCACCGGATCTCGGTTTCAGGCGGCAAGGTTTCCATCGTGCCGCGGGGCTTTGTGCTGATATACCGGTAGGTTTGTGTTGCCAACTGTTGCTTTAAAAACGTTCGTCTTGAAAGCAGGCGTTTCTAAAAATCAACATGCAGGGGGAGAAGAATGCATGAAACATGACATGAACAGAAGAGGTTTTCTGAAGGCGCTGACTGGAGGCGGGGCGCTGATCGCCGCGTCGCAGCTGCCGTCGTTCGCGAAAGACGATCCGCTCGTTTTTCC
>Ga0310786_10007995_pt1 | contig 13666 bp, 10 predicted proteins | sample AusTroGonzalo_MG_FD_203881 | JGI IMG/M metagenome (GOLD analysis project Ga0310786, IMG submission 203881) | Bovine rumen microbial communities from tropical cattle in Woodstock, Queensland, Australia - Gonzalo_03 (v2) (version 2) | ecosystem: Host-associated > Mammals > Digestive system >... | reverse complement strand
TTGCAAAAGGAACAACAACGCCGACCAAAGTAATAAACAGCGTGGAAATGATCAATCTACCTATATCAATCTTGTTGATGCTTCGAATGAGTATAAAGATCAATTCCCAATTACCAAGCTCACGCTGTGGCAGCGGTGCATAGAAACAAACTGCCTCTCGCTCGAAGCTGTCGTAATTCTTCTTGGTGATCCTTACTTTGTTACCGTTAACATCCTCGTAGTAGTAAGATGACAAAGCTCCCGGAATAAGAGCAACCGGGGTTCCCGTATCCTTAAATACAGCCAACAAAGGACCGTCTCCATCCTTCCACCAGTTGCCGTCGAGCATTACACGACGGTGCATCATACCGATAGGTCGTGTTACGAATTCTATAGTCTCATTAATATCATTAGAGGAACGAATATCGTCAGGAATATTAACCTTGAAATATGCGCATATCTGTCTTAACTCATGCTCATACTTAACAGAGTCGTATTCGTGATAATGGTATCGTGTCTGACCGCGCAGTGAATCTGCTACACCAAGCAGAGATTCATCGATCATTCGCGAATCTCTCTCTTTACGGTTCAGCAGCTGCCGTCCAAATACTGTCTTCTTCTTTTCCATTATTACCTCTTACTCTGTGGTAACAAGCTCTTTATATAATCCGTTCAAGGCGATCAACTCTTCATGAGTTCCTCTTTCCTTGACGACACCATGATCAAATACAAGAATCTGATCACAGTCTCTGATAGTCGACAATCTGTGTGCGACGATGATCGTTGTAATACCGCGAGCTCTTACTGCTTCCGATACCTGAAACTCAGTCTTCGCATCAAGAGCACTGGTTGCTTCATCCATAATTATGATCGACGGATCACCCGACAGCACTCGAGCTATCTCGAGTCTCTGTCTCTGTCCTCCGGACATATTACGTCCGCCTTCCTTAAGTTCATGTCTGAAGCCTTTGGTATGAGTCATGATGTCGTCATAGATATCAGCATCCTTCGCAGCAAGAACAATATCATAATTCTCGATCGTACTGTCCCACATACGGATATTGTTCTCGATAGAATCCTCGAACAATACAATGTCCTGGTCTACTACCGATAAAGAACCGGTAAAGACTTCTCTCGGAATATCTTTTCGCTGCTTACCGTCAAAAGCAATTGTGCCTTCCCACGGTTCATATAATCCTGAAATCAACTTGGCAATCGTAGATTTACCGGATCCCGATCCACCTACGAATGCTATCTTCTGTCCGGGCTTGATATTAAGTGTAAAATCCTTAATAAGAGGTTCTGACAGCTTAGAATATCCGAATGAAATATGGTCGATATCGATATTACCCGATAGCTTATCAGCAGAACCGAGTTCACTGAGAGAACTCGCCTGATTGGAGAACTGCTGATCCTCAGGATATATCATTACATCTTCAATTCTCTCAAGTGATGATCTCATCTCCTGAATCTGCTGACCTGCAGCCAACAACTGATTAACAGGGTTAAGGAATGCAGTGAGCATAACCTGGAAAGCCAGGAAAACGCCGGCAGTTATATTACCTTTAACGATAAGATAAGCACCGAGCACAATGATTGATGAAGACGAGAGCTGCTGTATCAATGCCGGAAGAGGTCCCAAGACTTGATTTACCTTCTCGAACATAACCTTACTCTTGTTGGACGACGCCTGGAATCCCGACCACTTCTCGAAGAAGCCGTTCTCGGCTCCCGCAGCCTTGATTGTCTCGATCATTTCTATTCCCGACATAGTAATGGATACAAGATTACTGTCATCTCTCATCTGTATTCTCGATATCTCGGTACGCTTATCCGATATTATCTTAGTGATAATCGCATTGAATATTACAGTAACTACGCCAATCAGTGAGAGCCACACACTGTATTGGATCATTACAACGAGATATAAAACAAGCAATACAATCTGAATTACCAACGGGCCGAACTGACCTGCAAGGATCTGGGCTACCTTATCGTTGGAAACCTGTCTGGATGTAATATCACCCGCCATGCGCTGCCCGAAGAAATCCATTGGCATGTGCAGGACATGGTTAAGAAATGAAGTATTCGATACGACGGCCATCTTTCCCGTCAATCTCGTAATTAGATACTTATTGACGATACCGCAGGCAAGCTGAAACATAATAACGCAGAAGAATATGATCAGCATATTATCGATCCAGTCTTTATTATTGCCGGACAGGATTCTGTCAGAATATACTCGTGAGAAAACCGGGACTACAACACCGATAAGTACTGTAATACTCGATATGAGCATTATAAGGAACAGCTCAGTCTGATTCCCCTTAACCTTCTCGAGCAGATATGAGATAGTACTCTTACGCTTTCCGCCCTTCTCGAAATTCTCATTAGGAGTAAACTCTATACACAAATTACTGTAAGAAGAATTAAACTCCTCCGCAGATACCATTACTCTTCCCTGTGCCGGATCGTTAAGGCACGCCTTATCACCCTTAAAGCCGGTAAGAACTACAAAGTGATTGTAATTCCACCAGATAATGCACGGGAACTTACCATACTCCCTGATAAGCTTGGGGCCGTATGCTTTCGCCTTGGAAGTAAGACCGTAATCATTAGCCGCAGCTGCTACTTTCGCTGCGTTACTGCCGTCACGCGAAACGCCGCAGTCACGCCTCATCCGGTCCAGAGGAACCCATCTGCCGTAGTAAGCAAGGATCATGCACAAAGAAGCAGCACCACATTCCAATGCTTCCATCTGAGGAATCATCGGAACAGTTACAGGACGCTTCACTTTATGTTTCTTATCAGCCACTGTCAGTCTCCACTACCAGTAAGAAGAGAGATAGGATGAATCTCGTCGATAATAATTGAAACATCAGCGACCTCGCCCCAATAGAGGTAATCAAGGTCATCATCCAGAATTACATACATAACGTAAGCATAAGGAATATCTTCCAGCTGAGATACAGCCCAGCTGCTGTCAGAACTATAGACAGCGAGAAGATCTTCAATCTCACTGAAATTCAAAGGGCTCGTATCCAGAAGGACAACTGATCCTTCGCGTCTCGTGCCATCTCCAAAAGTAACGACTGCCCTCTTTCCCTGAAGATCATGCGAAGATACTTTACCGGGATCGGCGAAACAAACCGCACCCATAACACAAAAATCATCAGGGTCAGATAAATCGGCCATTTCCATATCGACACCTAATGTAAGCCCTACGCCCTTGGCAAGATAATGAACAGGAAGTTTACCGATAAAACCCCAGGTTAACAAAGCAATCAACATCAAAGTCAGCGCAGATACGATAAGCCAAACACCGGGAGTTGCAACGCGGATATACTCATCAATCTTCTCCGGAGACTTGACGCGATCGTCACTTTCCATATCGAAAATGCTCTTAGTGATCTTTCCATCGTCACTCATAGGCAAACTCCTAAAAAATAATTAACTATAATATATCATGCACCAAGGAATTTCTCTATACGGCGTCTCTCCGTCTCTTCCTTAATCATAGGCATGAGCTTGGCCATAAGCTCCTTATTACACAGAATATCTCTGCAAAGTTCACAACTCATTGAATAGCGCTCTTTAACCGGATATCCGAGTTCTTTTGCCTTCCTGGCAAGCCACGAGACACTGTCTCTGCAGATGATATCGAGAATCGGATCTCTGTTCATAGCCTTCTGAGCCTGTTCGAGTGTAGTCTCGCCGATCTTACCTATTCTCATCTGAGGCATCTCGAATGAGAACTGGGAACAACACTTATACATGTATCCGTCTGTGTACAACTGTACAGAGCCTGCGTCAACGCAGTATGCCTCATCCCAAGGTGTCGGATTCTCAAGGTCATCCAAGGTCTCTTTTACTTCGGGGTTGGCAAGAACAGCTTCAGGAAGATGAAGCGGATAATACGACACATTCTTAACCATATAGATCTCAGGACGAAGTCTGTCGATGGTGTTGATGATATTCGATCTGCCCTTGAGATCCATTACGGTAACAGCACTTAGCATCTGAAGTTCTGTCAGAATAATGATCGCATTCTTCAAGGTCTGTGCATTGACGTATTTCTGATGATAATTATCAGCACTCAAGCGCACAGCCATAAGTCCTGCATCCTTCATCTTACGCATCATCTCACGGCCTTTGTTGATATCAGCTGCCCAGAAACCGTTAGATACTGTAGTGGATTTAATTCCGTACTTCTCATATCCGTACTTAACTACCTCGAGAAGCAGATCAGGATAAAGGAACACTTCACCACCGGTATAACTGAATACCTTGAGAGTACCTAATGCTGCTCCCTCATCGATATATCTTTTTATAATTTCCTTGTCCATTACGAACTTATTCTTGGGAGAACACTGGAAACAGCAAATATCACAGGCTGCACTGCAACGGTCGGTAAGGAAAAACGTTACTGATTCAAGATCCATTATTTCTCCTCCTTATTAAATAGCTTCTCCATGAGCAGTTCCTTATACTCTTTCTCGAAGAAAGGCTTAAGCTTCTCATATGCATCAGGCTGATGGAAAACCTTATAGCAAAGCTCACACCCGTTAACGGCCTTCTCGGGAACATTAATTCCGAGCTCTTCCTTAGCATACTTAAGCATCTTAACGAATCTTACGGGATCCGCCATAACGTTGATATAACGCATACCCTCAGAATTATTAAGGATTTCCTTAAGCGGCTTATCGTTAATATTACCGAGATTGAAACCGGTATCGAAGACTCCTGGGCAGCAGCAAGGATATACGCTGCCGTTACAATGAACGGACAAAATACCCTCAGGATAACAAACAGTCTGATCCCAATTCTGTGCCCTTACGAAAATCTCATCTGGAAGGTTCTCGGCATTACCCATAGCCGCAAGCGGGTAAAGCTTATAGTGCATGTAGAATACATAATCATCAAGTGATGCCAGGAACGGACCCGCACCCTTATCACCGTAAACATCCGCTACATGCACACTGAACTTAATATCATATTTACTCAGAAACCTTATAGCTCTGTATATATTCTCACTCTTAACATATTCAGCATGGAATGCATCATGACTGAAAGCAACTTCAGTCAGACAATCCTTCATTCCGCTTAAAACTTCATCAAGCTTCTCATCACTCCAACCGCCCCAGAAGCCGTTGGTCGCAACTGTTCTTCTTTCTATGCCTTTCTCCTTGGCATAATCAAGGATCTGCTTTACAAGATCGGGATAAATAAAGACTTCTCCGCCAGAAAGACCGATACGTTCGAACGTACCCATTTCTACAACTTCATCAATTACTCTCTTGGCAAACTCGAATGATATAACCTGATCATTCTTCTGATTGCAACGCAAGCCGCAGAAGGCACAAGCGGCTGTACATTTGTCTGTAAGCATCAAAGCCAATTGTTTGTAAATCAAGGAAGCCTCCTTCTATAGCGCTGATGCGCCGGTTTAAGTAATAAAAAAGGGGTGCTCAAAAACCGAGCACCCCTTTATCAGTTAGTGCTGTTAACCAGTTTTAGATTAAACAACGACTGCTGTTGTTGAAGAAGCGATTACGTGGAAGCCGGAAGCTGCGATGAAAGCACCGCCAGCAGCCTTTGTAAGATCCTCAGCAGATACGTCTGTGAGCTTCTCGATATCCTCAACGGAGATATCAAAACCCTCAGCCTTTGCGAGAGAGATTACGTCATCAAGACTCTTGCAGCCCTTGAACTTCTCTGCCAATGCGCTGTCAACCTTAAGCTTAGCCTGTAAATCATTAATTCCTGCCATTTTTGTTCTCCTTCCGACCTTACGGTCTGATAAATAATAATATGTTCCGACAGTCTATGACTGTAAAAACCACCTTATGTAGGTGCCTAAAGATATCTCGGAGCAGCCAAAGCAGCAACACTTCGATAGTTTGATACACCACCTGCTGCTACAGAAAGATCATCATCCGACACATCTGTCAACTTCTCGATATCCTCATCCGAGAACTCATACCCGTGCTCAATTGCGAATCCGATGATGTCATCGAAGCTGTTTAATCCTTTTACCTGAGCGGCAAAAGCCTCATCAGAAGCCATCTTCTCCTTAAACTCTTTCAACCCTGCCATAATAGCCCCCATGTCCGAACACCTTATCGATGTCCTCTACACACTTGATACATTCATCTCTGAACTGATCGAACCCGGTATTGTTTTCTAATACATACCTGTATGAGTCACGCTCAACCGGTCCCAGAGTGTTAACTCTGTACTCGGCTTCCTTGATCGTGATTCCCTCTCTTCTGGCCAATCTAAGCAACCTGTCCATGAAAGGTGCTGTCACGAGTATGTCGCATGTTGTCTTGATATCTATCGCACCGTCCAAAGTCTGAACAGCATCGGTAGCAATCTTGTCAACACCCTGAGATACCAACTGATCAAGCCTCTCGGAAAACTCTTTTACGATGTAGATGGATAAAACCTTCATAAAAGTTATCCTGTAGGTCTCATCGCTCTTAAGGATGGGATCCATAACCTCACCGTCTATAGAGGATTCCTTATATGCAACACCGAGTTTCTCAGTCAATGCATTCTTACATCCAAGTCCGTTACCGGAAGCAGCATTGTAAAGAAGATAATTAGCTATCTCATCACAGTCCAAGATGGAATACCCATGCTCTTTCATGATGTTTAGCAATTCTGTCTTCCCGGATGCTGTGCCGCCATAAACTCCGACAAGGATCATCATGCATCTCCAATTCAAGGTTCATTGTGCCATGATGATAAACTGTCAAGAAATGTTAACATATCCCCCATTTTGGCTATAACGGGTGAATGTAGGGTGATTTTGCTATTTTCACCCGTAGGTTAATCAGGTGATTCGGTAGTAGGATGGAGTGTCTTCGGCAGCTCGTTTCTTTTCTCTATATTCAGCTTGCGGAAAACCATCTTAAGTGTCGTTTTTACTGTATTCTCACTTACCTGCAGATTAGCTGCTATTTCCTTGTTGCTTAATCCTTCTGCAGCAAGCTCAGCTACTTCGAACTGTCTTCTGGTAAGTTCAGCACCGTATGAGTCCTTCTTGTTATCGAAGTTTCTTACCATATTACGGCGATACTGATTGATATTGTTCTTAACTTCTTTAAGGAACACCTTTTCCTCAATCGACATATCTTCCGGGAACAGAGAATACAATCTCTCATAGAAAGCTACGAAGAACAGGACCCAATTTTCCTTGGCAAATACAGGCAAAGCAAGTGCCAGACATTCTCTGGCCATCTCTTTACGCTTCAATTCAGAATGAGCAATCGTAAGGAACAGCCATCTTAGACCGTCAACATAACGGCTGGAACTTCTGAACGATTCTGCAAAGACTTCAAGTGTCTGAGGATCATCTTTGCTGTAACAGATCATCATTCTCATGAAGGACAACATCTCCCTCACGCCCTTCTTATCAGCGATTCGGGGAGACCATACCTGGAACACTTCCATTCCCTTCAGGTATTCTTTACCCAAGAATACTTTCATTACGGCGCTTCCCAGGATCAATATCTCACCTCTGTCGTATTGTCCGGAGGCATAAGCGAGACGTATCTTCTCTTCAAGAATTGATACGGCATACTGAGCTCTTCCGCACAAAGCCTCAATCCATGAATCGAGCACAACGATCATACCTACGATCTCGACTGTATAAAGATCCATAGAACTCTTAAGTGCACGGATCAAACGGCTCGCCTCTATATAATCCATAGAAAGAATACGGTCTGTAATCTCATCGATCTTATCGAACGGCATAGATTTGGACTTACGAAGCTTATCGTGAGCATCAAGAATAGATTTCTGATCCTCCTCACTCAGATCTTCATAAGCCTCCTTAAACCGGATGGCCATAAGGTGATGAACATGATATCTGCCGGAAGTCTTATCAAAGAAAACGAACGGAGGAATCTTACCCGGCGAGAGTGCCGAACGAAGAGTCGATGCTGACCCTCCGTAAAGAAGTCCTCCCGACTCCTCGTCAATAAACTTAACTTCATCAATCGTGAAAGAATCCAGTCTGCTCATTCCTGTAAGGATCGAGCAAAGGACAGATGAATAACCAAGATTCTCCGGCGTATCAACCCTGTCGATCCAGACTGCCTCAGTACTCTTCAAAGACAACCAATTTCTTGTCTTACCATACTGATCTATATCATTAAATACGCTCTTAACCATCGGAGCCCATCCGTTTGTTACTTCATAGATGATTGCAGCATCCTCAGTGGAAAGATAGATATCCTTCTCAGCAAAACTTGCACAAATATCAGTCTGATCAAACAGGAAAGCACTCTCATCGATAAGGTTGATCCTGTCATCTGTATCCTTCTCGAGTCCGTTAAGATCTCGGTCCTTAGTAAGAACAACAATGTACAGATGATAGACTTCCTGATGTGTAAGGCGGCATATGAAATTAAGCACATCCTTATTCAGTCTGCCTCTCATATCGAGAACATATATCAACGGCTCATCCTTAATCGCTGTCTTAAGAAGCGCTGACACTTTACTTACTGCATCATCGATTCCGCTCTTATTAAGCTTTACGGACACTTCGGAGAATCCGGATGAAGGATAATACCTGTTAAGAATACCCACATATACTTCAAACCATTTCTCGAAGGACTCATCTTCGATCGATTGCCACAACTTAAGTCCTCTTATATTAAATACATAGGACTTGATCGCAGCTCTCTTACCAAAGCCCTCAGGAGCACTGACAATCGTCATCGGCTTACGCCTTATGGCATTAAGCTTCGATGTCAGTCTGGGGTTGAAATAGTAGAAATCTCTGATCATGACAATGAATACCTATCAGGTCTCCATTATGAAGACAACTTTACTTATAGAACCTGTAACCGCATGCGTAATATTTAGCCTCACCGGGTTCGATCACCGGAGACTGGAACTCGGGCACATTGATCGCATTAGGATACAGCTGTGCTTCAAGACATATAGCATCATAAGGACGGTATACTGCGCTGTCCTTATTGTCTTCACTCTCAAGATGATTAGCTGCATAGATCTGCATACCGGGAAGATCTGTCCAAACTTCCATACCCTTGGAAGAAGCAGGTGCTTCAATCCTTGCAACGAGCTCGAATCTGCCATTGTTATTAAGGCAGAAGTTCTGATCGACTCCTCTGCAGTTCTTAGTCTGAGGATCATTAAGATCAAGACACTTAGATACAGGAGCACCGTTTCTGAAATCGAAGATAGTCCCGTCTACATCAAGATATCTTCCGTCAGGACAGTTGTTGTCATCCTTATAAGTTACCTTATCGCACAATACTGTAAGGATCTGATCCTTAACAGTACCGTTATCATGGCCCTCAATATTGAAGTAAGCATGATTCGTAGGTGCGAATATAGTTTTCTTATCAGATAATCCCTTATAAAGGATAAGGAATGTTCCGTCATTGGTAAAAGCATAGAGAACTTCTGTCTTAAGGTTACCGGGGAATCCGTTCTCCCCGTCCTCACTGTCGCATGACAGAAGAAGTGCTTCATCATAAGGCATCTTAAGGTCATCGTCGCTCAGGCCCTTAATACCTGAAGCCTTAACATAATCACAAGCATCTTCGCGGCTTAAGATCTCGGCATCCCAGAACTTAAACTGATATGCCTTATCACCTGTGTGAAGATTATTGTTGCCGTCATTACGGGGAATACTGTAAGTATTACCGTCGATGGAGAACGATGCACCTTCGATTCTGTTGGCAGAACGGCCTACGATAGCACCGTGATTGCCGGGATCCTTAAGATAACCGTCGAGATCCTTAGGTCCCAACACGATATCCGTTATATCTCCGGTTACTCTGTCAGGAACATTAAGCCTGAAGATTCTTGCTCCGTACGTGATGATCTGAGCACTAAGGTCGCCCTCACCGTATATTGTGAACTTCCTGGACTTATCATCATATCTTCCGGGATGTTCTACGGAAGGAAAACTCTCACTTACAATACTCATTAATTCAATAAACCCTCTCTAACCGGATCATATCATTCCGGTGCAACTGCAGGTTCGAAGGCAAGTCTCTCCTCTTCAACAAACCTGTCTGCTACCGCTTCATCAGCAAGTCTGATCAACTCCTGCTGACTATCAAGTTTTACTTTACCACGAAGATCGAGTTTATGATAGTTACCATCAGGCAACAAATAGTTTGCACGCATCGTATCATTAAGCTCTACTTCAAGGATTTCTTTAATTCTGTTACGGCAGTCCTCATCCTCGATCGGGAACATAAGCTCTACTCTTCTGTCGAGGTTTCTGGGCATCCAGTCAGCAGAAGCAAGATAGATGTCTTCCTTACCGCCGTTATAGAACATGAATATTCTCGAATGCTCGAGGAATCTTCCGGTAATAGATCTTACAGTGATATTCTCGGACAGACCGGGAACACCTGCCTTAAGACAGCAGATACCTCTGATGATAAGATCGATCTTTACGCCGGCAGCAGAAGCTTTATAGAGCTCATCGATTACATTACCGTCAACGAGTGAATTGATCTTAGCTACGATCTTCGCAGGCTTTCCTTCTGAAGCATTTGCTGCTTCACGGCGGATATTTCTGATGAAGTAATCCTTCATCCAGATAGGTGCCGCTACGAGCTTACGCCATGTACTCGGGATAGAATAACCCGACAGCATATTGAAGAACTCCGAAGCATCCTCACCGAAGCTCTCTGATGCCGTGAACAGACCGATATCGGTATAGATCTTAGCCGTGATGTCGTTATAGTTACCCGTAGCAAGGTGGAGATAACGTCTGATGCCGTCCTCTTCCTTTCGAACCACAAGCGTGATCTTACTGTGCGTCTTAAGTCCTACGAGACCGTAGATTACATGGCATCCCGCATCCTCAAGCTTCTTAGCCCAGTTGATGTTATTCTGCTCATCGAATCTCGCCTTAAGCTCAACGAGTACCATTACCTGCTTACCGTTACGCGCAGCCTCAAGCAATGATGCGATGATAGGAGACTTCGAAGATACTCTGTACAAAGTCTGCTTTATAGCAAGTACATTGGGATCCTTCGCAGCCTGCTTAACGAACTCAAGAACAGGATCGAAGCTCTCATAAGGATGATGAACAAGTCTGTCTTTAGCCTTGATCTGATCGAAGATATTATCGAGATCCTCATCGAACATCGCAGGAGCTGCCGGATCGTGCTCGGGATATCTTAAATCAATAAATCTGTCCTTACCTACAAGACCGTTTACCTTAGACAGGAATGTAAGATCGATAGGTCCGCCTACACTGAACACATCGCTCTTAGAGATCTGAAGCTCAGTCGTGATGTAATCGAGGATCTCAGGCTCGATATCGTCCTCGACTTCAAGTCTTATGATCTCACCGTAACGGCGCTTTCTCACCTGCTCTTCGATCTCCTTCAGAAGATCTTCAGCCTCATCCTCATCGATATCGAGGTCGGCATTTCTCATAACACGGTAGCAGCCGCTTCCGAGAACCTTCTGACTCGTGAACAGCATATCGAGATTAGCACGAATGATGCTCTCGATAGGAACGAGGAACACTTCATCGTTGTCGCCCAAAATCTTGAACAGTCTCGGTACTACATTAGGAACCTGCAGTGTCGCATATACGACCTTCTCGTCGTCGTTCTTTCTGTGTGAGTCTACAAGGCCCTTGCCGTCGAGCTTAACGCAGAGATTAAGCATTCTGTTGTAGATAAGCGGGAAAGGTCTTCCCTGGTCAACCGCCATAGGAGTCAATACAGGATAGAGTTCAGTCTTAAAGTACTCATCACAGCGCTTCTTGAATCTGGGATCGAGCTCATCGTAGTAGCTGATAAAGATATTCTCCTGCTTAAGTGAAGGTACCAGAGATCTGCCGTACGTCGAATACATAAGGCCCATAAGGGTTCTGGTCTTCTCGTCAATTCTTGTAAGCTGCTCGTTAACGGAGAGTCCTGCGAGGTCCTTCTCCTCGAAGTTAACGCTCGCCATATCTCTTAAGGAAGCAACACGGACGATATAAAACTCGTCGAGGTTAGATGCCGTAATAGACAGGAAGTTAAGTCTCTCGAGAAGCGGGTTCTTCGTGTCTCTTGCCTCGTGCAGGATCCTGTTATTGAACTCGAGCCAGCTAAGCTCTCTGTTAAAGAACTTGTCGCACGGTCTCATCGCCTCCGCCTTCTTGACCTTGGCTGCAGGCTTCTTCACGGAAGAAGTTCTTTTCGCTGTGGTAGAAGCCTTCTTCTTAACGGTCTTCTTGGCACTCTTGGTGCTCTTCGTCTCTTTGGATTTTGAAGCCATTACAGTGTCCTCCTTATACGAAGCTCGGGCTTAATGCCGATAACCTCTTCGAAAAGTCCGCTTCTGTGCTCGAAAGACCACATCTCGAAAGACATGTCCTCGGCACTGCCGCAGGAGATGTGTAAGCTCTCGGGATCAAGCTGGACCGTGATGTTCTTGGATTTCTGCTTATGCGAAGCATCGAGTGCATCCGCGATACGAAGGATAGCAGTAAGCTTCGATACCAGTACCTTCTTCGCGGGATTGAGTTTCTGATAGTAATTATTCTCGTAAGGATTCTGCTTCGGATAAAGTCTAACCACGAGTGCGACGATATCAAGTTCTTCGGAATTAAGTCCGATGAGATCCGTGTACTTGATAAGCGCATAAGCAGCATCGTTATGAGCACGTGCATGTACGAACTTACCGGACTCATGAAGAATAGCAGACAGACGCAGAAGCAACTTGTCTCTATTGGTAAGTCCTGTAATCTTTGCTGAAGCATCGAAGATATCCATCGCTGTATTCTCGACGAATTCGATGTGCTTCTTATGAGACTTATATCTCTTCGCTACGTTACGTGCAGCTCTTATAAGATCGTCTTCAGGCTTCATCGCGAGCTTATAACCGGAATACTTGGAGCAGTAATTGTAAATGATACCGTCAGACAGTGAAGCCTGAGGAAGATAAACGTTATCGACTCCTGTGTACTCGAGCATATTCTTGATTATCATCGCCGAAGGCAGAAGCAGCGGTGCGATATTTGTTGGAATGTGATCGTTCAGCGACAGATCCTGGGGAGTGTTCTTGAACAGGTAATCGTATACCCCAAGGAACTGGGCCTTGGTAAGGATAGAATTCTCATTGGGAGTCATGTTAAGAAGTCTCTTCATGAATCCTAACTCACCGCCGAATGCGACGAGACTCTTATAGACAATGCCCTTAGGCTCAACCGCATGATAATCATCGAGATCCTGAGCGATGAATTCCTGGAGAACATCTTCATAGTGAGTTGTCTTAGACTGAAGATCAGAGAGCATCTCATAGATACGAAGTGAACCCAATACCATGTTCTGTGAGAATATGAAATCCGACTTATCGTAAACCGTTGCCTGTAAGGAACTTGCACCGATATCAAGGATCATCGTTCCTTCCTTGATGAGGTTCTTAAACTCAGGCATAGACTCACGTACAGCCATATTCTGATAGAATCGCTCCATCGAGTTATCGATTACTTCGATCCTGAATCCCGTTCTGATCCTTATCTGCTCTACTATAACGTCGCGGTTACGTGCATCGCGAAGAGCACTTGTAGCTACGCACAGAACCCTTGAGATTCTGTATTCTTTACACTTGATATCGAAGGCACGAAGACAGTCGCAGATCTCCTCGAGCTGTTCTGCCTCTATGAAACCGGACACATAACTTCTGG
>Ga0310786_10007994_pt1 | contig 13668 bp, 9 predicted proteins | sample AusTroGonzalo_MG_FD_203881 | JGI IMG/M metagenome (GOLD analysis project Ga0310786, IMG submission 203881) | Bovine rumen microbial communities from tropical cattle in Woodstock, Queensland, Australia - Gonzalo_03 (v2) (version 2) | ecosystem: Host-associated > Mammals > Digestive system >... | reverse complement strand
CAGCAGTGTTTGACATAGTAACCTCCATGTTTGTTATTTGCTGATTACATTTGCATATAATGATCACAGTATCGGTAACAGTATGCCGAACGGTCTTTTCCAAGCTCAAAATCTCTGCTCGATGGGAAGATGGGAGGATGAATCAGGCGGCTCCGGTAGCCACGCGAATGCGTTCGATGGCGCGTTTCGTCTGCTGATACTCGCGCTCTTTCTGCCGCTGGGCAAGCGCAACCTCGCGGACCTTGCGGGCCATGGCAGCGGAGTCGTCGAACAGGGCTTTGCTCTTTGCCTTCATGTCTTCGATGTTGGCGAGCAGTTCGTCCATCGGATTCGCGGGTTCATTGTTCTGGGTGGAAGTCTGCGCGGGGGCAGATACAGTGTGGATGATGGTGGGGTTTTCGTTCATGATTTTGGTTTCCTTCGTTGAGGGGGTATTGAGTATGGCGGGATTTTCTTGTTTGTGATGGGGAATCTGCTCGGATGCTGATTCCTCGCCCTGAGGAGCGGGCTGTTCATTTTGAACGGCAGTCTGTGTCTCAGCCTGAACGGCGACCTGTTCGGCACTCCGCTCGGTTTGAGCCTGCGGCTTCTTGACGTAGACGGGCATGGCGATAAACTGGCCCATGCCGCCTGTGCCGACGAACGGGCTGAGGGCATCGTTAATCTCTATCCGGGTGTGTCCTTCGTTCAACAGGTGTGCAAGGATTTCCTTCCGAACGACGAAGTTCAGATCGCCCCAGTTCGGATCGAACTCGGCGCGGATGCTGAACAGCATGCCGTTCGAGCTTTCGAGGTGGAGATTGTCCGGGACTTCAGCCAGGCGGCTCAGCTTGATGGTGGTGGGCTTTTTCGGATCATCCGGGACGCCCCTCAGGTAACGCTGGAACATCTCGGCTCTGTCCGGTTGGAAGCTGACATAGTGCGTCTTGTCGGTTCGCGTAGGAACTACAAGTTTCCAGTTCGGATAGTTCTCCTTGAACGCCGTTGCACGCCAGCTCCAGCTGCCAATCGTAAGCTCGAAATGCGTTTCATCATCGCTCGGCCATGTTGAGAGACGTCCGGCTTCTCCGAATGCTTTGGTCGCGAGGATCGCGAGCGGGAACGGAATCGTGACGCTGCCTGTCTTTTCGAGCTGGAACGGAATGTTCGAGAGCTCCTTTCCGTTGGCAGCGGTGAAACCGTCTTTGCTGATGTTGATTCCGCGCAGAACCTTGCGGACGTCTTGCCCTTTGTCGGCAATCGGAGCGAGCTTTTCCAGAGCCAACAGCGTATCGGCAGGAAGCTCCGTGACACAGACATCCTGATCGGGAATGACCTCCGGGACAGGGAAATGTCCTTCGACGGGAGCGAGCTTGATGCCTTCGATGAAGACCTCGCCGTTGTCGATCTCCAGTTTCAACGTTTTGTTTTTGCAGTTGCGAACGGCGAGACGGAACTGCTCGAATTCGACGAGGACAGCTGGGAAATCTTCTTCCAGATCGGCGAACAGCCGGAATTCGATTTCCTCCGTCACATTGCGGGTTCTGAAGTAAAGCATGTTCGCTTTTCCTTCGATTTGGATCGCCTGATACGTCCTGATAAGAGACGTCCGGGAGACCAGTTTCCCCAGCGCATTCAATGCACTGGCCAACGAGTTTTTGTTTACGGGAATTTGCATGTTTTCCTCCATAATGGGGTTGATGGTGAAATGTCAATTTTGACGTTCGTGGGAGGAATATATACATGAAAGCACTTGAAAACCATTTTTACGGAAAAAACAGCCGATTTCGAGGCAAAAAGGGTTCAAAACCATGAAAAAGACGCCATTTTTACCCGATCATCGTCTTTTTTTCGTTCTCAATACAGTTTTGAGCACGCAAAAGCGCGTTGGTGTGGAGGAAGCAGCCTTTGCGGACCTGAAGAGGTGAACTGCATCCCGTTCATGATATCCCAAAGCCTGTTTTTGTCTTGAACGATTGAGGTATCAGTAACCGGCATTTCTGCAATAAATTGGACGGGAAAGGGAGAGTACAGCTTCCAGATGCGTTGAGCGGCATCCGTGACATCGTTCATGTCGTTCCGGAAATACCCCTGGACGATCAAAATCATGTTGTAACATCCTCGAAAAGCATCATAAGTCCAGGAATACGCTGGAACACAGTTGGCTCTTCTTAATGCTGCGGTTAAGGCCCTCATGTATTTTGTGAAATCGTAGTAGTTTTCCAACGCGGGAAAGATGTAAAAAGCGATTCTTGCTTTTCCGTAACTGACTATAAACTTTTCAACTAGTTCTCCAATTCGTTCTAATTGGATTGTTCCATCTGTCATGTAGCCTCCTTTGTTTTTGGGTGATATTAGATCGTATGCATATGCGTATAATATGATGAAAATAAGTTCAAAGAAGAAATTATGTCGCGATGCATTATATGGACCTGATTATTGATATGTTTTTTGAAAGACACATTGATTCAGGATGCTTTTCATGTTTCTCTAAACTCGGATAATATATATAACTTAAATATAGCCAAACAAAACAAACGATAAATAACGGCAATTACCATAAACATTATCTGCAACAACTCAACAGGACTCATCATGTTTCAAACAAACACATTTGGTAGCGATATCTTTCTTGACTATGAGATGTATGTCCAAATACAAAACATCTATTACAATCTTCTGATTCATTCACTGCATAGGCATTGCAGAGTATTTGTTCTGAGAATTGACATACACCTTCCTCAAGAACTTGTTTTACAATTGATCTCTGATTTTAATCATCGTTTCATAGAAAAAGAAAAGAATGCTGGATATGCCCCTCTTTATCTAGTAGTGAGAGAAATAAACCCTGGAAAAAGAATCCATCATCACATGGCACTCTTCCTCGACGGGAATAGAACAAATAACCCATATCAGCATTATGAAAATGCAAGAATCGTTCTTCGAAATACATGTGGTCTTTATGGCGAAATCGTAGAATGTAATGACAAACTCAGAAATGGTATCAAGATAGAACGGAATACTGCATCGTACAATGACCTATTTGAAGTCTTACGTCAATTAAGTTATTTAGCGAAGAAGACACAGAAGGACAATGTCCCAGGAAAAACCTTCTTTTACTCCAAGGTTCCGATCCTCCCTCTTAGCAACGAGGATATAACAAGATGTTTTCAGTCTCTATTCCAGAATCTTTCCTTTGGAATGACAAATTGGTATGCAATTTAAGAATAATTAACACGCTGAAAAAGAATGCCTCTCTGTCGATTTTGAGAATGATGATAAGAGAGAAGATGAGGTTTTTGCGAGAGAACGCATGCCCAAGACATCTTTTTTGTCCCCTTTTCCGGAATTCACCTCAAAAATCTTCAAAAATAATCGTTTTCCCATGTTGAAATCTGCTTCGATCTATACTATATTAAAGACATCTGACCTCATAACCACGATCCCAATACAGAGAATAAGCTCAAAAATGCCTGTTCTCCAAGAAACAAGTCCAAATATGTTATCCCCGACAAAAAAGTCAGTTCCTCTTTCCAAGAAGAGGATTATGGAGCGGCAGATGGCATCAGGTCTTTTCGAAAAAGAAAGGGCCTTTGATACTATCTGTGTAAACTACAGCTTTCACGATCAACAACGTTCGTATCGCTAAGTATAAAGGTTCCTGCGTCTGCCCGATCAACACCAACAATTAAGCCAAAATTCACCATATTTTAGGAGGTAACACGATGAAAAAACAGGATGTCCAAAAATACATAGAAGAAATCAAACGTCAATTACACTTAGGGCATGCATCTTTAATGGTTGGATGCGGGTTCAGTAAGAATGCTGAGGTCCGATCAAGTTTTAAAAATTTGCCACCCAATTGGAATGAACTAAAAACCGAGTTTGTCAAGAGAATATATGATAAATACACAGAACAGGAAATAGAGAATAAAAGCAATTCAAAAACTGTTTTACAGTTGGCATACGAATATGAAAAAATGTTTGATCGATCAAGCTTGAACAAATTTATAGGCGAACATATTCAGAATTCCAATATCTTTCCTGGAGAACTACACAAGCAACTCCTTAAACTGCCCTGGCGAGATGTTTTTACAACAAATTACGATACACTGTTAGAAAGAGCCGCAGAAGATGTAGTCGACAGGAAATATGACACCGTTCGCTATTGTAGAGATTTAGCTTTTTCTGAATCACCGCGTATAATCAAATTACATGGCTCTCTAGAGTCAGAGGCATTTCATCTAATAGTGACAGAAGAGGACTATAGGACATATCCAAATGAATATGCTCCTTTTGTAAACACTGTCCAACAAGCCATTACAGAAACAACTCTTTGCCTTATTGGTTTTTCCGGAACTGATCCTAATTTTATCAAGTGGATAGGTTGGGTTCGTGACAACTTAAAAGATTCAATGCCGCCTATATATTTGATAGACAAATTAGATCTTTCTATTTCGGAGTATAACGTTTTGATCGAGCAAAACATCAAACCAGTTGATTTATCTTTGCTTGGAGGAAAGGACTATAAAGAGCTTTTTCAAAAGTTCTTTGACGAGATTAAAACAAACGATCCTATAGAGTGGGATCTATCTACTAGTGAAGAAGAAAGACATTTGCTAAGTTCAATCACAGACCCAAAGTTAAAAAAAAGAGAGAAGAGACTCATCGTTGACAAACTAATGCAAATATGGAAAAGACAAAGAGAGCAATACCCCAATTGGCTTGTTATGCCTAATCAGTATCGTCAAGAAATGATGACCCAAACTGAGTACTGGACAGAAACGTTCAAAACAGTTTTAAAACATTCTATTTTTGAAACAAAAAACATTAATTGGCTATATGAATACAATTGGAGAATAGAGCATTGTTTGTTAAGAATTCCTTCAGACTATATAGAAAACTATGAGACAATTCTTAAGCATCATAACCCCCTTGGCTTAAATGCCAGTTCTTTTTTTGACAAGAATGCAATCGTTACAAAAGATAAGCCTAATAGTAGGGTCTCTGTTGCGGGGAAATGGATAGAATTAATGTTTGCTATTTTGCGTTGGTACAGAGAAGAACATCTGGAGCAAAAGTTTAAGAGTTGCGCAAATATTCTTAAAAGAATATCAAAGCAATATCCTGCCTACACCAATAAAGTTTATTATGAAAAAGTGCTTTTTGCACAATCTCTACCCAACATGAAATTATTTGTTAAGACAATGAGGAGCTGGAGCAAAGTGTTGTCATCTCCTGAATGGCATTTGAAATATATTTCGTTATTCGCTGAAACGGGGAATATCGATGGTGTTGAGGCAAAACTAAAAGAGACCTTACTTAAGATTAGACAATTGAGGCCAAAAGATACAAACCGAAAAGACTATTATAGCTTATGGTTGGAGGGAGTCGCTTTAGCTGGATTAACTGTATGTGAACAAGGCCGGTCTATAAATCAAATTGCTATAGTTCAATCTTCAACCAAAGCTAATTCGTCAAAAGCTCTTCCTATTCTTTCCATTGAGGATTTAAAAGTAGAGAAACCTTACCAACAACTTATTTTAAATGATGACGAGGATGATTCTTCAAAGAAGAAGGACAATAAAACTAAGTATAAGTATACTAGAAGATTGGATGAACTAAAAGCTATTTACTGTGACCCTCGTGATGAACCCCTTTTGAGTCAGCTTTCAACATATTGTCCGGCTCCATATAAAGTTAATAAACCTGTTCAAAAACGTGTTTTTGATCGGAATATAACGCAATACCATTCATATTATCAGATCAACAAAGATGAATTGACTGGATTTCAATTAATTCGTTATCTCGAAGAAACCGGTGTTTTGCAGCATTTGGGGGTTGTTTCTATTTATGACAAACAACTTCTCAATGCAGCAAAATGCATTGCTCCAACCAACTCTCTTTCTGCATTTTCTGTTTTCAATCGCATCGGAACAAAAGACAACTCGGATTTTGATTTGATTTATGATCAATATTCCATCTATAAAACTCCACAAGGAGAAATAGACAGATTAACTAAACTATATGTTAGAGAGCTTAGATGGGCCCTAAAAAACGTAAAGAGTGAATTGGTTAAACCAACAAACAATGTATACAAAAAACTGTTTTTCGATCTTATTGAATCCTTGTCACGTTTAGTTGTTCGTGTTTCTCAGTCTTTTTATCAAGAGTTGTTCGATTTGTTGATCGAACTTTTTCATGCGCAAATTTCAAAGTCTTATAATGAAACTCAATTTCACAATTTTACTAGAAGGCTTTTGGGTGCAATGCCTTCGGATTTGATATGCAATAATCTTGAGCGGTTGTTGCGTATTGAACTGCCCAACAATGAAAATGATGCTCGTTTTTGGACAAATCCTTTTAGTTATATTGCTTTAAACGAATCTGAAACAAAAGCTATTCAGTCTAATGATTCTATTTCGTCTGCTTTAGATATCTGGTTGGAACGACTTGATTCAAGCGATGATTGGAAACAAAGTATTGCTTTTATAGCATTGGTTATTATTTGTGACTGGGGAATAATGAATTCTTCCCAGAAAAAGTTGTATGCGGAGAAAGTCTTTTCAAACCTAAACGGCAGTGGTCTTCCGTCTAATACCAATTACTACCCTTGGGTTTTTCTTAAAGTTTCAAAATATATTGACAAACAGGATCATATAGCAAAATGTCTTTTAAAATATTATACAAAGTATGATTTCTCTTCGATTTCTTCATCTTCAAACAATCAGCAATTATCCCTTGAAGTCACAAGCTACTCAATTCTTGTAAACTTGTCACTAACACATGGTAACCCACATGCCAAATTAGAAATAAACTCCCGAGATGCGATGTTGTTATTTAGCCATATTTCATGTGCGGTTAAAGACTTTTTTATGCAGCTCAACACCCCAACAAATAAATCAAATCAATTTATTGGTGCCAATCTAGATAATAATCTATTGTTGCTTGACAGGGTTATTTCTGAAGTTATTGTTCCTAGGATTATAGATAAAAAAGACTTAAAGGAGATTGCAAGTTTTCTTTCTGATATAGAAAAATATCATCCTTTCCCCTCGTCTCAATGCGCAATGTTATGTAGTAATGATGCTTTTCCTTATGCATTAACTCAAAGATTTATAGTGGCAATCTCTTCTGCAGATCGAGACTTTTTCAATGTTTATTCTTGGGCAATTCTTAATTCCTATATTCGGGCAAAAAAACTGTTAGGACCTGTTGTTCCACCATGTGTTTTTTCTTCTCTTTTAACTGCCGTTGGTATGAAATCCGATGATACATTCCAACTGATTTGTCAAAATATTGTTGCCATTTTGGATTTTTACGAAATGAACCAACAAGAACGTGATTTACTATTGCATTATTTGGAATGCTTAAAAAATGAAACCTGTTTCTTTACTAACTCCTCGAGGTTTCCTTTTGAATCTCGTTATGATTATCGTATTGCTGCATGCGAACTTGCCGCACGAGTTTTCAAAACGTTTTCTAAAAGCACATCATCTATTCCAAAAATCCTATCCGAATGGGAAATAATCAGTCATTCTTCTCCTGAATTTTCCAGTCTTAGAAGCAAATGGGATAAAACAATTAATTATGCAGAATAAATCTGATCTATTGTTTCGTGTTTTTATTCCCCTGCAAGTTCAACACCCCGCAGCTTGCGGCGAGTCCGCATAGAGAGTTTTTTTGTGTCCGCTTGTTTCCGAGCCGTGTACGGTCAGGCGTAATACCGTGAGGCAAGCATCACGAATACCCTGACCGGAAGCAAAAACTTTATTATGGAAGTGGGCGTACTATTCTATCATTCGTAAAAGTTACACTGTCGTATACAGGGTCCAACTCCCTATATGTTCCATAATAAGAGGCAAATTCTTTCAGACGCTTGTTGCAGCCGATATTCCATGAAATCACCTCAATTGCCCAGTGATAATCCACAGCCCTCTCAAGTTGTCTTATAAAACCCTTTCCTTGAGCGTATCCACTGCCATCTCCGGTCAAAAGCACAATTGTTTCCGGAGTTTTTACGTCCACTATTCTTTCCAGCATTATTTTGTGAATTGCTTCATCTACCGCAATTTCCTTGTTGGTTAAGATGCCACGTTCTTGGGGAGCAACGGTAATACCAAGTTTTGTAAAATATTGCCACAGGTTATCGTTTTGTGGTGGGATTGATACCGCAGCAAATGCGCTTGAAACATTTCTATTGTTCACGGCAAATTGGTAAAGATTTGAAATGTGAATTCGAAAATCCAGTTCGTGACCTGGTTCCTGAAGCTTAGAAAAGTTTCTGCCAACCCACATTATGTTAGAGTTGTCCCAAAAAATATTTACATTCATGTTCGTTCCTTTCGTTGACTAAATAATACTATTTTTACCATGACCGGGCACATGTAAATGCCCATAGCTTTCTCTTGATGAAAAACCTTCTTTCAAAATGTCTTAAGAATCTTTATCTGTGTTGCACCTCCTTTCGCTGAATTGGGTTATTAATACATTCTGTTTTTTCATTATTATTTTCTTTACTAATATCATTTCTTGCATTTTTTATTTTACACCAAAGTACAGAAAAATGCAAGAGAAAAACTAAAAAAAACAGAAAAAACTCGAAAAATAGAAAGGAACGTTTTTGTGTTTCTTTTATATTAAGGTTGAAGAAAGAGATTTTATTATCACTCAATGAAATTTAAAAAATAGTTGTTCATTTTTTGTTTTTAGCTTGACTTTTGTCAAAGTGGGGGTATATTGATGTTTGGAACGGATTTCCGGGTATGGGATCCGGCTCCGAGTTCTTTACATTTGGTTATTTCAATCAAAAGCGCACGAAAACCGACCAAGTTTTGTAATAAGTCTTTTGATTCTGAGTTCGAAAAACCAGCAAGGGACCATAGTGTCTTTGTATCTTGCTGGGCGATTCCTTGTCGTCTCAGAATCGGGTTCTTGGTCGGACCCTCGTGCGCACGTATGAGGTTTCGTCCGGCTTTTTTTATGTTCAGACGTTGCCTCGTGCGAAGAAGGTTTATCCCGCCCGAGGCCACAATGCTCCCGTCTGTTCGTCCCTCCAAACATCATCCGTTTTATACTGCCGGAACTCAAACAGCTCGGCAGATGCCTCGTATCCTTCCATTTTTCTCCCGGAATGAAGTCGAACCCTTCTATTCCGGGATTTTTGTTTTGAGGGGGGCATGATGGAACAGCAGGTCAAATCCAGGCAACGAGTATCCGACCATGGCGAGGTCTTCACTGCTGAACGTGAAGTGAACGCCATGCTTGATCTGGTCAAGCAGGAAACCGAGCGCGTTGACAGCCGTTTCCTGGAGCCCGCCTGCGGCGACGGGAACTTCGTCGTGGAAATCTTGCGCAGAAAGCTCGCAGCGGCGAAAAAACGCGCCACACCGCCGAAACGGCAAACGGTCGTTCCCTTCGAATTCGAAAAACAGTCGGTTATCGCCGTGGCAAGCATCTACGGCGTGGACCTGCTCCAGGACAATGTGATCGTCTGCCGTCAACGCCTGTATGATATTTGGAATGAAGAGTATAAGGCCGTTTGCGGCGATGAAGTCGACGAGGCTTGCCGGAGCGCGGTTCAATTCATCCTGAGCCGTAACATTGTCTGCGGGAATGCCCTGACGCTGATGTGCGTCGACGAACATCAGCAGGATACGCGCAAGCCGATCATTTTCTCCGAATGGACGCTGCCCTTCAACGACACGCGCATCCAGCGCAAGGACTACTCTTTCGCGGAGCTCATGCGGAGCGCCACCGTCGAGGACAACATCCGCAAGACCGGGCAATTGGATCTGTTCGCCGACCGAAACGGTGAGGTCGAGCCGATTTTCCTTCAGCAATATATTTTTGACTACAGGAGACCGCAGAATTATGACACCCAGCCCTGACCCCGGATACAACCCGGATGTTCTGTCCTGCATCGCGAATCTCTCGAACGATGAGGTGTTCACGCCGCCGAGTTTGGCGAATGCCATGCTGGACATGCTGCCGCAGGAACTATTCCGTGATCCGAACACAACGTTCCTCGATCCCGCCTGTAAGAGCGGCGTCTTCCTGCGCGAGATAGCCAAACGTCTCCTGAAGGGGCTGGAGCTCGTCTACCCTAATTTACAAGAACGCATCGACCATATTTTCAAACATCAGCTCTTCGGCATCGCCATCACAGAACTGACCGCACATCTTTCCCGCAGAAGCCTCTATTGCTCAAAAGAAGCAAACAGCGACTATTCCGTGACACAGTTCGAGACTCCTGCCGGAAACATCCGTTTCCAAAGCATCCAACACAAATGGGAAGAGGGAAAATGCGTGTATTGTGGGGCTTCGAAACAGGAATACGATCGGTCGACCAAAATGGAATCACACGCATATGAATTGATTCACACCAACAAGCCGGAGAAGATTTTTAATATGAGATTTGACGTGATTATAGGGAATCCACCATATCAATTGAGCGACGGGGGTAATAACGCAAGTGCATCTCCGATTTATCAGTTGTTTGTTGAACAAGCAAAGAAACTAAACCCTCGTTATCTTTCGATGATTATTCCTGCGCGATGGTTTTCTGGCGGGAAAGGTCTTGATGATTTCAGAAAATCAATGCTACACGACAAAAGAGTTCGAACATTAGTTGACTTTTTTGATTCGAAGGATTGTTTCCCTGGAGTCGATATTTCTGGAGGGGTTTGTTATTTTTTGTGGGACAGAGATAATAGCGGAGATTGCCGTGTTATTTCATACAGGGATGGAAAAGAGTCTATCCTCTGTCGACCTTTAGCTGATAGTAAGAGTGATACTTTTATTCGATTCAATGAAGCCGTCAGTATCCTCGCAAAGGTTAAAGCTTTTAAGGAGCCTAGTTTTGGGGATGGCGTCAGCAGCAGAAAGCCATTTGGTTTTTCTACGAACCCAGAAGGAATAATTCAGACTCCAAAAGATGGATACATCTATATTTATGCATACCCCAAAAACGGGTATATTAAAAAGTCTAGCGTAGAAAAAAATGTTGGGTGGATTGAAAAGTATAAGGTGTGTGATGCAAAAGCATATGGAGAACGCGGAAGTTTTCCATATAACGTTATTGCTAAACCATTTGTTGCAAAACCGAAGTCTTGTTGTTCGGAAACATACATCGTTTTGGGAACATACAACGATCAGAATACAGCAAACAACGTTTTATCATATATAGCAACAAAATTTGTCCGTTTTCTTATTCTGCTCCAGAAAAATACCCAGGATTCTCCTGCTCGCGTTTATTCTCATGTTCCAATGCAAGATTTTAGCAGAGGTTGGACAGATGTAGCACTTTACAAGAAATACGGCATTTCAGAAGAAGAAATTACATTTATTGATTCTTTGGTCAAGCCGATGGATTTAGATGGAGAACAATAAACGTTTACACAAGGAGATTAATTATGGCTGAGAATTGGGTGATACCTTGTAATGTCAAGTTCTTTGACTTGCCGAACCATTTCAAACATAAAACGACAGTTGTCTGGCGTAACGCTTTTGCAATCCGCAAGGGGGATATAGCATATATCTATATTAGTAGTCCTTATTGTGAAATTCGGTATAAATGTCTTGTTATAAATGATCAAATAGATGATATGTTGCTTCAAGCGAATCCTTATGCAATTCCTGCTAAAAGGTCAAATACCAACCCCTCCAAAACGCTCAGGTATATTGAAATGGAATATGTTTGCGAGTATCCTGAAGGAACTTTTACATTAGAAAAGCTTCGAGAACATGGACTTGGCCAAGTTCAGATTCAGGCAAGGACAGACAGACGGTTGCAAGCGTATTTGAATACAATTGAATTGCAGCTTGAAGAGAATGGAGGAATCCTCTAATGCCTGAACAAGCTTTTTTTCCGCAGCGGCCTGAATCCCGTCCGGTGGTTTATGCCTACGAATTCGTCGGCGTCGCATCCCACCAAGGCTATATCAAAGTCGGCTATACCGAACGCGACGTTGAGACCCGCGTGAAGGAACAGACACACACCACAGCCGTACCATACCGCATTCTCGGAGAGTGGTCTGCCATGAAAAACGACGGGAGCTGTTTCACCGACCATGACGTTCACGCTGTCCTGAAAGCCAAGGGCAAGCGGCAGCTGAACGCGGGGGAGGATCGCAATGAATGGTTCCGGTGTTCCCTGGCAGATGTCAGGGCGGCGGTCGTAGCAGTGAAGAACGGCACGGAGAATGTCGAAGACCGTACGCAGACCTTCGGAATGCGCCCGGAACAGGCACAGGCCGTGGAGAAGACCATACGATATTTCCAAGCCGTCCAAAAGGAAGAAGGCGGTCGAATCCCGAAATTCCTGTGGAATGCGAAGATGCGCTTCGGAAAGACATTTGCCGCCTATCAGCTCGCGAAGAAAATGGGGATGAAGCGGGTCCTCATCCTCACCTTCAAACCAGCTGTTCAGACGGCATGGCGCGAAGACTTGATGACGCATGTCGATTTCGAGGGCTGGCAGTTCATCACTCGTCCGACCGATCCCCACGGTCCGACCAACGACGAGCAATACCGGAAAGCGGATAAGAATCGTCCTATCGTATGCTTCGGCTCGTTCCAGGATTTTCTCGGCGTGAACCGGGATACGGGCGGCATCAAGGCGAACAACGAATGGGTCCATGCGACGAACTGGGACCTCGTTATTTTCGATGAATACCATTTCGGTGCATGGAAGGACAACGCGAGAAAGCTGTTCGAGTCCGACGAGGACGCTTTCGAAGAAGACCTCTCCAAATACGACGCGGGCAATGCCTACGATGAAACGTGGCTGCCGATCACGTCGGAGTATTACCTGTATCTCTCCGGCACACCGTTCCGGGCATTGAACTCCGGCGAGTTCATCGAGGAGCAGATTTACAACTGGACGTATTCCGATGAGCAGCGCTGCAAGGACGAATGGCCGGAACTCTCCGACTTCCCAGAGTACAAGGCGAAGTCAGGGGATGTCAATCCATATGCGGCTCTTCCTCGTATGGTCATGCTGACTTACAAAATCCCCGAGAGCATCCAGCGAATCGCCAAACAGGGCGAGTTCGACGAGTTCGACCTGAATGTGTTCTTTTCTGCGGAAGGGACCGGCAGCAGAGCCCGGTTCAAGTTCGAGGAGTATGTTCAGAAATGGCTGGACCTGATTCGCGGGGCGTATTTGGAAACTACGGTCGATGAACTGAAGCTGGGAGCCCAGAAACCGCCGATGCCGTTCTCGGATACACGGCTCCTGAATGTGCTGTCCCATACGCTGTGGTTCATGCCCAACGTCGCCTCGTGTCAGGCGATGGCGAATCTTCTGGCGAAGCGGCAGAACAGTTTTTATCACGACTACAAAGTCAATGTCTGCGCAGGCCCGGGTGCTGGTATCGGTGTGGACGCGCTTCAGCCTGTCCGTGACTCCATGGACGATCCTCTGGAATCCAAGACGATCACGCTTTCCTGCGGCAAACTGACCACGGGTGTAACGATCCGACCGTGGACGGGGATTTTCATGCTGCGGAATCTCTCCTCGCCGGAGACTTATTTTCAGGCGGCGTTCCGCGTGCAGAGCCCGTGGGAGATCACAAAGGATAACGGGCAGCGGGAGATCGTCAAGCAGGAGTGCTATGTGTTCGACTTCGCTCTGGACCGTGCCCTCCGGCAGATTTCGGATTACAGTTGCCGCCTGAACATCAGGGA
>Ga0310786_10007993_pt1 | contig 13670 bp, 8 predicted proteins | sample AusTroGonzalo_MG_FD_203881 | JGI IMG/M metagenome (GOLD analysis project Ga0310786, IMG submission 203881) | Bovine rumen microbial communities from tropical cattle in Woodstock, Queensland, Australia - Gonzalo_03 (v2) (version 2) | ecosystem: Host-associated > Mammals > Digestive system >... | reverse complement strand
CTTTGCACGGTCGCCAGGAATGCGGGCAATCTTGCGGACAGCAATGATGCCTTCAGCAATCTCTGGTACCTCGCTCTCCAGCAGACGCTGCAGGAAGACAGGGCTAGTACGGGAGAGGATGATCTTGGGATTGCCGGTGGTGTTGTCCACGCGAGCCACGATAGCGCGAGCGGGTTCACCCTTGCGGAAGAAGTCGCCAGGAATCTGTTCGTTCTTCGGCAACAGCAGTTCGTTGCCGTCCTCATCGAGGAGCAACACTTCCTTATGCCACACCTGGTAGACTTCGGCTGAAATGATCTCACCCACCTTCTCCTTATATTTGTTATAGAGGGCATCGTGCTCCAGCTCCAGGATCTTGGAGGCCAGAGTCTGGCGCAATGTGAGAATAGCGCGACGACCAAAGCGGGAGAAGTCTACGGGCTCGGAGACATCCTCTCCAACCTCATAGTCATCAGCAATCTGACGAGCCTCAGAGAGGCTGATCTGCATATTCGGGTCGGTGACTTCACCGTCCTCGACAACTGTACGGTTACGATAGATCTCAAAGTCACCTTTGTCGGGATTCACGATGACGTCGTAGTTCTCATCGCTTCCCTGCATCTTGGCGATGACACTGCGGAAGCTCTCCTCGAGCACGCTGACAAGTGTGGCGCGATCAATGTTCTTGGTCTCTTTGAACTCTGCAAAAGTTTCAATGAGTGCGTTGTTTACTTTCTTTGCCATTATAGTGTTTTTTATTATTTGAATTCAATGATGTATCGTCCGCTCTTGATATCGGTCATCGGGAAACTCTGTTCCACATCCTGCATCACAGGACGCTTGCGACCCTCGACCTGCACCTTCTGGCGGGTGGAAAGAACAATGTGGTCAGCGGCTGCTTCCTGCAAGATTCCTTTGAGCTTGCGACCGTCGGCAGTGATGATTTCCACTTGTTTCCCCACATGGTTGGTCCACTGACGCAGCACCTTAAACGGCTGGCCCAATCCTGCACTACCCACTTCGAGTTCATAATCCTCCTCATCACGGGAGAGGTGTTCCTCGATATACTTAGATAGTTGCACGCAGTCCTCGATCCATACGCCGTCGGCGTGGTCGATTTCCACGGTGATGCAGTCATCAGGGGTCACTGTGAGATCAGTCAGAAAGTAATCTTTACCGTCGAGCCACTCGTTGACCAGGGCTTCTACTGTTGCCTTTTCAATCATTGTCTTGAACGAAATCTTTTAGCGTTTGAAAATGTATTTAGATGTAATGTTCAATATCATTTTAAGAGTGAAGCGAAGAACCTTTTGGGCCCCTCGCTTCATTTCAGCGGTGCAAAAGTACATCAACTTTCGCTAACTTGCAAGAAAAAAGGCTATTTTCTTTGCTTTAACACCTTATTTATATAAGAAAAGGTGTTCTATACCTGCGTTTTGTAAGCTGACAGCAATTTTTCTACACCCTTTCTGACGCTCAACAGTCCGAAGTCCTCAGGATGAACATCTTCGGGCCGCAACCACATGAGTTCACCTGCATCATCTGACGCATGGGCACCCACTGTGGAACGTACATGACAGCGGTAGAAGAAGTCTATGGTGTGAACCAGAAAACCTGAATACTCATATTGATTGGGCAGGGAGAAGAGGAACTCCACACGATCCACATCGAGCCCTGTCTCTTCCTTCACCTCGCGGCAAACGCCCTCCTCACTGGTCTCGAACATATCTGAAAAGCCTCCTGGGAGGTCAAGTGTGCCCTTCGCTGGATTCTTAGCTCGACGCACTACACACCATTCGACTGGACGTTTGGACGAAGGCACTACTTCACCATTGGACGATGGAGGTACCTCGCGTTCGATGAGTGCAACCGTAGCGGCAGAGGGGTTGAAATAGTAAGTGAAACCACATGCCTCGCAATGCTTCGACTTGCCGTTGTGCTCTACGAAGCGCGAAGATCCACACTCAGGACAGAACTTGAATTGATGAAGAGGGTGCATAGCTTTTAGCTGGGGTCGATTTCGCTGATGAGGTGGTCGGCGTGCCCCCATTTATCCATCAACCAGAGTACAAAGCGGATATCTACTCCTATGCAACGGGTGAGCGAGGCATCGAAACTGATGTCGCTGCTGAGGGCATCCCAGTTGCCATCGAAAGCCAAACCAATGAGTTCACCCTTACCATTGAACATCGGGCTGCCACTGTTGCCGCCTGTGATGTCGTTGGTGGTGAGGAAGCAGAGAGGTAGCTGGCGCGTCTTGGGATCAACATAGCGACCATAGTCACCAGACTTCAGCAGATCCAGGACTTCTTTCTGTACCACGTAGTCAGGATTATCAGCGCCATGCTCTATCTTATCTATCAGTGAAGGCATGGTGGTGAGGAAGTGGTGGTGAGTTCCTGCATTGGTATAGTCGCTGACGATACCATAGCTCATACGCATGGTGAAGTTCGCATCGCTGTAGTGCGGCTGTTCCTGTTCCATCTCAAGCACTGCTTGTGTCAGCAGATTTTCGTTATAGGAAATCAAAGAACTGACCTTACGCATTACTGGGGTTATGACCTGTCCCTCCATCTGTTCCAACTGATCATAGAGAGCAACAGCCGGATCGCTGGAAACATACTGCTGATAGGCTTTCTGGTCGAGCACTGCCTGCTCCAAGGAGTCGTCCACGTGTACTGCGGAGCGCACGTGAGCATTGGTCAGCTTGTACCATCCTTCATAGCTCGTCAGACGGCTATTCTGGAAGATATCGTGAGCGAAGGCTTTGTAGTCGTTGTTGTATTTCTTCTGAATATCCTTATAGAAGCGGGGAAGGTATTTCTTGCTTACCTGCTGGGCGTAGTTCTCCAGCAGTGCAGCCATCACCTCTTCATCCATTCGAGCATCGTAGTCCTTGTACGCCCCCTGCACCCTTTCATTCAGCATCTGTGTGTAATTGGAATGCATCTGGGCAAATTGTTTTGCTATTCGGGCAAATCCGAAGAGTTCAATGCCACGATAGAACGTCTCGTTGACAAAACCTTGAGCATAACGGGCGTCGTGACGGGTTTTGTAGCTCGAATAGAGAATGGGGAACATCTTGGAGAAACGTTGCTGAGTCGCTTTGTCCTGCGAATACCAACGACGTATTTCCTGTTCGCGCTGCTGCTTCTGCTCAATGATTCCCAAGCGCTTCACCGCCTCATTCATACCCTGAGAATTCTTCCAGTAATTGCTGGAGCTGGCGTATTTGGAAGCATACTGGATACCCACAGAGCGGTCGGCCTGCATCCAACGCTTCCAGATATCCTGTTTCACACCACGTACCTGAATCATAGGAATATTCGTGACGTTCACACGCTCATCAATGCCGTAACTGGAGAGGTAGCGGCTGGTGCTGCCAGGATAGCCAATGGTCATGCAATAGGAACCCTGGTCGAAACCGTCGAGACTCACACGTGCCCAACGCTTTGGCTGTAGGGGCACGTTCGTCTCGCTGTACTCAGCAGGCTGTCCAATGGAATCGGCATAGATGCGGAAAACGCTGAAGTCTGCTGTCTGGCGGGGCCACATCCAGTTGTCGGTATCGCCTCCAAACTTACCCAGGGACTGGGGAACAGTGAACACCAGACGCACATCGGAATACTGACGGTAGTAATTCAGGAGGTATACGCGTCCACCCTCGAAAGCCTTAGCCTCGCAGACGACACCTTTCTGTCCTTCGTTCCCAGCCTTCCTCTCGGCACGAGAGGCGATGCGACTTAAAACAGTTCCTATGAATTGACTGTAAAGCGTTGCCTGACGATTCTTGCCCAGCTTGCGGCCCTGCTGTTCGTCCGCATAAATCTTCTGCAGTTCGGCGTTGACCTCCGCTGTAACATCCTCTGAGCGTTGCCAGATCTTCACGTACAATCCATCGACGGGACGTTCCTCGTTGTGGGAACGAGCCACGAAACCATTACCAAGGATATCGTCTTCTGGCGTTGACAGTTGCTGGATGGAACGGTAGCCACAGTGGTGGTTGGTGAACACCAAACCGTCCTTGGAGACGATGACACCAGAACAATAGTCTCCAAAATCTACCACGCAGTCCTTCAGGCTCGTACCATCTTCGCCATAGAGTTCTGCATCTGTCAGCTGCAAACCCAACTGCCGGGCAACAGCCATTGCTTTCGGGTCTGTGCGACCCAACAGCCACATACCTTCATCAGCACTTGCAGGGCTGAACGATAGGATGAAAGATAAAAGCAGCAGGCAGATCTTGCCCACTGAAAATCTCATAGATAAAAACTTTCTCATATTCATGTAAAATTATCTTTTTCTTGGTTTTGCGGTGCAAAGGTACAAAAATTCCCCGACACGGTAGTCAGAAATGCTGAAGAAAATGCTGAAGGACGGATAATTTCCTTCAGGTTCTGCCAGAGCTGATTATTGAGAGCATCGGCTGTCGTTGCGCGAAGGTCTGCAGCTGTTTCGTAGAGAGTGGCTATGAACCTGAGACGATGAGGCTATCAAAAAACGTAGATTGATATCCAGGGGGGAATCAATCTACGTTTGTATATTTGCCTATCTGAGGGAGAGGCTCAGAGAGCGGGTCAGGGATTGTCCAAGACTACTTTCTCGTCGGTGAAGGCAGAGGTGACCTGACCTTTCAGGGTGCAGGCCTTGCCAGTGGCGACGGTGCTCTTCTTGAGTTCTTCCCAGACGCCCTCGGCCTTGCGACAGTAGCTGTGCACTTCCACGGTGAGTCCATCGCCGAACTGAGCCTTCATCTGGTTGATGAGCTCGGCGGGGATGTCGTAAATCTGAATGGTGATGCCCTGTGCGTCGTGGGTGATTTGGTGCTTGATGATGTACTCCTTGAAGTAGAAGTTGTAGACGCGAATGTCGAAGTCATCCTGCTCGATGATGTTCTCCTCGCTGATGGGCAGGTTGATGGTCACGGACTCGGCGTCGGTACGGATGTGTACGGAGGTTTTGATCTCATTCCAATCCTGGTGCTCCTGCTGGTGGATGTCCACTTCGACGTTGTCGGGCACGCGGCTGGCATCTACCTGGGGACGGGTCATTTCGTAATCGACGAATACGCCGTTAACGTGCCAGCCGTACTGCATGCCGACTTCCTTGACGACGTACCAGAGGACGTGGCTGTTGAGGTAGTCGGAGCCCTTGGCCAGCAGTTCGTTGATCATAGCGATCTCATCAGCCTTCTTGTTGGTCTCAAGCTCATCGGTAAGGATGTCTTCCACGAGGGGATACTCCATAATCGGGAGCTGTGTACGCAGGCCTTCGGCATCGTAGACATAGCGGAACAGTCCGGTATTCTCGCCGGTCTTCTTGTCCTTCTTGTAGTAGTCGAGGCCGCGGTCATCGTAGTAGTCAAAGGGGAAGATGGTCCAAATCTTGCCCTTGTTGTTGCCGCCAGCAAAACGGCCCCAGTAGAGTGCGGAACTTTTGTCGGTGTGATCGGGGATGGTGCCGTCGACACGGATGGAGAAGCGTGCGGTCTCCCAGCCCTCGTCAGAGTGCAACGGCCACTGGTAGGCTGCGCGTGTGGCTAATTCGGGCTCCAGCAATAGTCCTTGGGTGAAGACTTCGGTTGAAGGGAGGTTCTCAGAGACTTCATTCGTCTCCAAATTCTCATTTTCGGTACATGCAATCATCAGGGGAAGGCATGTAGCTACAAATAGCAAAAAATTTTTCATTGTGAGTTCTTTTTCTTTCGGATAAAGTATCCTTTCGTTTATCAGCGCTGCAAAGATATGTATTTTCTGCCTACACTTCCAACGCTCGGTGCCGAAAATTTAAATCTTTCTGCGTAATTATTGATAAATGTCATGAATTGGAAAAGCCAAGCTCGTTTGCCCCCCCGCGGGCAAGTTTGTTTGATCCCATCGGGCAAAATACTTCTGGGGAATATGTTATAGTGCATGGCGGTCTATTTCGTTCTGGATTTCCTCTTTATGCTGATTGCGTGGGTCGACGAAGTCCTCTGTATAATAGCCTTTTTGTGACTCTTCGCCATCCACGACGTTGCGGATAGTGCGACGCTGTTTGCTCTGCTCGTGCCAAAGTTGTTCGTAGTCGCGGATGTAGTCGGCACTGGGAACGACGTTGGTGTCGAATTGCATCTCCACACAGGTCGTATCGCGAAAATTACCGTAGCAGTAGACGTAGTGGCAGACGTAGCCCGTGTTCTTGATGGAGTTGAAGGTGATTCGCAGGGAACCGAACTTGTGAGGCAGGATGACGATGGGCAGTTCGTCGCGTGGAATGAGGCAGCCGCAGGTGGTCTGCACTTCCTTGATGAACAGCGGGTTGTCTGAGGTATTCTCAATCTCGTAGACTACGTCCAGTATGTCGCCTTGGATGACGGGATAGTAGTGGCGTACGGGATCTCGGATGACGACCGTGGCGGGTTTGAGTTCCTTTTTACAGGATATGAGTGCCAACAGCAGCAGGGTGGATAGGAGATACAGGTGTTTCATTGTTCCTTGTTTCAAAAGAGTGTCAGAATCCTTCTATTTCGTCGATGGCCATCGTACGTTCTTCCTCGTTGCGGACGAGGGTGAGGATAAGCGTGCCTCCGGCGTTGGAGGGTATGTCAAATTCCACGACCACGCGCTGTGGGAGTCCAGAGGTAGGCAGTGGCTGTTGCGAGGCGATTTCCTGACCGCCGGAGTGAAGCGAGATGCTGGCGGGCAGGGCGATGTGGAAGTGGCGGTTGCTGGTCAGTCCTATGCGTAAGTGCTTCAGGCCCTGGACATGCGGGATGGCGATTTTCAGAGCAGTGCCTGCGGAGAAAATGAGCTGGCCGCAGTGGTAGTTTGAGGGGATGCCTGCCAGTCCGTCGGTGAGGATGCTGATGTCGCCATAGTCTTCGTCGAGCTTCGAGAGCGGGGAGAGCTGCTTGCCCAGCAACAGATTCTTCTTGTGGGAGGACTCGTAGGTCTGCCACATGGACGTGTACTCGTTCACGTAGTCATCGATGGTCCAATAGGATTCGCTGTAGATGCGGATGCCCTTCTTCGGCAGCTCCGCCAGCTGGTCCAATAGGGGCTTGCAGCCCGTGGGGTGCCCGTCCAATCGCATAATTTCGAGCCTCGTGAGCATCATTGCCTGCGCCATGGAGGTAAGCTCATCCTGTTCCGCTTTTTTTGCTTCTGGCAGGAGTCTCAGGAGTTCCTCATGGAATTTCCCGAATGCTTCTTCGTCGAGATAGGTCTTCCGGCTCTGGGCCACGCCCTCGTAGATGGGTAGCATCTTCCCTCTTTCTTTCACGAAGTCCTCCTGGCTGAGCATGAAGCGGGCGATGGCACTGCCTGCTACGGGGTACAATTCCTCACATTTTTCTTGAAGGAGTGTCTGCCAGTCGGCATCCGGGTCATGCATGAGGGCTGCCAGGATGTGGGTGCGGATATGACTGAACGTACTGAAGTCCGTGCCGCTGCCATTGAGGAAGAGTCCTGTTACTCCGGCGCGCTTGTAGAGCTGGAAGCGACGCTGCATGACGGTGAAGACGGGGAATGGAGTGAAGTAGTCGTCGAAATTGTTGATGTAGTCCCAGACGTAGAGGTGGCTGGTCATCTTACTCCATTTGGCAAGCAGGGTCTCGGTCTCCTCCTCACGGGTAGTGGCTTTCGTGCATAGATCATAATGAATGGCACTGAAGAGCACGCCGGCATTGTCGGGCATGGGCTTCAGGGGGAGGGATCGTGTGGTGAGATAGTAGGAGGTGAAAAAAAAGTGGTTGGGGAAGCGCTGTGCCAGCCGCTCAATCATGGAGAATACGGCGGGAGAGGCATCATTGTAGGTACAGCCCTTGGCCACGCATTGCTCGCAAAGGCAGGAGATATTGTTATCGCGCGGCATGATGGCGAAGCGCGTCGTGTGGCGCTCACCGAAGTTGTCGACGATGTAGTGTTCGATGTACTTGTAGAGGCGGTCGGAAGAAAAGCAGAACTGCTCCTGGTTCGGGTGACCGTCGACAGTGGCATAGACGGCCATCGACGGGTCGTCTGGGAGGACGACGGAGAGGTTATGCCCCCAGATGCCCCAATCCACGTCCACGTTGTTCAGTCCCAGCTTCTGAGCTTCCTTGGAACCATTTTCGGGGAGGTAAATCTCGCGGTACTCGAAAGCCGCATCGTCATCGGTGAACACGGTAGGCTGCATGCAACCCGTGGAGGACAGCAGGCCTAAAGTCAGAAACAGGTATGTAGTCATCTTTTTCATTAGCTGTTTATCAGAAAGCCACATGGAGTTGGACTGTCAGTGAGAAGATATTGCGGTAGGAGTCTGTCAGAGTGCCGTCTGAGAGACGGTAGGGGTTGTAGCTGGTATTCCAGCTGCCCGCCAGGCCGAGGTAGAGGTGGCGCGTCAGCAGATATTGGGCATCGAAGCCCACCATCGCATTGGTGTGGGAGAGGCCGCGCAACGCTGTCTGGTCAAAGAACGAGAGTTCGGGGAATGAACCGAAGCCTGTGACAAGGGCTACAGAGGTAATATTATCGTCGTTGACAAAGAGCTTGCCCTTTAGGCCAACGTTGTAGTAGAGGCTGGAGTTCATGAGGATAAGGTCCAGGGAACCGGTGACCTTTATGCGTTCCCATGCTTTCTCCACAGAGGGGGTTAGCAGGAAGAGGTTGAAGCGGTTGCGCTCCACCGTGGAGGGGGCATCGCTGCCAAGGAAGAGGTAGGTTTCTGGTGTACGGCGGTAGCCCAGACGCAGGGTGGGGGTCCATCCGTGGTTGGCGGCGTAGCTGGCCGAGACGTTGAAGCCGAACTTATTGAAGTAGCGGGTGGAAAAGGCCAGATTCGCCATGCCGCTCCAGCGGGAATCGAAAGTGTGCTCCCACTGTCCCATGAATTCCAGCCCCACTCCGCCGGGCTCGCGTTCTTCGATGATGTTGCCTTTTTCGTCTGTCTCGATATAGTGTGAGCCGTCGATGCCCTTGTAGCTGATTTGTCCGGTGAACGTGTCGTGGCGCCACAGGCGGCTATAGGCCACGGAGGCGATGGAGTAGAGATGTCCTATGGATGCCAGTTCGCCCGAACGGGTGTCGTAGAGGGCATGGGTGTAGGAGGCATCGATGCGGTTTCGGAAACTGCGGAATCCCAGCCAGTGCATGTGCTCGTAGTAAGCCTGTTGCTCGGCATTGCTGGGCTCGTAGTAGCGTGATTGGTAGCGGTAGGCATTGACCCAGTCCTTCAGTTGTTCGTAGGCCACGCCTTTGTCGTAGAGCAGTTCCCTGTTCTGTGGGTCGTGGACGAGGGCGGAATCCAGCACCTCCAGTGCCAAGTCGTTCATGTGCCGCTGCATGAGGATGGTGGCCCATTCATGGGTGATACCTGAGAAAGCTGCTACGAGTTGTGGGTTTACCCATTCATCGTTGCTGCGACGGGGATTCAGCAGTTGCAGGGCCTCGATTTCGCGGCCTTGTTGCTGCAGCGCGATGGCATACTTGTTGATGAAATAGGGGTTGTCCGGATAGGTCTCATAGCCCTGTTTGGCATAGGCTTGGAAGAGCTGACTGCGCTTGAGTGTCTGACTCATGTTGATACAACAACGCAGTGCTGGTTCGCTGTTGGGGACGATGGCTAGCAACGCCTGTGCCTCGCGCAGTGCCTGGCTGTAGTGCTCTTCCTCGACGAGTCCTCGCAGATGGTTCGCAGCAAGATCCTCGTAGGCCGAGGCAAAGCGCGTCCGGAGTTCCACGGAGTCGGTCAGGCTGGTGTACTCGTGATAGAATTCCAGTGCCTCAGAAAATCGTCCTTGATGACCCATGACGGTGATTTGTCGTGCCACAGCGGCTCCCCACGCTTCATCCTGTGGTTTCAAGAAATACAGTGCGCGATCAAGGTGGATGTGTGCATCGTCCCACTGTTCGGTCTGCATCTCGCGTGCCGCCAGATTCATCATCAACTCGGCATAGGTGGTCGTTATCTCGTCGTCGCCTGGCTGGAGTTCTGCTAATTCCTGGAGCAGGGTAATCATGGCCTTCTCATTGCCAGCGCGCCTCTCGAGGGTGTAGAGGCTCATAAGCAACCTGGGCGTGCGTCCTTCGTTCTTCATCGCCTCGGCCAGATAATAGCGGGCATCGTCCTCGTAGCCGCGTGTGAGCGAGGTGTTGATAAGATAGGTCAGAGCATCGCGGTTGTGGGTGAGGGCATAGAGACGGCCGTTGACTTCATAAGGGTCGCGCAGGCGTGCCTCGTCGGCCATCTCATGCAGCAGTCCCTGGTAGACGTGGCTGCTGACTCCATGCTGCTTAGCAAAGGCATGGGCCTGGGTGTAGAGACCCATGGAGGTCATGATGCCGATGCCTTTCTTGACGAGTTCGGCGTCGTGCGGAAACTGGACCAAGCCGCGGTTGACAGCGCCCAGGGCACGTTCGTACTCACCCATGCCCTCGTAGGCTCCGACGAGTTCCACGTAGTAGTCTTTAATATGAGGATCCAGATCCAGCCATTGTTCCAAGTTCTCGGCTTTTTCGGCCTGCGAACTCTTGCGCAGTGTCTGGTTCCAGTTCTCGCGACGGCGTTGCATCAGTTCGCGCCGCACGATACTGTCGTTAGGGTAGATGTGTGCCAGCCGCTCCAGAGCCGCATCGGCCTCTACGTGGTTGTTCATCTTTCTGTAGAGTCCAATCTTGCGGCGCCAGAGGTCGCGGTCGTAAGGCTGGAATTCCAGCAGCTCGTTGATGTAGCAGATGGCACTGGAATAGTGGTGCAGGGTGTCTTCGACATCCACCAGCAGGCGCCGGCTGCTAAAGTGCTGGTCATCCTCCTGTGTGGCGCGGACGAGGTTGTAGCGGGCCTCGTTGATGTTACCGAGGACGTAGTAGTAGCGGCCGTTGTAGTAGCGGAGATCGGGGTCGCAGGGATAGAGTTCCAGGCCCGCATTGATTTCACGCTTGGCTTCTTGCCAGGCGTTGTGCTCCACGAGGTTCTTGATTCGTCCGATGTAGTAGTTTGGTGTGTGCACTTCCTCGGTCCTCTGTGCCATGAGCGGGAACTGGAGCATACAACACAGCAGGAGCAGCCAGTGGCGGGTGCCATGGTTGGCTGCAAAAAGGATGCTTCTATGTAGGAGTTTTGTCTTCATAATCTTATGCAGTAGCGGAGGTAAGTGGAGGATTGTCTTTCTGCTTCTTCTTGACCCCCTTGCGGGCAATGGGCTTCCAGACAGCGGTGGTTCCCTTGATGTACTGGAAGTAGCCGACATTGGAGCAGTAGGTGATGAGTGGGTGGTAGATGAAGGGCTCTATGAAAGCCGCGAATGCCAGATGCCAATAGGCGCGGCGACGATGGAACCAGTTGACAGCCTGGGTGCTTTGGTCGAAGTAGAGAAGGAAGAAGCACATAAGCACTGAGAACAGGTATATCATGCCAAAGATGATGAATGCCGTGTCCCAGTTGATGCCGCCCACGAACAGAAGCCAGATCATGAAGACATAACCTCCCAACTCCAGCATCGGGGCCATGAACTCAAAGAGGAAGATAAAGGGCAGGGTGAACGCGCCAATGGGGCCGTAGTGCGGGTTGAAGAAAAGCTTGCGGTGGTTGGAAATAATCTCGAAAAGACCGCGTGCCCAGCGCACGCGCTGACGATAGAGGGCTCGCAGGCCGGTGGGGCCTTCGGTCCAGCAGCATACTTTCGGCACCTGTGCGATGCGGAAGGGCTGTCCGCTGTTCTTCATGTAGGTGACCATGCGCAGCAGCATGTCGACATCCTCGGCCATAGAGGTGTTGTCGTAGCCGCCGGATTTCACAACGACGTCGGTGTCGAAGAGCCCGAATCCGCCAGAGATATTCGGCAGCGCGTTGATATTCGACCAGCCGAGTTTGCTGATGAGGAACGACCGCATGTATTCCAACTGCTGGAACATCGGGAGCAGGCGACCAGGCACGCGGGCTTCGGCCACACGGCCTTCGTCGATGACACAGCCGTTACTCATAAGCATCGTCGCCGAGACACCGATGGTCGGTACATGACTGTTGACCACCAGCCACATCATCCTATAGAGGGCCATCGGTTCGACGATGCAGTCGACGTCGGTGCAGACGAAGTACTTGTTCGAGCAGACATTGATGCCGGCGTTGGAACCGTCGCTCTTTCGGCCACCGCGTTCTTTGTCGACAACCACGAGTTTGGAGTACTGCGGGTTTGTGGACTTGAACACGCGCTTGATAGGTTTGGAGGGTACGCGCATGGCCACGTCATAAGGCACTTCCACCATCTCGAAGGTTTCGATGAGCAGTTCCAGGGTGCGATCGCTGCTGGCATCGTTGATAATGATGATTTCATAATCAGGATAGTCTATCTGCATCAGCGAGTTGACGTTGTCGATGATGGTGACTTCCTCGTTATATGCAGGTGCTATGATCGATACAGCAGGCGTCAGTGGCGACCCTTTCATCTGGTACTTGATAGTCTCGTCGTCCGGCATTTCGACGGCGAGGTGCTGCTGCGCCCTGAAACTCTGGAAAATGAAGAACAGGTAGCTGAACATGATTGCCAGCGTGTAGCCGAAAATCAGGTAGCAGAAGATATAGTAGACAGTCAACCACATGACGGCGGAGGTATCAGTTGGACATATTATATACGGTCTCGACAGAAGGATGGTAAGCCTGTTCTTTGTCGAGCGGGATTTTCGCGAGGGTAATCGGGTTGTGGAAGAAGGCGAAGAACTTCTTGTCGGGCTCAGCAGCCGTGCGCTCCAAGTCTTCGAGCATGATGCGTCCTTCTGTGCCGTAGCTGTACATACAGCGCAGGGCTTCGAAGCGGACGTGTGGGTTGGTGGTGTTGTTGAAACCGTCGATGAGCAGTTCCAGATTCCTGCCGGAGTTCATGCGGGTCACGGCATGCATGATGGCCACCTTGGTGTCGTCGGGTTGGGTGAGCATGGTGTCGACAAGCAACTGCTCGCCGTCGGTGTAATTGAGGTAGCCCCAGGTGCGCGAGACCTCCTCAATGAGTTTTTTGTGCTTGCTCTCGCGGAACAGGTCTTCAAGCTGGTAGCAGTACTCCCGCTGGTTGAACCGCCTCATCAGTCGGACGAACATGCATTTTGTACTGTCGTTCTTCTGCAGATGTGCCCAGTGTGCCAGATTCGGCAGTTTCAGGCCGGCAGCACGCCGGCGGTGCAGGGTATAGCCCAGTTCTATCTCGTCGTAGATACAGCTGTTCTTGTCGAAGAAGTCGGTCTCGAAGTACTCCAGCTCACTGTCGGAACTGGACATCACAGAGAGGTACATGGCCATACGGCGCACACGGGTCTTGCGGGAGCTCATCAGCTTGTTGAGCAACCAGGGGTTGATATAGAGGCGGAATGTGCGTATCATGGTCATCGCCATCATCTTGTTGCTCATGTTTGCCAGGCTCACTTCGCCTTCGAGGAAGGTCGGCAGGGCAAAGATATCGAGCAGCAGATGCAGGTTCTTCTGGCGGCTGGGCCCCGACACCTCGTCGTGGAGCAGGCGATCGTAGATCATCTTGCAAATCATGCGCCGTTCCTTGTCGTCACGGAGCAGGCCGTGGCGCGCCACCTCATAATCCTCGACATGGAACATCGCCTGCAGCTCATCGCGTGTCATCAGGTGCTCGTCATCGGTGTCGAAGACGTAGTCGATAGCATCGCCGAACTTGCTTTCCAGTTGGCTCTCCATGTGCTCACGGCGCCGGCGGAGGACTCCCTGACGCTCCA
>Ga0310786_10007990_pt1 | contig 13674 bp, 15 predicted proteins | sample AusTroGonzalo_MG_FD_203881 | JGI IMG/M metagenome (GOLD analysis project Ga0310786, IMG submission 203881) | Bovine rumen microbial communities from tropical cattle in Woodstock, Queensland, Australia - Gonzalo_03 (v2) (version 2) | ecosystem: Host-associated > Mammals > Digestive system >... | reverse complement strand
TACGTCACCCTTATATCGTCACGAGTTCACCCGAGCTTTTACGATCAGCTTGCGGTACTCTTTGCCCGGTGCGATGCCCGGCTGGTGTGCGTCTTCGGGGAAGAACACGGCGAAATGGCCTGCCGGAACGATGAACTTAGCCGTAGCCTTGTCGGCGTAGAATTCCACGTCCTTGCCTTCGTCATATTCCTGCGTCACGTCCTGGCAATCCACCTGTGCCTTCCAGCCCATCATTTCGTCGTCACCCAGCGGAATCTGTATATCCAGATAGTCGCGGTGGGCTTCCATGCGGCACTTGGATTCGTCCTTGCCCTTGAAATCGTTGATGTTCACGAACAAGTCACGTCCGTCCAGGTAAATCTTGCAGGCGGGCAGCTCTTCCAGATCGTTCTCTTTGTAAAACTTCATGAATTGTTCAAAGCCGGGCACGCAGTCATAATAGCGGTCGGCATTTTCCAGTTTGTCGAGTATCATAGCATAAAAATTATAAATAGCGTGCAAAGATACTAATAAATTTGCATATATGCAAAAAATTCTTTACATTTTTGCGAAAAAAGCACTCGAAAACATAAAAAAAAGAAGGTTGTCATCACGACAACCCAACCTTTTTACTTAACCTTAAATCTAATACCATGAAAAACACGGTGCAAAAGTACTGCTTTTTTATGAACCCACCAAATTTTTTCGCAAAAATATGTTATAAAACATAAAAATGCTATTCCTACTTTACAAAAATTGGTGTATTTGGCGGTAAATGTTGCATTTATCCTTCATTCAACAGGTCCGGTCGGCGTTCCTGCGTGTGGCGTACCGATTCCTCGTACAGCCACTCTTCTATCTTCGCCTGATGACCGCTCAAGAGGATATCCGGCACACGCCATCCTTTGTACTCTGCCGGACGCGTATAGACGCCCGCTTCGAGCAGTCCGTCCTGAAACGAATCGTTCAACGCACTCTCGATGTCGCCGAGCGCACCGGGCAGCAGACGCACGATCGCGTCGGTCATCATGGCCGCCGGCAGTTCACCGCCCGTCAGCACAAAATCGCCGATGCTGTACTCTTTCGTGATCAGGTGGTCACGCACGCGCTGGTCCACGCCTTTGTAGTGGCCGCACAGGATGATGATATTCTCGCACATGGAAAGCCGGTTCGCCTCGCCTTGCGTGAATCGCTCGCCGTCCGGCGCCGTGAAGATGATCTCGTCGTAGTGCCGTTCGCTCGTCAGATGCGTGATGAGCCGGTCGATAGGTTCGATCTGCAGCACCATTCCCGCGCCGAACCCGAAGGCGTAGTCATCCACCTTGCGGTGTTTGTCCAGCGTCCAGTCGCGCAGATTATGCACGTATATCTCGCAAAGCCCTTTCTGCTTCGCGCGTTGGATGATGGAATGATTGAGTGGCGATTCCAGCAATTCCGGACAAGCTGTAATTATATCGATTCGCATAAATTTCATGTAACGTTTCACCCTGTGAAACCATTTTAACCGTCTAACGTTTCACCTTGTGAAACCATTTTAACCGTCTAACGTTTCACCCCGTGAAACCATTTTAACCGTCTAACGTTTCACTTTGTGAAACCTTCTTAACTGTCTACCGTGACCCCGTCACCTGTCAAGGCACCGGATCATATCCGCTTCCTCCCCACGGATGGCATCGCAAGATCCGTTTGATGCCCAGCCAGCCGCCTTTGAACGGTCCGTATTTGAGCACGGCTTCTATCATATACTGGCTGCAGGTCGGCGTATAGCGGCATGAAGGCGGCGTCAGCGGCGAGATGAACACCCGGTAGAAATACACGGGTAACAGCAGCACCTTACGTACTATGATTTTCCAGTCCGTCATTCTCTAACAATAAACTATAAACTCTCAACCCCTCACCTTCTTCAGCCCCTTCACCACCGCCTTTTCGATAGTGGCGAAATCCTGCTTTTCCTTGTCCATATAGTTGAACGCTATCTGGTAGTGTCCGTCGCCCAACAGGTCCTGGTGCAGACGGTACGCCTCGCGCATCAACCGCCGCAGGTGATTGCGTTCCACCGCGTGCTTGAACAGCGATTTCGGCGCCCACACCAGCACTTGCGTCTGGTCCTCCGACGGCTCCCACGTCACACGCAGCGGCCACACGACGAAGCGTCTGCCCGTCTTGTACAGCTGCGCAATACGTATCTGTCCGCACAGCCTGCTATGTTTCGGAAAACCATTCAAGTACTTGTTCTTTCAGCAAAGCGGTCTTTTTTCTTTCAGGCGGAGCCGATTTGTCAATGCTTGTCAAGATAATCGGCAATCGCCATAGGTAGCGACGCGAACTCATGCCCGGCACCGGCCTCTATGTCCACGCGGAAACCGCCTTCTTCCAGCGAGCGGATGGTGTTGTCGCCGAACGCCGCTATCAGCGTCTTGCCCTGCTTCCACTCCGGAAAATTCTCCTGGATCGACTTCACACCTGCCGGCGTAAACAGCGCAATCATATCATAGTCGAACGGCTTGTCGGACGGCCACGGCGATGTCACCGTGCGGTACATCACTGCCGGTTGCACCGTGATGTTGTTGTCGGCAAACATCTGTATCTGGTCTTGCGTGTGGATGTCCGACAGCACCATCAGATACTTCTCGCTCGGACGGCGGTGCATCGCCGGCAACAGGTCCTCAAAGCGGTTCGTGCCTTCCGGGAAGAACACCTTGCGCTTGCGGTACTGGATATATTTCTGCAAATACAAACCCACTTGTTCCGACACACAGTAGTAGTGCATCGACTCCGGCACGTTCAGGCGCATCTCCTCGCACATGCGGAAATAGTGCTCTGCGCCCAGTTTGGAGTTCAGAATCACCGCCGTGTAATCCAGAGGATTGACACGTTGCCGGCGAAACTCACTCGCGCTAAGTCCCTCAATGTGAATGAACTGATAGAAATCACATTGCACGCCGTACTGGTCTTCCAGACGCGTATAGGGATTATGCGCCATCGTCGGACGCGGTTGAGAAAAAAGGATCTTTTTTATCATAAATTTGTTGTCATTTGCGATGTTAGCACTACGAGTGCGCCCAGCGGCAGCACTTCGAGTGTCAGGATATATATTCCTACATATAATATGGCTTTCGCATCGGTCACGTAGATACGTGCCAGTCGGTATGCCACCATTCCCACGAACAACAGGGCGCATATACCGATGGTCCATCTGTTCGCCGTCACGCTGCCTGTCTGCAGCAGCACCAGCAGACACACGTACAATATCAGGCTGCTCAGCGTGCCGATGTTCGCGTAGTGGGTACGCACGCCTCCGGCTGCCACTCGCAGACGGAACGTATAATCGAGCAGCTGGTTGCATAGTCTTTTCACCACCAGCACCGCCACAGTCATTGCCACCGCCACGCCGTACGCCGCCAGCGAGTGTGCGTCTATGAACAGACACAATGCCATTGCGGGAACGCCGATACGGAACAGCGTCAGAAGCATCTGGCCGGGGAAATTGTCCGGTGCCTGCTTGTACGTACGGTTCGAATGGGCGAACAGCGACTCGGATGCCGAACTGATCACGCCGGGCTGGAACACCTCGCCTACTACGGCGCAGATGCCCAAAGCCAGCAGCAGCCAGCCGCACCAGCCGGCACTATACATCGTTTCTATGTGCGTTATGCCTCCCATATATACAGTTTGTCGCCGCGGTGAACCACCCGTTCTGTCTGCATTGAGAACACCTCGCCCTGCTTCACGCAGTCGGTCGGCTGGCAGTCGGCGTCACGCAGACCTGCGGCCTTGCACTCCAGCACGCCCGTCGTCTCGCCGGTGATAAGCAGCGTCTGTCCTTCGCGGATGGTATCTACAGCCTCCACAACGAACTCCGCCACGTTGAGTTTCTTGAAGAAATTGGTGCACTTGGCGGCATAGACTTTTTTCCGTGTCGCCGTACTGCCGTACATATGCGTCCATTCGCCCAGACGCTGGCCCTGATAGTATCCGTCCCAGAATCCGCGGTTGAACACGCGGCTCAGGCGTTCGTTCCAGTCGGCAATCTTCGGCTCGATGATGCTATTGTCGGCATATTCGCCGTTCTGCCAGGCCTCTACCGCCTCGCGGTAACAGCCTACGACGGTGCTCACGTATTCCGCACCGCGCGCACGGCCTTCTATCTTCAGCACACGCACACCGGCGTCCAGCATTTTGTTGAGGAAATGAATGGTCTTCAGGTCCTTCGGCGACATGATGTACTGGTTGTCCACGTCCAGTTCCAGGTCCGACGATTTGTCTTTCACCGTGTAACCGCGACGGCATACCTGTACGCACGCACCGCGGTTGGCACTCAGACCGTAGTTGTTCAGACTCAGATAGCACTTGCCGCTGACCGCCATGCACAACGCGCCGTGACAGAACATCTCGATGCGCAGCAGCTCGCCTTTCGGACCGCAGATGTGCTGCTCCTGGATGTCTTTGTAGATGGATGCCACTTGCGTCATGTTCAACTCACGCGCCAGCACTACCACGTCCGCAAACTGCGCATAGAACTTCAGCGCCTCGGTGTTGGCGATGTTCAGTTGGGTGCTCAGGTGTATCTCCTGCCCCACCTCCGCCGCGTACTGCATCACCGCGATGTCGCTGGCGATGATGGCATCCACGCCTGCCGCCTTGGCGTTATCCACGATCTCCCGCATCAGCGGCAGGTCCTCCGGATACATCACCGTATTCAGCGTCAGGTAGGTCTTCACGCCCTGGCGCACCCTTCCGTCCGTGCCCGTCGTCTCTGCCTCTTTGCAGATGGCTACGATCTTGTGCAGGTCTTCGGTGGTGAAGTTGGCGGAACTGCGGGCGCGCATGTTCAGGTGTTCGATGCCGAAATACACACTCGTAGCACCGGCCTGTATCGCCGCTGCCAGACTTTCCCAGCACCCTACCGGTGCCATTATCTCTATGTGTTGGTCGTTAATCAACCTTCATCCTTTCATTTTTCACTTTTCACCTTCAACAAGTATTCCGCTATCTGCACGGCATTGAGGGCGGCGCCTTTGCGTATCTGGTCACTCACGCACCAGAAACTCAGGCCGTTTTCGTTGCTCAGGTCTTTGCGCACGCGGCCGACAAACACCTCGTCCTTGCCGCTCTGGAACAGCGGCATCGGGTAGATGTTCTTCGCCGGTTCGTCCATCAGCACACAGCCTTGCGCCTTCGCAAAAGCCTCTTTCGCCTCATTGACGCTTATCGGACGCTCGGTCTCCACCCACACGCTCTCGCTGTGGGCTCGGAGCGAAGGCACACGCACGCAGGTCGCACTCACTTGCACGTCCGAGTGCATGATCTTGCGCGTCTCGTTGTACATCTTCATCTCCTCTTTCGTGTAGCCGTTGTCGGTGAACACGTCAATGTGCGGGATGAGGTTGTATGCCAGTTGGTGCGCAAACTTCTGTACGGTCACTTCTTCGCCGTTCAGCACCTGGCGGTATTGCTCTTCCAACTCTTTCATTGCCTGTGCTCCTGCACCCGACGCCGCCTGATAGGTGGCTACGTGCACGCGCCGGATGTGACTCAGCGTTTCGATAGCCTGCAGCGCCACCACCATCTGGATGGTCGTGCAGTTGGGGTTGGCGATGATGCCGCGCGGACGCACCAGCGCGTCTGCGGCATTCACTTCCGGAACCACCAGCGGCACGTCCTCGTCCATGCGGAAGGCGGATGAGTTGTCTATCATGATTGCGCCGTGGCGCGTAATATCACCCGCGTACTCACGCGACACGCTCGCGCCCGCGGAGACAAAAGCGATATCGACGCCGGCAAAGGCGTCGTTATGTTGCAGTTCTTGTACTTCGTACTCTTGACCGCAGAAGGTATATTTCTTTCCTGCTGACCGCTGCGACCCGAACAGTCGCAGCGATGTTACAGGAAATCTACGTTGCTCCAATACGCGCAGCAGTTCTTGTCCCACTGCGCCTGAAGCACCCACGATAGCTATAACCATACTTAAGCTAAAGCTACTACTGTGTCAGCCTCTGCCTCGGTGAAGTTTACTTTGCCTTCACGAGCGAGCCAACCCAAAGCGAGGAACAACTCGTCGTTTTTCAACTTGGTTGCTTTCTTCAGTGCTTTGATACCTTGTGCACCGTTCTGCAGGGCACCCCATACGAGGCCTGCATTTTCACCAATCTTTGTGATCATAATACCTTAAATTTTATAAGTGACTAATACGGGTGTTTTCTAGGGACACCCCTCCCTGTATCTCTTAACTATCAACTTTCAACTCTCAACCTCACTCCTCCCACTTCTTGAACACCAGACACGCGTTGTGTCCGCCGAAGCCGAAGGTGTTGCTCAGCGCGTACTTGATGTCGCGTTTCTGCGCCTTGCCGAAGGTGAAGTTGATGCGGTAGTCGATCTGCTCGTCCACATCCTCGGGGTCGTGGTTGATGGTCGGAGGAATGATTCCGTCCTTGAGTGCCATGATGCAGGCCATCGCCTCCACGGCACCCGTCGCACCGATCAGATGTCCGGTCATCGACTTCGTCGAGTCGAGATTCATGTCATAGACATGGTCGCCGAACACGCGCTGGATAGCCATCACCTCGGTCACGTCGCCAAGCGGCGTACTCGTACCGTGGGTGTTGATGAAATCGATATCCTGCGGCTGCAGACCTGCATCCTTGATGGCCAGGCGCATCACACGTTCCGCACCCTTGCCATCCGGATCCGGCGCGGTCAGGTGATAGGCGTCCGAAGTCATGCCTACACCCACCATCTCCGCGTAAATCTTCGCGCCGCGGGCTTTCGCATGCTCGTATTCTTCCAGCACCAGACATGCGGCACCTTCGCCCAGCACGAATCCGTCACGCGACTTGGAGAACGGACGGCTGGCTGTCTCCGGCGAGTCGTTGCGCGTCGAGAGGGCGTGCATTGAATTGAAACCGCCGATACCGGTGTACGTCACATCCGCGTCACCGCCACCCGTCATCAGCACATCGGCGTGACCCAGACGTATCTGGTCAAAAGCCGAAGCCACGGCGTGAGACGAAGACGAACAGGCCGTCGATACCGAATAACTCGGACCGCCTAGACCGAAGCGGATGGAAATCATGCCGGCTGCTATGCTCGGAATGGCCTTGGGAATCATGAATGGATTAAAACGGGGAACTCCGTCGCCCTTGGCAAAATCTATAATCTCTGACTCGGTGGTCTTCAGACCGCCCATGCCGCTGCCCCAAATCACGCCCACTCTGCTTCTGTCTTCCTGATCCAGGTCCAGCGCACTGTCCTTCAGAGCCTCTTCAGCTACGTATATCGAGAACTGCGCATAGCGGTCCATGCGACGTGCCTCTTTCGGATCGATCACCGACGTCGGGTTGAAGTTCTTCACCTCACCGGCAAACTGAGTCTTGAACAGACTCGCGTCAAAGGATGTGATTGGCGCAACGCCACTTACGCCGGCCACCAGCGACTGCCAGGTCTCCGGTGCGGAATTTCCTACCGGAGTAACGGCGCCGAGGCCGGTTATAACTACGCGTTTTAACTGCATATTTCTGTTCTGTGTATATATATAGCATACGAGTTTACAGTGTTCCCGTAAACTCGTAAACCATCCATCGATGCCAATTACTTCGTTGCGTTTTCAACATAAGCGATCGCATCGCCTACGGTAGCAATCTTCTGGGTGTCCTCATCGGGAATAGAGATACCGAACTCTTTCTCAAACTCCATGATCATCTCAACGGTATCCAGCGAATCAGCACCAAGATCGGTTTGGAAATTAGCCTCGTTAGTTACTTGAGACTCCTCAACACCAAGCTTATCAACAATGATTGCTTTCACTTTTGCGTCAATTTCAGCCATAATTCGAATAATTAAATAAGTTAATATTTATGTTTTTCAGTTGGTTTCCAAGACCACTTGATTTCGCATACTTTGCAAAAACGCTACAAAATTACTGCTTTTTTTTGAATTATGCAAATTTTTTTGCGTTATTTTGTAGTTTTGCTATCTAAATCTATCACAATCTTGCCTAAATACACGCCGCTCTTACCCATTTGACACACAGGAATACTGTCTCCGTCCAGGTTCGCCACGCGCAGATGGTCGTACATCCGATGGGTGTGTCCGCCTATGACGACGTCTATGCCGCGCGTACGTTTCACCATCTCCACATCCGACACCACGTCACCCGGTTTGCAGTAGGTGCCCATGTGGCTCAGGCACACTACCAGGTCGCAATGCTTGGCACGCAACTCGTCCACCGTCTTCTGCGCCACCTCGTACGGGTCTACATATACCGCCGGCAAGAAGTTCTTGTCGGCAATCAGCCCTTTCGGGTCGCAACCCAGGCCGAAGATGCCGATTTTCAGTGCGCCCCGGCGCACGATGGTATAAGGCTTCACGATACGCTCCAACGGCGTGCCGGTGAAGTCATAGTTGGCACACACGATGGGGAACTTGGCGCCTTTGAGCACCTCCGCCAAAGTGTCCAGACCGTTGTCGAACTCATGGTTGCCGAGCGCCACCGCGTCATAGCCCATTCGGTTCATCGCATCGATCTCCACACGGCCGTGGTAGAAATTGAAATACGGCGTACCCTGACAGAAATCGCCTGCGTCCAGCAGCAGCAAATCTCTGTCTGCCTCGCGTTCCTGGCGTATCAGACCCATCCTGCGTGCATAGCCGCCCTGGTCGTTCGCTTTCGGCTCGATCTGCGAATGGGTGTCATTCGTGTGCAGAATCGTCACATGGTCCGGCATCGTGCATGCCGTCATAAGTACCAAGGTACAAAGTACGAAGTACAAAGAAACGTGTCTCATAAAGTATATGTTTATTTCTCCCCTCCTACGGGGAGGGGCCGGGGAAGGCTTAAAACCTCTTCCCTATTTCCTCATCGCTGACCACCGACGCAATGACCTTGCCGTCCGGCGTGCGGGTGTATTGCGGCAAGGCTAACAGCTGCTCCACCAGATGACGCATCTCGTCCGCCGACAGATGTCTGCCGGACGGAATGGCCGAACTCTCCGCGAGAGTCAGTGCTATCTGCTGCTGCCATTCTTCGCGCGCATTCGCACCGCGCTCGCGCACTATATCTAATATATGGTGCAGCACCGGCACGCCTGACTGTCCGTTCAGCTCCGCCGGCATGCCTTGCACCGAATAGCTGTCGGGGCTCAGCTGCTCAAGGTCGAAGCCGATGGCTTTCAGGTCGGGCAGCAACGTTCCCAGCAGCACCATCTCATCCGCCGGCAGCGTCAGCACCTCGGGGAAAAGCAACTGCTGCATCGCCCCTTGCGCATGGCGTATATGTTCCAGCATCTGTGCGTACAATACCGCCACATGGGCACGGTGCTGGTGGATGAACAGCAGGCCCTCTTCGCCGGCCATGATGATATATTTGTCGCCGTACTGCCAGAGTTGCCCGTTCGTCAGGCTCTCGCCCGTCAGTCGCGGCTCCGCCATCTCCCTGTCCGGATAGATGACACTCTCCGCCGGACGCGTGGGGGCTCCGTACAGCTGTTCCCATCCGCGTGCATCCGGTTGCTTCGGTGCATAGTCCGCACGCGAGCGGAAGGGGTTGTAGTCCGGATCCACATGTACGTGCGGTGCCGCTGCCGGATGATCCGTCGGCATCGGGATGTCAATGTTGTTCTGCGTGTCGAAGTCGATCTGCGGGGCCAGGGTGAACTTGCCCAGGGCTTCACGCACCGCTGCCATGAGAATCTGGAAGATCATCTGCTCGTCTGCGAACTTGATCTCCGTCTTCGTCGGATGGATATTCACATCGATGGCCTCGGGGTTGATGTCGAAATAGATGAAGAACGAGGGCTGATACTCGCCGGGCAGCATACCGGAATAGGCAGTCTGCACCGCTTTCTGAAAATACGGATGACGCATGTAGCGTCCGTTGACGAAGAAATACTGCTCAGCTTTGCGGGTGGCGTTTTCGGGCTTGCTGACGAACCCGCGGATGGACACCAGTTCGGTGTCGGTGTTCACCTCCACCAGCGCAGCGGTGTACGTGTTTCGCGACGGATTGCCGAAGATGGCCTCGATGCGCTGTTTCTCTGTGCCCACCGGCAGCTCGTGCACTATCTCGTCGTTATGGACGAAAGTGAACTGCACTTTCGGATACACCAGCACGATGCGGTAGAACTCCGTCAGCAGGTTCCTAAGCTCCGTCTGGTCGGTCTTGAGGAACTTACGCCGTACGGGCAAGTTGAAGAAGAGGTTGCTCACCTTGATGTTTGTGCCTACGGGACAGCTGCACACCTCCTGACGCACCACGTCCGAGCCGTGTATCTCCAGCAGCGTGCCTGTCTCGTCCTCCGCCCGTCGCGTGGTCATCTCCACCTGCGCCACGGCGCAGATGCTCGCCAGGGCCTCTCCGCGAAAACCCATCGTTCGCAGCGAGAAGAGGTCCTGCGCCTGACGTATCTTGCTCGTCGCATGGCGTTCGAACGCCAGACGGGCGTCCGTCTCACTCATACCCGAACCGTTGTCGATGACCTGCAGCAGTGTCCTGCCGGCATCGCGAACGATGACCTGCACACGCGTTGCACCCGCATCCAGGCTGTTCTCCACCAACTCTTTCAGACACGACGCCGGGCGTTGTATCACCTCGCCTGCCGCTATCTGGTTGGCCACGCTATCGGGTAAGAGATGAATGATATCCATGAGCCGAAAATCTCAAAAATCCGGAACTCTAATACAACACATAGAACGCGAACAGCAGCATGGCGAGCAAGGCGAGCCAGAACGCCAGACTCGACGTGTGTTTGCGTTTGCGCAGCTCGGTCATGTTCTTCTCATGCTCCTCGCGGAACGACCCGTGATGAAGACGCGCAAGTTTTTTACCCTTGCGCGCCTCCTTATCCTTGTCGTAATAAATGGGGCGATAGTCCCATTCACGGGGTTTATTTACTTTCGGAAATAATACCGACACTATCGTTTACGATGGATTATTTCACGATTTTCTGGAACTCCTCTTCCTCAGCGAACTTCGAGAACTCGATGTCGCTCTTGGCGCGAGCCTTCAGCGAAGCGTCCTGCTCGATAGCGCTCTTGAGGTTGGCGAAGACGTTAGCCTTGTCGTTGGTGCGTGCAGCTACGACAGCTTTCAGGTAAGCGGTGGTAGCGTTCGGCTCACGTACGTTGTCCAGAGTCTGGCGTGCACCGGCGTAGTCCTCGTCGAGAATCTGCTGAACGGCAGCGTTGTTCGTTGCCTTGCCGCTGTATGCTTTCTTCGCAGCTGCATAGTCACCCTTCTTGGTGTAGAGCGTACCCATAGCGGCGCTCAGGTCACCCTTGGTGCCTGCAGCCTTGCCCAGATGCTCCTCAGCCTTGTCGAGGTCGTTGTCTGCCATGGCAGCCACACCGGCGTTGAAGTTCACGTCCGGATCGTTCGGCTGAATAGCCAATGCCTTAGCGTAGCAGCGGCGAGCCTCTTCGATGTTGCCACCCTGGAAGTAGATCTCACCCATGCTGTTCCATGCGCGGTAGTCGTTGTAGATGTTGGCAGCCTTGGCATAGATCTCCATCTTCTCGCCCTTGTTGTCGGTCAGCGTAGCGGCATAAAGCAGTTCCTCTACAGACAGTTGGTCCGGAGCGTTGGCAGCGAGTTCGCGGATCTCGTCATCGCTCTTGCCAATGAGGTCGGTGGTGAGGATGAGACGGCTGCGACGCAATGCCGGCAGAATCTCGTCAGCGATGGTCTTGTATACGGCGCTCAGGTTCTTGATCTGTGTCTCACGCTCCTCGGGATCGCTATACATGGAGAGCACGCGCAGCACGAGTTCCTTGTCGCGGATGTTGCTCTGCTCCATAGCTGCCTGGAAGCCTGCCCAGTCCTCAGCGGTGATGTTAGCCTCGATGGGGTTGTTCAGTTTGTTCTTCTTGAGAGTTCTCTGCAGGTAGTTCTGCGAAGCGCTCTGACGGTTCTTGGCGAGTTTCTCGTTCAGGCTCAGACCGCCATCCGGCGATGCATAGCCGCTCACCTCGATTTTGTTGATGGCCTTGCGGTCATTCTCCTTGGCGTCCTTGATGGCAGCCTGCAGGGCTTTCATCTCCTCCGAGTTGGTCTCCGACGAACGGAGGTTGCTCTGTTGGATGAGGAAGCGGATGTCAGCCTCGGTGCTCTCCTGGATGATACGCTGGAACTTGTCAGGAGTGTTGGCAGTCTTGTTGTCCTCGGCTTTGGCGAGTTCGCTGGTAGCCATCACGCCGTCAGCCACTTTCAGGTCAGGAATCTCAATCTCTTTCTTGCCTACGGTAGCTTTGAAGCGCAGGTAGAGTTCCGACTGCTTCATCTCGGGAACGTAGTCGAACGAGCAGCTCTGCGAGTATCTGCCGCCGCCTTTGTAGTTCACGGTCTTGCCGTTCTCCTTGGCACTCTCGCCAACGTACGTTACGGGCTTGCCTTCTACTTCCTGGTCACCGTATTTCAATACGGGAGTTACAACCAGCACGCCTTTCTTGGCGAATTTCTTTGCAGGGAATGTACCGGTGATGTTGGCGTTCACCTTGTTGCCTACCTTCTCCAGCGGGCTCGGGTTCACTTTGATCTCTTCCGGTTGGGGCAGCGTCTTGCTGCACGACGCCAGCACTGCTACTGCAGCAATGAGGCTAAGAAATAAACCTTTCTTCATATGCATAAATTGTTGTTTTGAATAGATATTGTCTGCATGTTAACACAATTCGGCTGCAAAGATACAACATTTTTTTGATATGTGCAAATTTTTTTCCGTTTTATTTACTCATATCGTGTTTTTCGGTCACAATTTCCATATTTCCTTGTGCAAACCTACGACTTACCGGCTCGCCCATGCGGATTCTTGAGCACTTGTCCGCACCGCGTAGCCACAACACGATTCCCATTCATTTGTCTTTTCTGTTAGTTCATTGATTTTGTGCCTTTTGAACCACGTCTGCTGCTTGGGTGCTGTGCGGGTGCTGTGTGGGTGCTGCCGTTTTGCTGTTCCGAAACCATTTTTTTGTTACGTTTTTTTTGCTTCTTTTCTTTTATCCATTTTCATCCACGAACACTTTGTTTTCTCTCAATCTGGTATCTTTTCGCACGTAAATACCCCAATCTCCACAATTTTCCGCAAAATTGTATATTTTATTTGCACGTGTCAGATTTTTTTGCTAATTTTGCACTCGTATTTGGTCCACGCTGTGGGATTATGTCCGTGAGGGTGGGCAAATGCAGACATAATAAAGGCGTCTTAAGCGCTTTGTTTTGGCTAATCGGAATCTGGTAAATTCATCGTTCCAAAACATTGCAGCACAAGATGCCCATTGGTATGTATTTAATGTACGCATTGGCGTGCACATATGCATACGGCGTGGGCTACGGTGTTGCTGTTTGGAACGAAAGGCAATACCAGAGCCTCGATTAGCGGAACAGCAAGATTGCAGTCCCGCTTTTTTGTATATATACGCCCACAGCGTCATAGAATCCTACTCACCAAATTGGCTAAAAGACTATCCATCCCCGGAAACTATTAACTCTAAATATCAACATTATGAAAAATTCTATTCTTAAAATTAATCGTGCCCTTGCGGCTAAGACAAAACTCTTTACTCTCTTCCTTGCGCTTGCAGCAAGCGTAACAATCCACGCCGCCATCGTCAACGGCACTTGCGGCGACAACCTCACATGGTCGCTCAACACCAAAGACAGTACACTAACCATCGAAGGTAGTGGTGCTATGACTAATTGGTCTG
>Ga0310786_10007988_pt1 | contig 13677 bp, 9 predicted proteins | sample AusTroGonzalo_MG_FD_203881 | JGI IMG/M metagenome (GOLD analysis project Ga0310786, IMG submission 203881) | Bovine rumen microbial communities from tropical cattle in Woodstock, Queensland, Australia - Gonzalo_03 (v2) (version 2) | ecosystem: Host-associated > Mammals > Digestive system >... | reverse complement strand
CAAAAAATAAAATTTGTCTGAGTATATTTTAATGAATTGAAGAAATATTACAACTAAAATTATAAATACTAGGTAATATAGGGTATTATTATATTTTATTTTTTAGTAGACAATTCTCTAGACTGTTCATTAAATTCTTTCAACACTTCTCTCACCTCTTTCCAGAAATTAGAATTTAATTGCATAAATTTCTCAAATTGACTGTCAACACCTATTATAATTTCGTTTTGTAAAGATTCATGTAAACTGTCTCATACCTTACTAATTTCTTCTCACTTTGATTCGTATTTTTCCCAAGCTACTACATATTTATTTTTTTCTGAATCCATTGCTGGATCTTGAGAAAATCACGCTATATTTGTCATCAATTGAGTATTTGTATTTTCTTGAGTTTTTTCTTTTGTCTTTTGTGACTTTTGTGAGGTATGTTTCTTTGTGTTACTAGTTATCAAAAATGATATACTTTTTCAGAAACTATTTTGCATATAGCTACTATCTAAGTAAGTCTTTGTCTTGACTGCAGGCATTGTAGATCATCCATTTTTTAGTTCTGTCACTAAATTATACAATTCTTCAAATACACTCTGTATATCTTTTACTTTTTTCTGTTTTTGATATTGAGCATTTGCTACTGGCATCACACACATTTTCAATGTAAACACAGGGCTCATTCATGGAAAATCTTCTGGATTAAACAAAGTACTTTCATATGTTGTACAGAAACATTTTGCTACACACAAAAGTTTTGATTCTACAGTATTCTGTGTCTGCCAACAATTGTTCATACAAGCGGCTGTCTGTGGTGATACGACTTCATCACTATCTCAGAAATCTATTGAATTAATCAAATCTGCCACTTCGGACAAGACATCACTACCAGATCACATTGGTAAACAATCATGACAAGTCCTAGCTTCTCGTGATTCACATACATAATCATTATTACATTGTAATGATTGAATTTGATTTAGTGTATATTCTACATATTCTTCAATTTGTTCTTGTGTAATATCTTCTTGGATGGTATCTGTGACTGATATTACTCCAGTGTCTGTGATAGTATATCATGTCTTGTATTGGTACGAGAACCCTGATACACATTGATTTCATACTGATGAGGTAGCATAATTTTCTGATTCAACTTCTACTGTATTTACAGTTTGAATGAAATTCATTATATCTACATCCATTCATTGCTCTATAGATGTATTTGTGGCATTAACTGGTTTATTTGTGTTTCCTATCGCACTATTGGTACTATTAGCATTTCCATTTCATTGAGAAGCTTGTCATTGATTTACATTATTTCAATTGTTTGAAGATGTATTATTGTTTGAATTTGATGTACCATTATTTGATGATACTGTAGTATTGTATGGTGAGAACCGGTCTACTATCGTAGATGTATCATCGTCTGCATACACACCATCTACATTGTCCAATTGTGGCATCTCAAAAAATACTGTCTCTGGTGGTGGTACTGATTCATCTTCTCCAAACAAAATCTTGGCAATATCGTATACATCAACCAATAGATCAAAAGTACTATCATCTAAGGAGCCATTCCAAAAATATTCATTTCATTTGACTTTCTCTGTCAATGTAGATACAGATTTTTTGTTTGATAAAACATCTTCATATAGAGATGATACTTTGGGTATACATCAATATGTAGATACTTCTCATACTTGTCAGTTGGAACTCCATACACATATATTAAATTTAGCACAACTTGATTTTGCATCTCCAGTTGATGGCTTTTCTATCGATGGTATGGTCAGTGTATCGACATCTCTTTTGAATCCAGTACTTCCATAATATAATATATTGATTATATCTTTGTCTTTTAAGTTACACATATATCTATCATTTATAAGTCATTTTAGATCTGAAACTGTCTGGGATACTGCATCTAATTGTGTATATTGAGATTTATTTAGGTATGTATTATACAAATCTTTGGCTACAGGTTTTTTATTAGACGCGTCATCAATATTTTTTTCAATTTTATTTAAACTTTTATCCAAAATATCTACAGCAAAACATTGTCAGTATCAGAAAATAATAATAGACAATACTATAAAAATTGATAATATTTTTTTATGAATCGGCATCTTGTACATTCTGTAATTTATCAGATAAAGTCCTCAATGGTGTATATATTTTTGGCAAACTCTTCATAAACAATATAGCGTCCTCTTGGTACATCAAGAATCCTACATGAATTGGCAAAGCATACTCTATTTTTGATAATGAACGCATAGAATCAGATATTGCTTGTTTTGATCTAGCAGTCTGAGCCTGTGATTTGTATGCTTTCTGCGAATTAGCAGAGACTGCTTCATCTCTTTTTGTATATGTAGTATAATTAAATTTATTTGATCATACAATATTGTTTTGCAATTGGTATTCGTAGTATGACATAAATAAATCATATCGCATATACTCATTGTATATTACTCTCAAAAGCGAGTATAATGGCATTTTTTGTGGTCACAAAAGTCCACAGTACAAAATATTTGAATCAAAATCATTTTCACAATCTATATTTTCTAATTTAGATAAATTCTTGACGTCAATTACTTTCGTAGTAGTCAATAAATTTCTCACCTGTCACATATAATTTTTAAGATATTTACATGTATTTTTATAATATTTTGATTCACAAATATCTTCTTGATATCATGGGAAATGATTTTTCACATATCTATTGGCATATACTTCTTTGTCAAATGTGTCATCTAATTTTTCTATTCACATGGAAGTAGCTTGCTTGATATTTATGAAATCATTCATTATCTCATCGAAAATATGTGGTGCAAAGTACGACAAATCACAATTATCCATAGTCGACACCGTATAATCACAATAATTAGTAGATGTTTTTTTGTTCGTTGATTCATCAACATAATTGTATATATCGAAACTTAAAAAATTACTTTTTTTCAATATAGATTCTTCTCATGTCATAAAATCTTCATTCATATAGTTTCATATTTTTCATACATTAGCACATAAAATTGATAAAAATACAGATTGGCTCGCATCAAATGTATATCAGTCATATTCACATTTAAAATCATGAGCAATATCACAAAAAGTTCATACTAATGATTTAACATTTATATCACGGCTCTTATCAAGCAACTCCAAATCTGTATTTGTAAAAAAATTTATACAACTCACATTGTTTCATAGTGTAAATCATCTGGTGACAAACAAACTAATCATCAGTATGGCAAATATATATACTATCTTAAATCTTTGTTTCATTTATTTTTCATGAGATATAAACTTATTTATAACATCTTCATCATTTATTTGCACATTGGGTCTTACATGCTTTACCCAAAGTATTTACTATATTTTCACTTCCACCATTTTTTGATCAAATTACATTTTCTACCGAATCATGGATATAACCACCTATTTGTACAAAATAAGTAGTAGTTGATTGATTTTGTGAATACATCACTATAGCCTTATCTGTTTCTAGCTCGCCTAAGATTCAGTCTATAGCTTTATTTAGGTATAATACCGTTCACGTAAGCAAATCTACACTAGATACATTGGATACATAATATTTTAGGAATCAATCTACATTGTCCTTGAGGTAAATGCTGTTTTCTCATAGTAAAGTCGTACATTTTGTTTTCCATTTTTTCTTTTCATCATTAGATATTCATTTCCTATTAAGTCTTTTCATACATGTCTTCTGTTTCATATACAATGAAAAGTTGTCTCGATCTTGGTCTGTGAGGCTATCGGTCGTGAGATATTCGTTATTTGCCTTAGCCGTCTCCTCCTTTTCATACAGACTATTCTTTCACCAAAAATCTGAAGAAATAGTTGTACTATTTTTTATATTTTTACCTGCTGTACCATTTAAAATTGAAGATAGGCTAAGCCCCTGCTGTTTGGTCAATTTGGATGCATTTATACCATAAATATCGCTCAACAATTCTATTTGATCATCTGTCAATCATAGATCTGTCGCATTTTTGCTATATTTATTTTTTGCTACTTTTCATACACTTTTTGCTGCTTCAGCTAATTTTTTGCTAGATTCTTTTATCTGTTTCCAAGCTTCAGTAAATTCCGTTGCTACACTTGATCAAATTGCAGATACATCCGATGCAAATGTAGTGAGAGATCCTCCACAATTTTTCACTCAGTTTACTCATTTGACACAAGCATAACTATTTGATAAACTTTCTAAAAATTGGTGATTAAATTTTACTTGTATTGCTCATTCTTCTCATCTTTTACTCTCAAATATAGCTACATTTTTTTTGTAAACATGCATAGATTCTACTGTGAAAAAATTTTTCATCACACTATTTATGTCACTCAATGCAAATATTATTTCATCATATGTCGTATTTCCATTTATTTGTAGAGTATCAAATATCTTGATATCTCATTCATCCATGACCCTATATTTTCATATGAAACTATTTATATTGGACATAATATCTGATGAAACAGGTTGTTTCAACATACCTTGCATTCACACATCTCGTAATAAATCATCTAGACTATAATCTATCTCTTGCAATGTATTTCGATCTCTCAAAAATTGTTTTTGGCGAAATAGTATAAGCAAATCTCAAAGTCATTCTGCCGTAAATACCATAGTACCAGCATTTTTGGTCACGATAGCTGTAGCTAAAGCTAAAGATCTGGCTGTATCTACTGCTGATTCTGTAGTTTTATTGATAGAGCTTTTTAATGAATTTAAAAAATTAGCTCATACTTTCACCGTACCATATGAAAAAAGTCATTTTTTTGTCAATCAAGAGTAAAGTTGTTTATGCTCCTCCACTTGTCTCAATGCTCATATCATCTCTACTTGAAAATTTACATACATCTGCATCTCATCCGACATCCTAGAGCAAACCACACATTCTTGATCTGTATCTGTGGCAAAAGCTACTCAAAAAAGTATACTCTGACATGAGATTATAAAAATTAGTGTGTATATGAATGCATGGATGTATTTTTTCATACAGGATCTCATATAATCTATAAAATAAACATTATTTAATTATAAATAAAAGGCTCTCAAAAACAAAGAAAAGCTACTATCTCACGCATTTTTCATTTGACAAAAATCTGAAACATTACATATTAAATTTAATTATTAGTTTGTATTTTGTACTGAAAAATGTAGACACATATTGATATACTATTTTAGATTATTTGGGTATTTGTATGATGATTAATAGAATAAAGATTTTTGGTATTATCATTTTAAGTTTTTTTGTCTGATTCTTTTGATTTGCTTTTGCAGATTTGGAATTTACAGATTACAAAATTCTTGGACAAATTCAAAATGATGGAACAATCAATGTACAAGAAGATATTGATGTACATTTTTTTGACCAAATGCATGGTATAGAGAGAAAAATTCCTTGGACCTATACCGTACAAGATACTGAATTTCAAGTATTTGTGGATGATATCGATGTACCTGATTATAACTACAAAATTATAGATGATTATGGTGTCACAAATATCAGGATTTGAGATGCTGATAAATATGTATATGGAGATAAAAAATATCACATTGACTACTCTATCTACGGATTGATTAAAAATTTTTCAGGTATGTGATATAGTGAGTTGTATTGGAATGTAATATGATATAATCGGAATAATGATATAAACAAAGTATATGTAGAGCTGACTTTACCAAAAGCATATAATTGACTTACCAAAGATGACTTTTTGATTACTGCATGATATTCAGACAAGACTAGCATTGATGATTTTGATGGAGAAGTTACACGAGATGAGAATAAAATTTATATAACATACAATCGTAAATTAGATTCTTATAATTGAATCACATTGGCAATTAGATTTCCAAATGACTATTTTGAATTTAATCATGAGAAACAAGCGAGTCTTTTGGTCTGATATACACATGATTACAATATTGAGAATTATAAACTTTTTTGAACCATAGAAAAAAGCTGAAATATCGTATTTCACAATGATATTGAATTGAAACTTTTGAACGAAGATCCATATGTATGGGGACAATTGCCATATAAATACAATATGGACGGTTATTCATACATGACTCAGTTGAGAGATGTATCAATGAATTGAGAGGGGAAAAATATAGGGATGTATGATAGTACAAATCGATATGCAACATTTAAAATACCATGAGATTTTGACAACACTGGTGCAATATCTGCTGACTACTCTATCTATGGGTTGATTAGGCCATTTTCATGAGAGTTTGAAGATTGGGCATATAGACTATATTTACCTTTACCTGCTTTGAATCTAGGTGAAGCAATCAAAAATTTTGAATTACTCTTGGATGTACCATGATGATGTAACACAGTGTATGAAGAAGATGTATCTGTAGAAATATGAGGTAAAATAATTTGATTGGCAGAGTATAATGAAAAATATGGGCATATCCGATGTCATGATAATAAATTTGCGATGACATATAGTGGAGAGATGGAATATGGGAAAGATCTGTGATTGTACATAAATTTCATGAAATGAACTTTTGAATTGGATGAAGAATTATTGGCATGATTGGCAGCATTGTGAGATGGACAATTTTATTATACAGATAAAACAAATTGGCAATCAATACTATTTGCTATATGAATACTTTTGTTTTCATGATGATTCAAAGCATTGATGAACAAAAGGTACAAAAAACAAGCTATAATAGGCAAAAATTATCCTATCTACTATGATGCACCAAAGTGAGTAGATGCTCCTGAAGCATGAGTCTTGGTTGATAATAAATTAGATCCAAAAGATTTGACATCACTAATGTATCAGTGGGCTATAAATCGTTATATAAAAATCTTTGCTGAAGCAGATAATGAAAGACAATTTTATATAAAAAAATTAAAACAGCTACCAGCAAATTCAAAAAAATATCAACTAAATTTGTTCAATAGTCTATTTAAGGATTGAAACGAATTCCATTTTTCAAAAGAGAGTTCTAGCTTTAGGACGACACTATCTACTGCACAAAAGGAAATGAATAGTTATATAGATAGTCAGAATTGGTACAAAAATACATTTTTTAGTGGTATATGAAATTCATTCAAAAGACAGACTGCAACTTTGGTATTCTGGGTAGCAATATTGTGATTTGTACCATATTTTTTCATACTAACATTTATAAATCAGGCTTTGGTGCCGGTTTCAGGTCGAATAAGGATTGTTTTATTGGTCGGATTTATACTGATTGTATCTTCATACCGTGGTTACAAAAAAGAAACAAATACAGAGGAATGACAAGAAGTACGTAATCATTGTCTAGGTTTTAAGGAGTTTTTGACTAAAGTAGACAAAGTAAAATTGGAGACTTTGATGGAAAAAGATCCTTTGTATATAGAAAAAGTTTTACCTTATGCTATCGTTTTCGGAGTACATTCTCAGTTTATAAAAAACATTACTCCAGAGATGATAGAAGATTGGTTTGAATGAAATTTTGATTATTTTGAAGATGCTATAAGATATATCAATATGCATAATGCTACAAACTACTTCTCATCAAGTTCGTATAGTGGGCATACATCATATAGTTCTAGTGGTTGATTTAGTTCTGGTTCTTCATTTGGTGGATGATTTTCATCTGGATGAGGTGGTGGATGAGGTGGTTGAGGTTGATGGTAAAATTTTTAATGAAGAAATAAATAATCTGAAAAAATAGGAATATTTATATTTGTCGTATATGAAATTATTTTCAAAGTTTTATTATGCGAAATCCATAAATAATTGATAAACAATCAAAAGTAACAAGAATATAACTGAAGATACCAATACAATTCAGATAATAATCTTTGTAGCTTTTTTCATATTTTCTCATTTTCATTGGTCTGTAATAAATAGGAATCCAGCATAAAATGCCATCAATACTAACAATGATCATACTATGAATCACAGAATCTTTGCCACTTCAAGGATAAATGATGTCGCATGATTTACAAAGTCTGTGGACTGTGCTATGAAGTATAGATAATCGATTACTTTGATAATCACTAATGCTACGATGACATTTATAATTCATTTTATAGCTGTCTTTGCTTTCTCTGCATTATCTGCACATGACATTGCTTTAAATGCATATATTATGATCATCAATATCGCCAAAAAGAATACTAGTGTTTTCAAAAATGCTACGATTTTGAATCATATCGAAGTATCGCTTCATTGTACCGCATTTACCAATGATGTCGTACCTGTCAAATGTTGGACATCTAATGCTGAACCCAATATCCATGTAGCTCAGAAAAATAATACAGCACCATATAATATATATACTAAAGACATTCCATGATCCTTTGCTTTGTCTGGCTCTATGATAAATTTTACACCGACCACACACAAAAATAATACAAAAATTCAAAATCAAATATACCTGAATACAGACCAAATCAATCATCATTTTACATTAGTATTACAATTACCATTGTAATATGGATCATTTGGATAAAATAGACATCTAATATTTTCCTCCAAAGTCTTATCTCCATCGACAGCACTAATATCATAAACATTATCAGCTATACCATCTTTGTCTGCCTGTCATTCTGTCATATTCTTTGCAAAAGTATCAAATTCTGGTGCTATTTGAGCATTTACAAAAGAAAACATTCAACAAAATGCTAAGACAAAAGCAAGTATAGATAATATTTTTTTTGAAATTTTCATTTTTATTAAATTTTTGTATATAAAATTAACCAAATACCATATTTATCACTGCTACTATTATCTTGATTATAGCGTAAAATCAAGTCAAAAGCAAAACTCACACCAATACGTAAATTATCCTTGATTTCAATTTAGACAAATCTCATGCTCCAGTCACTCAGTTTGTGACCAACAAAAATCACATATAAATCAATGCTGCTGTAGCTAGTGCTAATCCGATATATAATGCTCGCTGTAAATATGGATCAATGTTTCTCCTAAAATATTCCAATGTGTTTGATATTTTGTATTTAGCTGCATAACCTCCTTCTCTATCAGACACTCCATCCAAAGCTGTCTCTTGAACTCAAAATCTTCATTCATTAGAAGCATCCAGTACTGTATCCAGTGTCTCCATAGGATTATTTGCTCGTTTTGTACCTACGTATCATAGGGCGAATTGACAAGGAAGTATTGTCACAATTCAGAATAATAATACCAATAATTGTTTTATTTTTTTCATGATAATCATCTAATTAGTTGATAAATTATACATAATTATAATCATATTCATGAAATTTTGCAAATTTTTTGGTAGTTTTTTGAAATTTTAAAAATTTATTATTCATTATCTTCTTCTACTTCTTGGATTTTGTGTACAAACCTCAGAGAATAATAAAGTAGCATACCTTGTATTCATACGTACAACAATACAATTGGGAATAATAATTTAGCAGAGAGTCACGTATTTATCAATAATATCACATTTACGATCATGGCCAAAATTGTAGCGAATATCCAAAATAGATAATCAATTTTCCTCAAATACTGTCAAAGTTTTGTCTTGTGTACATGGAATACTACTACACTAGAAATCAAATTCCATACTATTCACCATATCACTATATTTCATATATCACCACTAAATGCTGAGAACAAACTAATATATATAGCGAAATTTATGACTAAATATGTGAATAATCTCTGTACAATCGATGTATAATCTATTTTTTTGAGCAAATATACATTTACTATGAATCATATCATGATAATTCGGTAGAACAGTTGTTCCATACTTCATTTCAATGATAATGCATTCTTGAAGTATAAGTATATCAATATGATGATAACCAATGTATTTGCAAACTCTAAGATATATTTGACAAATCTTGGCATCTCGTACACAAAATCGTATACTATTTGTGATAAATTATTGTGTTGTGGAATTTTTTGTAATACTCTCTCTCATGCCAATATACGCCTCACTGATATCTCTTTTACTTGTGTCTGTGTCGGTGGTTTGTGCTTTAATATATAATCGATTGTAGAATACAATCATGCTAAAAGCACACACATTTCGATCAAAAATATGTAAATATTTGATGTTAATTTAAACAATAATATCATGATACTACCGCACAAAAGGACAAACAAGAGATAGTACATATTTTTGTGCATATCATACCAAATACTCAATACACACGTAATGAATGCTACTACTCATAGATATAGACACCAAATTAATCGAAATATATTGAAACAATCTTGTGCTCAATGGACAATGCCTACATAGCACAAAAGTGCTATGAATACAAATCCAAATCACACATGTCATACTATGGTACCATCTTTGTATTTAAATATGTATGATCCTACTAAAAGTAGCATATTTATCATAATTAAAAACAAAAATGATGGTATAGCTAATGCTCAAAAAAATTGTAATATCAAAAATAATCATACTTGTATGACTATCCAAGCACAAAATAATCAGTAATCATTAAACAGACTACTTGCTCTATCTTTTTGCAAAAGTCATCCGATAGAAAACACAAAAAACAATATGCATAATAATAATGGAATAATTCACAAATACCACAATCATATTGCATAAAAATATGCTATAAATGCTAATGTAGATAATATCAAGAATAATGTAATCACTAGATTTGTTTTATAAATTTAAAGTACAAAAAAATATTTGATTGCAAAATATATCGATAAAAACAAAGCCAACCATAATCATAATAATATAGTTTGACCTATTATGTTTTTTGTTTTTATAAAAGATAATCCATATCAGACTAATCATGCGATACCAAACATAATCAATATCACATAAAGATATGCATTTATATCTACTCATTTTTGTAATCACTTAATCCACAATACAAAAGTACATATAAACAACATAAATAGGATAAAATATTCTACAAATTCAAAGATAACTGACAACATATTTGGTGTATCCATTACTTTGCTTGCGATATCCCTTCACAGGAATTTCATCTGTACTCAGAAAAATCAAAATGTACAATAATATTGATCATCAAATGTCCTCATTTTACCAATTTTTCATATATTTTTTGCTTTATCCAAAATATTTAATTCAGATTGTACATCTATATCTGTGATACCAGATCATTTGAAAAGCAATTTTTCATTTTCTCTCTGAGATGAAAGATATTTTTGTTTTATCTCCAATGATTTTGTCAGGACTTTTTCCAATAGATCCACTATTTTGTCCATATTTCTTCACATCCTCAATTTTGCTAACTCTTGTTCCATAGATTTGATATCTCTGAGATCTTTGCTAGACACACTGGTTCATATCGCATAAATTTTGTCATTAATATCTTTTATCTGCCACTCTGCTACTGCTAGTGTCTTTTCCAATGCTTCATCACGATAAACTGTCTCTTCTTGTCTCTCTTCATCTTGTCATAAATCTTGTGTGACATTTTTCTCCATCTCGACATCACGTTTTGCTAGATTCAATATATCATTGGCAGATTGATCGTTCATTTTACGTCAGTCCAAAAAATTTATGTATTTTACATCGAATCACATCAAAATAAACTTGTGAGCTATCATCCTCAAGTTACTCAAATTTGATATTATATGGATATCTGTACCTCCATAAGAAACTACAATATCAACGCTTCAAAAAGTAGAGATTTCTCATGGATATTCTGACACATCCAATACTACTATACCATAGTCATGAAATAACGTATGAACAAAATCTGGAGATGTTGCATCGACCAACACATCCATATTATATTTTTTTTTAGCTATCTCTTTTATACCGACTGCACGAAAAAACATACATCAAAATACAGGTAAAAACTGACAAAAATTTTCCGAATATTCATTTTTTATTGAAATTTTGATAAAAATCAATATATTAAATTGATTAGTGTAAGTCGAATTAAATGATTCGATTATGCTTTTTATGTCTAATCTAACAAAACAATGCAATTAGTACCATGATGTGGTAGTGTATTAGATCAATATTTTGATCAGGATACGATGTCTATCCATATCAAAGAAAACAATCCAATTTTAAAGAAAAAATGAGGTCCTAGTGGATGGACTCCTGTAATAGAATGAGATGTATTGACAAAAGATGATGTAAATAAAATTATAGATCAGATTTTCAAGGAAATTGAAAATAGAGATGATGCTATATTGGAAATAGATAGGAGTATGTCAAAAGTAATCCAATTGGCAGCATATAGGATCGTAGTAGTTTATCCACCTTTATCAGATGGATTGGAAATTACTGTAGTAAAACCTATCAAAAAACTATCATTGGATGATTATAATTTAGATGAAGACGTATTGGATCTATTCAAAAATAAAGCGAAGTGAATACTCGTATCTGGAGCTCCTGGTAGCGGAAAGACCACTTTTGCTCAAGCTTTAGTTGAATTGTACGAAAAAGACAAGAAAATAATAAAAACTATTGAATCTCCTCGTGATTTGATGGTACCAGAGAGTGTAGTACAATATAGTTTCACATATGGATCTCACGATGAAGTCAGAGATATATTATTGTTGTCTAGGCCAGATTATACAGTATACGATGAGGTCAGAAATACTAGTGATTTTGAGTTATACAAAGATATGAGGTTGACATGAATATGATTGATATGAGTAATACATGCTACTAGACCAGTAGATAGTATCCAGAGATTTTTGGGAACGATTGAAATGTGAATCATACCACAAGTATTGGATACTGTAATATTTATCGATAAGTGAGAAATCAAAGAAATTTTGCAACTTAATCTCACAGTAAAAGTACCAGAATGAATGGAAAGTGATGATTTAGCTAGACCAGTCATCCAAGTAAATAGTTTCTTCTCAAAACAAGTGGAATATGAAATTTATACTTTCTGAGAGCAGATAGTAGTCATGCCACTATGAGAATGAATAGAGACAAATAAAAAATCAAAATGATCAAAGATATCAGATTATGCAAAAGTAGCTATAGATAGACAGTTGGAGTGAATTTTGCCATGTAGTTTCATATCAAAAGTAAAATGAAATGATATAGAACTATTTGTACCAAAATCTGAAAAATGATCTATAGTGGGTAGATGATGAGATAATATCCGTGGATTGGAACAAGAGATTGGATTAAATATCCATGTAAAAACGTATGAAGATTTACCAATTTTGGATACAAAAGTAAATATAGAAAATAACAATAGTTCGATTGTCTTGTATTTCCCAAAATGATATGAAAACAAAAATGTATATATAATGGTCTGAAAAGAATTATTACATACTCAGACTAATGCAAACTGACAAATAGTCATAAAGAAAAAAAATTATGTAAAAACAATGACATCAAGATGATTTACTCTCATCGATTACGAAAACATATAAAACAATGAATAATAAGATTAATTTTTTAATTACTAATTGTTAATTATTATCATGGCAAATTTCAATTTCTCAAAGATTATAGCAGGAGTATGACCAACTCTCGCAAAAGAGACAGTATTATCAAAAGTGATAAACATGGTAGATGTATTTAGATTGAGTTTATCTGGATGATTTGATGACAACAATAAAAAATATATTGAGACTATCATGAAGTTGGACAACAGTAAAACTATCATGATGGAGACGAAATGATGTGATGTCAGAGTAAAGAATTTACTTGATATCAAATTAAAAGATGGAGATATTATCAATGTAGAT
>Ga0310786_10007987_pt1 | contig 13677 bp, 6 predicted proteins | sample AusTroGonzalo_MG_FD_203881 | JGI IMG/M metagenome (GOLD analysis project Ga0310786, IMG submission 203881) | Bovine rumen microbial communities from tropical cattle in Woodstock, Queensland, Australia - Gonzalo_03 (v2) (version 2) | ecosystem: Host-associated > Mammals > Digestive system >... | reverse complement strand
GCGTCTGCTCGAAGTGTTCTCCGGTCTCGCGCACGAAAGTCTCCACGTTCTGGTCGCTGATCTTACTGCTCAACGCGAGCGTGTTCACCATCATACCGATCGTGTTCGCCATCTTGAGGTTGCTGCGTCCGTTGGAGATGGTGGTGATGCAGAGGTCGTCCGCGTTCGCAAAGCGTGCGAGGGTATAGAACACGGCTGCGAGCGTAGCACCTGCCGGCGTGACACCTGCTTTCTGTGCCAAAGCCTCCGCCGCTTTGATGTCCATCGGGGCATAGACCTGACCGATCTCACCGTCTTTGGGGTTGGTGAGGTCTGCCGCTATCTCGGTCGCGCCTTCCACTTGACCCAACTGCGAATGGAAGAACTCCTTGGCGGCAGCGTATTCGGCACCGTCTTTGGCAGCCTGTTCATCGGCTACGAACTGCGCATACGAGCACATTTCCTTGTCGATCGTGCCGCCATCCAGCAGGGCGCAGAGTTCATTGAAGAACACATCGTACGACGCACCGTCGCAAACGAGGTGGTGCATGTCGCAGTAGAGGTACAGCGCCTCTTCCGTGCGCACGATAGCGAAGCGGCAGAGCAGGTCTTTGCTCAAGTTGAACGGTCGCACGAACTCCGCCCGATAGGCTTCGAGTTCGGCTTCGTTCAGCTTTCGACTTTCGACTATGAGCTTTTGACTCTCAATCACTTGCTCGACGCCCGTATCGTTCGTGCGGAAATGAACGAAGAGTTCGGGATGGTTCTTCACCACTTGCTCTACCGCTGCCCGCAAACTCTCATCGTCGATCTCCAACGGCAGTTTTGCCCGCATCGGGATGTTATAGAGCGTCGAAGTGGGGTTCTTCATGCACTCGAAATAGACTCCCGTTTGAGCATGGCTCAAGGGGTAAGGACCATCATTGGTGATTGGTGATTGGTCATTGGTAATTGGTGATTGATGACCGGCTTCGCCTGTTAGAAGAGCATTCAATATCTCATTCTCAATGGTTTGGATGTTCGCACCTTTGACGAGCAGTTTGGCATCGAGTTGCACGCCGAAACGCTTATAGACCTGCGTCGCCAGTTTGATGGCAGAGATCGAACTGAGACCTACGTATCTAAGGTCGGTCGTGATACCGAAGTCGCGGTTATTGACGATACCGGCTACGATGTCCGCCAGTTGCTCTTCGAGCACGTTCAGCGGCGCCGCCTCTTTGGGCGTATCGTCGGTCTGTGCTTTGGGTTCGGGCAGGGCACGTTTGTTCACTTTCTGGTTTTGGTTGAGCGGGATGGCATCAATCTGCATCGTCACTGCCGGCACCATATACGGCGGTTTCTGATCCATGATGAAGGCATTGAGCGCCTGGATGTCGATCTTCCGGTCGCTGACGATATACGCCGCGATGAACTTACCGCCACTCGGGTAGTCGAAGGCTTGCACGGTGGCATCCTTGATGCCGTCGAACTGACGGATCACCGCTTCCACCTCTTTGAGTTCGATACGGAAACCGCGGATCTTAACCTGTCCGTCCTTTCTTCCCACGAACTCGATCTCGCCGTCATGACGGTACCGCACGATATCGCCCGTCCGATAGACGCGCTTGCCGTTCCATTGAACAAAAGCTTCGGCGGTCTTTTGCGGTTGGTTGAGATAGCCTATACCCACCTGCGGACCGGCGATGAGCAGTTCGCCTGCGGCACCCCACGGTACGCGATGACCGTACTTATTGATGATGAACAGTTGAGCCGTATCGTTCGCACGACCGATAGGTATGTTCGGTTCGTTCTGATGCACATAGTAACAGCTGACATAGACCGTACACTCGGTCGGACCGTAGGCGTTCTGCAAGCGATAAGTCGGCGGGTCGAGCGACATCAGTTTCTCACCACCGGTTCCCAGATGTTGCAGACACGGGATGTCGGGGAAGTTCTGCACGAGTTGGGTTGCCACCTGCGTGGTCATGAAAATATGCGTGATCTGTTCGCGCAGGATATAGTCGTGAATCGCGTCGAGGTCAAAACGGATATCCTCTCCGATGACGTACATCGCGGCACCTGCCACCATACAACCCCATATGTCGCACATGAACGCATCAAAACCGTATCCGGCATAGGTTGCATACCGGCTCTCGGACGTCAGCCCGATCCGTTTGGCATGGAAATCGCAGAAGGTAAGAATGTTCTGTTCGCTCAACATCACCCCCTTCGGTGTACCGGTTGTACCGGAGGTGTAGAGCAGGATGAACGCGTCCCCACCCTCGTATTGCGCGGCATCGGCGCGCATGAAGTCCAGACGCTCCGCCGGATAAGAGCTGTCCAATGGCATGGCGGTCATACCGGCTTTGGCGATCGACAGCGGCACGATGATCATCTGCTCGTTACGCGGCACCGAATAACCGATCACATGTTCGCCGCAGCGTTCGGTGTATTGCGGATCGATCGTGTCGGAGAGTTGATCCACTTCGGCATAGGTCAAGCGTTTGTCGCCGGCAACGACGCAGATCGCGTTCGGCTGGTTCTTCACATGCTCTTTGAAGCGGGCTACCAGACTGCCTTCCGTTGCTTTCGGTGCTTCGGGGTTGCAGGCATCTAACCATGCTATCTGCTCATTTGAGCAGTATTCGATCTCGCTTACTGTTTCTGCACTTACCATCGAACGCAAAATATTGCTGTACGCCTGAGCCAACTGCTGCAAGAATGCCTCCGAATAGTCGGCGGTGTTGTAACTCAGTTTGAGGGCATACTGACCCTCGTTCTCGAATAACTCCGCGCATAGTTTCCAACCCGGGGTCGGTTTACGAAGATCGGTGTACGGCACTAAAGTCTCACCTAAGTGCAGACCGCGTTTGTCGGCTAACACCGCGCCCTGATAAACGAACATGACCTGGTTATTCAGTCCCAGATCACGCACGGCATCGGGATAGGCATAGAACTGGTATTTCTGCGTTAAGTTCAACTGTTCGTCCATGCTGCGCAGCATGTCGGCGATCGTGGTGTCTGCTTTCGTCTGCATGAACACCGGCAGCGTATGCACCATCATCGTGACAGAACCCAACGTACGACGGTCGGTTCGTCCCCAGAAAGCCGTGCAGTACGAGGCTTTCTCTTCCGCGCTATAGGTTGCCAACAACTGCGCAAAAGCGGTCTGCATGATCACGCTCTCTTTGGCGCCAAACCGCTTCTCAATCGCCTGTATTTCGTCCTTGGTGACCTGCAAAGGGAATAGTTGATACCGGCTCTCGGCTTTTAGCTCTTGGCTCTTGGCTTTCGCTTCCGGTATCGGCAGCGAATCCGTATCGGCAGCATCGCAGAAGGTTTGGCTATACCATTGCTTTGCCTCTGCCATCAGCGCCTCGTCTGCCCGTTGTGCCGCTTCTGTATTCGCGATCGCTGCACCGTCCATCAGTTCACCCGCGGGTTTCTTGCCGTTATAGATCCGCTCAATATCGCGCAGCAGCAACGTCACCGAGAACCCGTCTGCGAGGACGTGATGCAGATCGATGTAGAGATAGCTGTTGGCTCTTGGCTCTTGGCTCTTGACCGTATAGATCTCTGCGCGGTACAACTTCTCCCCATGCACATCCATCGTTTGGGCGAAGGTCTCCTGCACCGCTTTCCACTCATCTTCCGTCACATCGAATCGTTCAACCTTAAACGTTAAACCTTCAACGTTCGATTCCATTTCCGGCACTCCTTCTTCATTCACTACCACGCGGCTGCCCAAGTACGGATGCGCTTGTAAAGCCTCCTGCACCGCTTGCTGCAAACGCGCCAAATCGGCATCCTCTGGAAGCGTAAAGAGCACGGGGTTTTGGTAGTTATATTCGTCTGAAACAGACGTCTCACAGGCATAATAGACTCCTGCCTGCGCTTGACTCAACGGACTTCGCATAAGAATTAAAAATTAAGAATTAAGAATTAAAAATTGCGATCAGTTCTCAATTGCAAAAATATTTTGGAACCCGCTCATGCGGAAGATATCGCTTACATCTTCGTTCAGATGCGCAATGCGGATGGCACCGCCTTTGGCTTCGCTCTCCCGCTTAAGTTGCATGAAGAAACGAAGACCTGCCGAAGAGATATACTCCATCTCGCTGCAATCGATCAGCAGCGCCTTGTCGGCGATGTTCAGCACTTGTTGTAACTCCTCTGCCTGTTCGGTGGTTGCCATGGTGTCTAACTCACCGATGAGTTGAACGGTAACTTCCTGTCCGTTCGGTTGAATGTTCACTTGCATAGTTATAGTTGTTTTATGATTGTCAATGTATTGATGCCGTCGATGCGTTCGTACCGCACGTCATCGGCTATCTTACGCAGTAAGGCAATGCCCAAACCGCCCACTTGCCGTTCCGCCGTTGCCCGCTCTGTATCCACTTCCGCCTGATTCGTCGGATCAAAAGGTATTCCGTCATCCGAAAGAGTAATACTAATTTTTAATTTGTCATTTTTAATTTTTAATTCAACCCAATTTGCCTGCGAATAGTTGACGATGTTCACCACCGCCTCTTCGATCGCTACTTCGGTCTTCTTCAGCGCCCTTGCCTCCATGCCTGCGCACAAACCGTATTGGTGCAACGCGGTGCGTAGTTCCCGCCAATGCTCCATGCGGTTCTCCACCCGCATGCACAAGGGTTCTACGGCGCTTGTCTTGCGAATCGTCATCAGCGTGATATCGTCCGCCTGCTCCGCTTCTCCCATAAACGCCTTCACTTCGGCTAACAAGCTTTCGACTAAAGGCTGATGGCTGACGGCTGATAACTGACGGCTGACGATCTCCCGCCACCGCGCAAGCCCCAACATCTGCCGTTTGGCATTCCGTGCCTCGGTGATGCCGTCCGTATAGAGCACGATCGTGTCCCCTTCGCCCAACAGCATTCCTTGCTCCACAAACCGGAACTTCCCGTCAAATCCCAAGGGTATATTCGGTTCCATAGAGAGGCTCTTGGCTCTTGGCTGTATGCTGTTGGCTATTAACGGCGCGCAGTGCCCGGCATTGCAATAGAGCAGTTCGCCCGTCGAGACATGCAGGCAGCCGATGAAGGCGGTCACGAAAGTCAGGGACGGATTGTTCTCGCTCAACACGGCATTCATCTCTTCCATGATCTCGCGGGGCGAAGAAGCATGCACTCCCGCAGCGCGGAAGAGGTTCACCGCCGCACTCATGAACATCGCCGCCGGCACTCCTTTACCGCTCACGTCGCCGATGATGAACCACAGTTTGTCGCCGTGGCGAAGATAGTCATACAGATCACCTCCCACTTCCCGCATCGGGATCAACTTCGCCTCCAGCTGCACATCCTCCCTATCACCTATCACCTTTAATCGCTCACCTTTCAAAATCCCCATCTGAATATCATGGGCGATCTGCATCTCTTTCTCGATCACTTTGTTCGCCATCTCCATGCGGGTGAACGCGTCACGCTCTTTCTTGATATGATACAGCAGGAATCCTATTGCCAACACACCGATGAGCAACACCGAGAGGGTGATCAGACTGATCTGAGCAATACTTTCGCGGATATGGCATTTGGGAACATGAATGACCAGCCGCATGTCGGTCGGTTCAAGCACTTTCTCGAATACGATCATGTCGTATGCCTTGTTCACCTTCCCGCTTCCGACGATCAGCGTGCCGTCCGTACTGAGCAATTGACAAACGGCATCGTCATACGGCTGAATATCTTGTAATAGTTGCTTCGTCCACGCTAACGTACAATCCGTACCCGCTACACCCACCAACTTGTCCTCGCTGTTGTAGAGTTGCTGCGAATAGGTGAACACCGGATCGGCATGCGTACCGTCATTGTACGGCATACTCCAGTACCCCTCCTCTTCGCTACTCAGCGCACCGATGAACCAATCACGCTCCGCATACGGGATCGTTCCCTTGGCATCGTACGTGATGATCGAATCTTCCTTCACGCGAAACGCGGTCGGGCAGCACCATCGGTTCAAGGTCGGCGAATAGTCCGGCAGAAAAGTCACATAGCAGCAATACAAGTCCGGATAATGACCCAGCACCGTTTCCAACAGCGCGTATAAGTCATCCATATGACCCTCAAACTCCGGAAAGAAATGCGATATCTCATCCGTCGCCTCATACATGTCGTACACCTCGAATAGAAAATCCTTCTGCGCCAGATCCATCTTGTACTCCATCTGCTGCATCAAGTCGGCTTTCTCACGGCTGTAGGACACGATGAACTGCACCGTCATCGCGATCAGCAAAAACGATGCACTTACGATCGGAAGTAACTTCTTTTTCTTACCCTTCAGGGCACGATTCACTGCGTTTGTCATAACTGCGTGCAAAATTACACAAAAAAAATGACATACGCAAATTTTTTAGAAAAAAAAATCTACAGATGGTACGCAATGGAGCATTTTGCCCATGCGCCGGGTTGGAGAACACCGCCGTAGTCGTAATAATGGCGGTTGGTGATGTTGGTGCAGGAAACGGCAAAGCGCCAATGCGGCAGGTCATAGTAGAGTTGGGCGTCCAGCAGGAGCACCGGTCGGAAGTCCGCCACCGAACCGTCGGCTTGGTTGAACTGTCCCACCCGATCGCGATAACTGAGTGTCCACGAAGCCCCCAAACCGGCGCAGATACCGTGCTCGAGTTGCAGCACCAGTTTATGCCGCAAGTAGTCCAAATACCGCGAATGGGTCTGCTGAAGGTCGATATCGAGGTTCGTGAACGCATAGGTGATTTGCACGTTTCTGAGCCACTTGTTAAGCCGATACTGCACGGTACACTCGACGCCAAGCGTGTTCACCCGCTGCCGGTTCTGCGCATGGAAAGGTCGCTTCGTATCTTCCGCCACATAGACCCAATCGATGATATCGCGTCCCCAACGATGGTACAGTTCGGCTTGGAGCGCCAACGTACCCGCTTGGTCGAACGCCTGCCGATAAGCCGCCCCGAACGATGCTGTCCAGGCTTTCTCGGGTTGGAGCGAAGGGTCGCCCAGTTGGTTGCCGGCGTCATAATAGAGGTCGGTAAAGGTCGGCAGCCGCAGCGAACGGTTGGCATTGGCATAGAGCGACACGCCGCAGTCGAAGGCATAGCCCAAGTCTGCTCCCGCCGTCCAATGATGGGCGAAAGAAGTATTGTACAGACCGCCTGCCGTGAGGGACGCAGAGAAATGTTGCACATGGAAAGTCTGCTGGGCAAAATAACTGATGTTCAGTCGGTTATGATTTCCGAAATTCGTTGAACGGATATGCTCGTTTCGTGCCTCGATGCCGACGGTGGTCTTCCCGACCGGCGAAGCGTAGTGGGCACGCAGGGAAGCGGTGGCGTTCTGCGTCAGATGGCGATTAGAGACCGTTCCGCGATGCCATTCATAGCGGTCATGGTTAGCGCGATAAGCAGCCTTGGCATCCAACGACCACGCCCCCCAATGATGTTCATATCGCGCCGAACCGAAAGCCGTTCGGGTGGCATCGAACTGATCTTGCGAACCAAAGCCGTAGAACATGCCCCCGCCAGCATCTTTGTACTGCGCCCCGGCTTGCATCTCCAGCCCCCGCCACGCGGCATGGAGGTAGAGGTTCGCCCCGTTCAGATCGGAGTTGGTGAGCGCCACCGCCTCTTTGTCGGTAGGGTTAGGCGCGTAGTATCCGCCGTTATGCGCATAGTCGGCACTTGCCAAGACGCGCCATTCGTTCCGTCGCCAACCGCCTGTCAGTTCGGCTTTGGCAAAGCGGTTCATACCTATCTGCATCGACGCATGGTAGGTGTCATTGGTAATTGGTGATTGGTCATTTGTCATTTGTCGGGTGACGATGTTAATGGCTCCGCAAAACGCGTTTCCGCCCACCAGCGAAGCCGCCGCACCTTCGAGCACCTCAATACGCTCAATCGCCGAAAGCGGAACGGGGATGTTCAGCGCATAATGTCCTGTCTGCGCATCGCTCACACAAACGCCGTTAAGCAATATCATCACCTGGTCGAACGTCCCGCCGCGCATGCTCACGTCCGCTTGGGCACCGCTTGCACCGCGGGTGCGGATATCTAGCCCGGGAAGGGTCTCCAACAGATCGGCTATCGTCGTGGCAGGAAGAGCAGCGATCGCGTCCGCACTGATCTGCGTCACCAAGCGGTACGCCTGCGAATGGATCTCCGTCTGCTGCGCCACCACCTCCACTTCTTGCAAAGTCAATTGGGCATAGCCCGTCCCTGCCCACAACAAGGCAAGCATTCCTACCATCCCTCGACCCATATGTTTGATGATCTGCACCATTCGGACTGCAAAAGTACTAAAAATTTCTCATATATGCAAGAAAAATGAAGGAAAATTTGTTTATTCCAAATATTTGTAGTACCTTTGCACGCTAATTTGATTTTTAGACCATGAAAAAACATTTTATTTCTTTTTTTGCGCTCATTTTTGTAGCGCAGATGATGTGGGCAGGCGAGGTAGTGCCGTCCACGACGCTAACCACCTATTACGCTTCCATTGACGGCACGTCCACTAACAGTTCGGATGACTTACGCAAGACCTTATGCACCGTGATCAGTACGGGATATGTATCCACCGGGTATAGCAGCCTGCCGGAGAAGATGTACGGAGCCTCCACCGACCCGACGGATTTCGTGAACGGCACGGGATCGAACAAGACGATGGAGGATATCTATTCGTCCAAGGCATACACAATGCGAGATGCGGGTTCGTCTGCCAAAGACTGCGGTGCGGGTTGGAACAAAGAGCACACGGTGCCACAGTCGTGGTTCAACAAACAATCCCCGATGGTGTCGGACGCCTTCCACGTCTATCCTACTGATATTCATATGAATTCCCTTCGATCGAGCTATCCGTACGGAGAGACGGACGCTCCGAAAGGTTGCGCCAACTACGGCTACGGTCGCAAGGGCAATAGCACGTTCCCCGGGTACAGCGGTATCGTGTTCGACCCGGGAGAGGGCGGTGAGCACGGCAGTTACAAAGGCGATCTCGCGCGCACGTATTTTTATATGGCTACGCGTTACCGCACGACCAATTTTACCAGCGGTTCGGGCGGCACCAGTTTCACCTATTCGAGCGGCGTAGCGGACTTGACGTCGTACATGCGCGACTTGATGCTCAAATGGCACCGTGAAGATCCGGTGTCGGAGAAAGAGTTGAAGCGCAACAATGCCGTTTATGCGCATCAGAAGAACCGCAACCCGTATATCGACTACCCGGAGTTGGTGGAGTATATATGGGGCACGAAGAAAGGGGAAGTCGTGGTATTAGCCGCGCTGGTGTCGGCGTATGACGGCGAGACGCCGCCTCCGGGACCGCAACCCGAAGTGCCGAAATACGGAGTGACCTGGTCAGTGAACGGCGAGGAGCTGTATGTGGACTCCGTGGCGCAGAACACACCGATCTCCGTATTACCGGCAATGCCGGTATCGTGTTCGACCGAATCCAATACCTTCGTCGGTTGGACGACCGCCGCTATCGACGGAATCGCGGATGAGGCACCTGCAACGCTGTATCTGACGTTGCAAGACTTCCCAGCTGTCACCGCCGACGTGACCTACTACGCTGTGTTTGCGAAAGCGGAGACGGTAGAGTACGGTCCGCAGTTGGGTGAAGTGGAGTTTGTGTTCACGCAGACGGTAGCGTCCGTAGAGCAAGACGGCGTGAAGATCGTGTTCGGCAAGGGTACCAGCGGCAATTCGCCCAGGTACTACGAGACAGGAGAGGCGATCCGTTGTTACGGCGGCAACACGATCACCGTGACCGCCGATCATATCACTGCCATCCAGTTCACCTTCGGCAGCGGCGACGGATCGAATGCGATCACCCCGAACACGGGTACGTTCCGCACCGACACCTGGACAGGCGAGGCGGACGAAGTGATGTTCACCATCGGCGGCACCAGCGGTCACCGCCGTATCCATGCGATGAAAGTGACCCGCGACGGCATCAGCGACGGCACGATCTATAGCCGCTTCATCACGTCCTGCCAGACGGAGACCGAAGTAGAGTTGCTGCCCACCGACGAACCGGCACGCAAGATGCTCATCGGCGGACAGATCTATATCCTGCTCGGCGAACAATTGTTTAATCTCCAAGGACAACGCATCAAATGAGAAAACAACTTTATATCCTGGCTTTCCTGTGCCTGGCGCAGGTAGCGTCAGCGAATGTCATCATCGGCGATGCAGCGGTGCCGGAGCATTACTACGACGCCGTGAACAACAAGAAAAACGCCGATAACATCCTCGAAGCCCTCTGCGGCATCATTGATAATCATACCGTGATTTCATATTCGGGTTTGGAGCCTTATTACGAGCAAACGGATTTCTATGCCGACACGCTTTGGGACATGTACTCGACCTGCCGGTTCACCATGGCGCATGCGAATGTTCCTCAGAAAGCCGTTTGCGACGGTTGGAACAAAGAGCATGTCTGCTGTCAGTCGTGGTTGGGCAGCGGACCGATGGTGTCGGATCTGTTCAATGTCTATCCGACGGATGCGCGTATCAATAACTTACGCTCCAACTATCCGTACGGCGTGGTGGGTACGAACAACGGTTTCTCCAAAGACCCCGACCATCACGGGTTGGGTAAGTTGGGTAACTCGACGACGCAAGGTATCGGTACCTGCTATGAGCCCGACGACAACTACAAAGGCGATTTCGCGCGTACGTTCTTCTATATGGTAGCACGCTACCGCAATAACACGCTCAACAGCGGACACGGCGCCAAGATGTTCACTTCCAACCCGACGAACTTCACCGCCTACAGTCTCTCGTTCCTGTTAGACTGGCACCGTCAGGATCCCGTTTCGCAGAAAGAGATCGACCGCAACCAAGCCGTTTACGGCATTCAGCATAACCGCAACCCGTTCATCGATTATCCGGAGTTAGTGGAGTATATATGGGGCACCAAAGCGGGTCAGACGGTGGATCTGTCGACGATGACACCGACCTGCGAAGGCGGCGGGTATGACCCGGCGGTGACCGTGCGGTACGGCGTGAACTGGTCGGTATGCGGTTCGGTGATCCTTACCGACTCCGTCGTATCCGGTCGGAGCATCCCTACCCTGCCGGAGTCTCCTGCACCGTGTTCGACGGCATCCGAGACGTTCATGGGTTGGACAACCGCGCCTATCGCCGTTTCGACGGATACCAAACCGGAAGTGTTGCTTGCCAAGATCGGTGACTTCCCGCCTGTGACGGCAGATGTGACTTATTATGCCGTCTTCGCCCATACCGAAGAGGGTGCAGCCGTTGAACCCGCCACCTATCTCTATGACAACGCGCATACGGAAGGATGGACGAACACAGCTTCCGTGAGCGGTTCGTACTGGCTGCTGGATAAGGACAAGGCACTGATCTCGCCCGAAGTGGATCTGGCAGGTCTGTCTTCCATTGAGGTCAATATCCGCACGTACGGCGGTACGCAGTACTGCAACCTCGATGTGCATGCCGGCGAAGAGTTGATCGCTACCATCGTAGCCACCAACGGCAAGACGCTGACCGATTATACCTGGACAAACGAACAGAGTCTGAGCGGAATTTCACCGCTGACCTTCTCCACCAATTACGGTGCCAGCCAAGGTATCGGTTTCACCAAAGTGCTCATCAACGCGACCGGCAGCAGCGTCGTCTATAGCCGGTTTGTGACACATGACGCGTCCACGGATCTCCGACAGCCGGAAAGTATGCCGGCACGCAAGATCCTCGTCGGCGACCGGATCTATATCCAATTGGGTGAGGCTCTGTTTACGCTTACCGGACAACGCGTCCGGTAGGCGCATACTGCCAAAATGGCAGAAGACATAGGGATGGCACGCTATTTGATGGTGGTAATTAAAAATTAAAAATTAAGAATTAACAGATATGAGTAAGATTCAACCATTAGCAGACCGCGTGCTGGTTAGACCTGCGGCTGCGGAAGAAAAAACAGTCGGCGGAATCATCATCCCTGACAGTGCCAAAGAGAAACCCCTGCGCGGCGAAGTGCTGGCAGTAGGCAACGGAACGAAAGACGAAGAGATGGTGCTTAAAGCCGGTGACCAAGTGCTGTACGGCAAATATGCCGGTACGGAACTCGAACTGGACGGAGAGAAGTATTTAATTATGCGCCAATCTGACGTTTTGGCGATAATTAAATAATTTGACATTTGATATTTGATATTTGAAATTTATTTTTGTTATGGCAAAAGATATTACGTATAATGTGGAGGCGCGGGAAGCGCTGAAGCGTGGTGTGGACCAGTTGGCGGATGCCGTGAAGGTGACGCTGGGTCCGAAGGGTCGTAACGTGATCATTGACAAGAAATACGGTGCACCGCATATCACCAAAGACGGTGTGACGGTAGCTAAAGAAGTAGAGTTGAAAGACGCTGCCGAGAACTTGGGTGCACAACTCGTGAAAGAGGTAGCTTCTAAGACCGGCGACCAAGCCGGTGACGGTACCACGACCGCAACCGTGCTGGCTCAAGCGATCGTGGGCGTAGGTTTGAAGAACGTCACCGCCGGTGCCAATCCGTTGGATCTGAAACGCGGTATCGACAAGGCTGTCGCTGCTGTGGTGGCAGAGATCAAGAAGAACGCCGTAGTAGTCGGTAATGACTTCGACAAGATCGAGCAGGTGGCTACCGTTTCCGCGAATAACGACGCCGAGATCGGTAAACTGATCGCGGACGCGATGCGCAAAGTTAGCAAGGACGGCGTGATCACCATCGGTGAAGCCAAAGGTATGGACACGACCATCGACGTGGTACAAGGTATGCAGTTCGACCGCGGTTATATCAGCCCGTATTTCGTCACCAACACCGAGACGATGCAAGTCGAGATGGACAAGCCGTATATCTTGATTTACGACAAGAAGATCTCGAACCTCAAGGAGTTACTGCCTGTTTTGGAACCGGCAGTACAGAGCGGACGTCCGTTGCTCATCATCGCAGAGGACGTAGACAGCGAGGCACTGACCGCACTGGTAGTGAACCGTCTGCGTGCACAACTCAAGATCTGCGCCGTCAAGGCTCCTGGCTTCGGTGACAGACGCAAAGAGATGCTGGAAGACATTGCTATCCTCACCGGTGGTACCGTCATCAGCGAAGAGAAAGGTATCAAACTCGAGCAAGCCACCATCGAGATGCTCGGTACGGCAGAGACCATCACGGTCAGCAAAGACAACACGACCATCGTCAACGGCGCCGGTAACAAAGAGGCTATCGCCAACCGCGTGGCACAGATCAAAGCACAGATCGTCGCTACCAAGAGCACGTACGACAAAGAGAAACTGCAGGAGCGTCTGGCTAAGTTGGCAGGCGGTGTAGCCCAACTCAATGTCGGTGCAGCTTCCGAAGTAGAGATGAAAGAGAAGAAAGACCGCGTGGACGATGCCTTGTCCGCTACACGTGCTGCTATCGAAGAGGGTGTGGTACCCGGCGGAGGTGTGATGTACATCCGTGCTCAGGCAGCGCTGGAAGGTCTCAAAGGCGAGAACGAGGACGAGCAGACCGGTATCGAGATCGTACGCCGTGCGATCGAAGAACCGCTTCGTCAGATCGTTGCCAATGCCGGTAAGGAAGGTGCGGTAGTAGTGGATAAAGTGCGTGCCAGTAAGGGTGATTTCGGTTACAACGCCCGCACGGACGAATACCAGAGCCTGTATGAAGCCGGTGTGATCGATCCTGCCAAGGTAGCCCGCGTGGCATTGGAGAACGCCGCTTCGGTTGCTGGTATGT
>Ga0310786_10007984_pt1 | contig 13682 bp, 14 predicted proteins | sample AusTroGonzalo_MG_FD_203881 | JGI IMG/M metagenome (GOLD analysis project Ga0310786, IMG submission 203881) | Bovine rumen microbial communities from tropical cattle in Woodstock, Queensland, Australia - Gonzalo_03 (v2) (version 2) | ecosystem: Host-associated > Mammals > Digestive system >... | reverse complement strand
CCAGCTCATCGATGCAGGCCAGACCCTTGTCCGCGAGGACCAGCGCACCGGCCTCGAGGGTCCACCTGCCGTCGCCGAAGTCGTCGCGGACGGCTGCCGCGGTCAGGCCCGCCGCGGAGGCGGACTTGCCGGAGGCGTAGATGCCCCTGGGCGCCAGGCGGCTCATGTACCTGAGGAGCTGCGACTTCGCGACACCGGGGTCCCCGATGAGGAGGATGTGAGTGTCGCCCCTGGTGACGGTGCCGTCGTCCATCTGCTTGTGGCAGCCCCCGAAGAGCTGCAGGGCGATGGCCCCCTTGACCTCCTCCATCCCGTACAGGGACGGGGAGATGGACTTGACTATGTTGTCGTAGAGGTTGGGGTCCCTGGACATGCGGAGGATCTCCATCTCGTCCTCCTCTGATATGACGATCTCGTCGTACTCGTGCTGCTCGAACTCCACGGATATGACGTCGAGGTAGGTCTCGAACACGGTGGACTTGTCCCTGTCGGACTTCTCCACCGTCCTCAGTATCCCGTTCAGCGTGATCCTGTTCCCGGCGGTGATCTCGCCGGCTATGTCGTCCTCGACGTACCCGGTGATCCTCTCAGGCTGAGCGCCTCCTCTGAGCCCCTCGGGGCTCTCCTGGACCTCGATCTTCTGGGTGTCGATGTAGGAAGACGCCTTCTCGTCGATGATGAAGCGCATGGCCTGCCTGTTGCAGGTGCCGTCGGGGTTGCTGCACATCATGGGCTCCCTCAGCAGGTTCCCGGGCTGCTCCACCCACTGCTCCGCGCCGCACCTGGCGCACCTGAAGAGCGCGTAAGTCATGCGGGGCTTGACGGTGGTGACCTTCCTGGCGAGGCCCTCGACCGCGATGAGCTTGCCCAGGTGGTCCGCCCTGAGGTTCCTGATGTCCACCTTGGAGTCCCTGGGGAGGCCGACGATCCTTACGTTGACCTTGTCGCCGGGGCGGCTGATGCTCGGGATCAGCGACACCGCGGCCTTCCTGGCGATCTCCAGGCACTTGTCGGGGTTGTCCACCAGGAACATGGCGAACTCGACGCTGTAGTTGTTGATGTCGGAGTAGTCCACCACGAGGCTCTTCCGCTGCGGGTACTCGTCGGCTATGCCCGCAATGGCAGCCCTGTACTCGTCCTTGGAGAATATCTCAGACCATATCGCCTGTATGTCGCCGTCCTCGTAGTTCACTCGCTCCCCTCCTTATCCGCTCTCGAACGGCATTCCTCGTCGACCCACCATACCCAGCCGCCCAGCTCCATGGAGATCTCCCCCTTGACCAGGCCGGCCCTGCGGTACTTGGTGAGCGTCTTGACGAGGTCGTCCGGGCACCTGTACCCGAACTGCCTCTCCAGGCGGTCGGTGGCCTCGTAGGTGCTGACGCGATCGTCGCCCAAGGCCTCCCAAACCATCCCGAGGAGCTCGTCTCCGTTCATCCGCCGACTGTAGGGCGCGTGGCGTATAAACTTATGGCGTACGCCTCCGTGGATGACGGAGGATAGATCTGCGCAGTCAACAAAATAAACGGGAACCCGCATTCGTTCCCTATGGTAGACGGTCTCGATCCCACTGTCATCGATCCCGAGGAGCTCGTCAGGAACGTGTCGGAGTTCGCCAAGAGGATCCATGCGCTCTACAACGAGAAGCAGAGAGCCCTCGGGAACAGCGTCACGGAATGGGATGACCTCCCGGATGATTTCAAGTACTCCAACGTCAGGCAGGCCCGCTCGATATCGCTGAAGTTGGCGGCCATCGGGTGCTACACCGCCGTCAAGCCCCGCAACGCGGCAGACCAGGTGGTTAAGAGGAGGACCCGCATCGGTGCGGACGGGAGGGAGGAGGACGTCACGTTCTCGGACGAGGAGATCGAGACCATGTCCCGCCTCGAGCACGACCTCTGGGTCGAGGAGAGGGAGTCCACAGGCTGGATCTACGACAGGATCAAGGACACGGACAAGCGGAAGAGCCCGTACATGGTGCCGTGGGAGTACCTCTCGAAGGAGATCCAGGGGTACGACGAGGATACGTGCAGGTCCATCCCGCTGCTCCTCGAAAGCGTGGGGCTGAGGATATACCGCAAGGGGAACCATTCCAAGGCCGAGGGCTACAGGTACCTGGAGGACCGCAGGCTGCCAATCATCATATCCACTTCGGGCCACCAGGACATCACTCCGGAATCCAGGGGCGCAGTGGAGGAGGGGGTCAAGGCCCTCGTGGAGGAGCTCAGGCGCAGGTACAGCAACACGAGGAAGATCGTACTGATGTCCGCACTGGCAGAGGGCGCGGACAGGATGATCGCCAGGGCAGCCATCGAAGAGGATGTCCTGCTGGCTCCGGTCCTCCCGATGCCGGAGGAGGAGTACAAGAAGACCTTCCAGGGATGCGGCTTCTACCAGGAGGGCAGCGATTAGCCCGATCTGGAGGGCCTGATCGGGAGGAAGGAGAAGTGCCTGAAGGCCCTTGACAAGGCTAGGGCGGCCCAGGATCCGGAGGCAATAGCGACGGCCGAGGCCGCGCTGGCCGATGCGAGGAAGATGGTGGAGGATGCGGAGGCTGCCCGCGCGGGACCCATACAGGCTTCCATCAGGGAGTTCGACGACCTCATCCGCCAGGCGTCCACGGATCCGTGCATCCTGAACCGCGAGGGCGTGAACCCGTCCAACGCGCTCCGCGACCTCTCCGTCTACCTGGTCACTAACTCCCACATACTGGTGGCTGTCTGGGACGGGAGGAGGGAGCTCGTCCCCGGCAACACGTACGACACGATGCGCATGGCCATAGACGGGGCGGATCCCGATGTCCTGCAGTTCGCATCCCCCAAGGTCCCGGCGGCAAGATATCAGATTCCAGTCACCGAGCATTTCGTCAATTCCAGCGAGGACTGCGCCATCTATTGGATAAAGGCGGACCGCAAGAAAGACGCGAAGCCGGAGGCGGCCGAGGCATGCATCGTAGGGGAGGTCGGCACTCCCTGCTTCGTGGCGGATGTGCGCGTGGGGACCAACAAGGACCCGTCGGAGTACATAGAGTTCCACGACAACCGCAAGACCCCCGTTTCCAAGGACATCCCGCCGGACCTCGACACGGCCCTCGGGAAGCTCAATTCAATCAACGAGGACCTCGACAGGTTCGAGAAGCACCGCGAGAAGAAGAACGCGAAGCGCTCCGGGAGGGGGTCGAACCCGGGCGGTGCGGCCGAGGGCGGCAGACAATCGGGGCCCGGATTCGCGGATTATGACCCGGAGGCTCTCAGGGAGAACTACTACGGGCTGCTCCCCAACCCCGGCAGCGACAGCCAGGAGGACCGCGAGATCCTCGAATCCCTGAAGGAGAACAGGGTGATGGCCGAGATGGCCGGCCGCTACGCCGCCATAAAGGAGCTGGCCGACGTCTTCAGGAGGAGGAGCCGCTGGAGCCTCGGGATAATCGCCGTCCTCACGGTCGTCTACACCGTGTTCTTCAATCTCCTGATCCTCTTCAGCACCTCCATACTCGTGGTCGCGATCTACGGTGCGATATACCTGGTGTGCAACGTCATCATCGTCGGCTACGACCGCACCCGCATCCACCCCAAGTTCGTGGAGTACCGCCTGCTATCGGATTCGCTGAAGGTCGAGTTCTACTGGGGGCTCATGGGCATAAACGACACCGTCGGCTCCAACAGCTACGTGCTGACCCGCAACGGCATGTCGTGGCTGAGGGATGTGCTGAGGGGATGCACCTCGTTCTTCCTGAACGATTACGCCGCGCCGAACTCAATCAGGCCCGAGCCCCTGTCCCGCCTGGTGCAGACCAATTGGGTGGACGGAGCCGTGGGCAGCATCGGGGAGCAGGCCGGGACCGACCTGAAGAAGAACCGCATCATCGGCGGGGTGAGCGACACGTTCACGGTGGTGACGGCCGTGCTGACCGTCATAACCGTGCTGACCGTCCTGCTCTCCATCGACCAGATAACCGAGGTGGTCGTCAACGTCACGGACCCGCTGAACGACGCCTCCATGCAGTTCTCCTGGTACACGTTCATCAAGATATCCATGATAGTGATGATCAACTCCGCGGCCATCCTGGCGCTCAGGCGCGGGGAGCTGAGGTACACCCGTGCGAACCAGGCCGAGGCATCGGCGGTGCTGTTCGATTCGGCGCGTTCCAAGCTGAACGCCACCCAGCACACCTCCAACCGCAAGGCGGCCATCACCAAGATGGCGGTTCTCCACGAGCTGGGGATGTTCACCCTGCAGGAGTCCGCGGATTTCGCAGTGGATTCGCTCGAGGCAGGGGAGGCGAAGCGCCCCACGCTGCTGAACTCCCGCAACAGGACCAAGGACGGGGAGGAAGGGGACGCCTACAAGGCGGCCGCCGATATGATCGATTAATCGCGGGAGACCACGGAATCGATGTATTCCTGCTGAATGCGGACCACCTCGGCGGAATCCGCCGCCTTGGAGTAGTCCTCGAGCATGTTCCCGTTGAGCCTCATGAACTCGGGGGCCCAGTTGAACCTGCCCAGGAACTCCTCGGCCTGGCTCTTCTCCCCGAGGATGTACAGGGCGGCCATCACGGCCTCCGCGGAGTTGAGCTCCATCGGCCTGCCCCAGTTGATCGGGTTCGAGGCGAGGAGGTAGGGGAGCGCCCTCTCCTGCATGCCCTTCGGGCGGGGGAACCGGTCGATGTTGGTCCACGTCAGGTCCATCACCACGAGGCCCCTGCGGGCGTGCTGGATGTCCGCCGGGGAGAGCGCCCTGTCGGAGAACGGCGATAGGACGATCGACCCCTTGGGGATGGCCCCCAGGGTCTTGGCCTCCTTGCCCAGCCCGAACTTGAGCATGCGCTTCGCGGTGCACTTCTTCGGGTCGCACTGGCACTCGTCGTAGATGATTACCGGGATCATGCGGTTACCAGGGCCCTGAGCTTCTCCGGGTCGTCCATGTTTGCGGAGACCCAGGCCTTGACCTCCTCGATGGACTTCATGTAATCGTCGTAGAGCTCCGCATCGTCGGTGGCGGTGAACTCCTTCCTGGTCCTCATGGGCGCCAGGATCTGCTTCCCCTTCCAGGGGGTCCTGGGGGCCCACTCGTCGAAGGTGGCCTTCTCCATGTAGATGACGAAGTCGTACTGCTCGTCCGCGCGGAGGTAGTCCCTGTCCCTGAAGTCCTTGGACACGTTCCTGCGGATGTCCTCCCCGTTCTGGTACATCACGGAGATCATCTCGCAGTCCACGATGTCCTTCTCCGGGCCGGCGCTGTAGGTCTCGTAGAGGGAAGGGAACATCTCCCTGGCGAAGTGCTCGGCCAGCTGGGAGACGAAGTCGTTCTTCTGGTCCACGAAGAGGACGCGCAAGAGAACCGGGGCTGTTTTCTTGGACATGATGAGGCATCGTAACGGTTCGGGTTAGATAATCATGTCTATGGGCCGTTGGGGGCTGCATCATCATTTTCTATAGCGTCAGCCATCGGTACCACGCCACGGTGATGATCGCTTTTTTCGAGCTGTCTCCTGATGATAGACGGGCGAGCTGAGTGGCATTGATGAGTCTTTAATACTCATTAAACGGTTTCCTTAACCATGGAATTAGATGAATTTTGCGATTTAGTGGAGAGAATGAGCATAGCTGACCGGGACAGGCTGATGGAGAAGGATGCCGATAAGGCGATGCGCAGCATCCTGAAGCTTGCCGGTGGGGACTTAAGCAAAGCGGTATCCATGCTGACCGCGGCCGCAGTGGCCGCAGCGTCCGTGGACGGGGAGCTGGGCCAGGAGGAGTACAGGCATATCAACGTCTTGATCAGCGCCGCCACGGGCAAGGAGAACGGTGCGACCTATGCGCAGGTGAAGGCCATCATCGAGGAGAACGTGGACATGAGCACCAACGACCGCGGTTACGTGCGCTCGCTCTTCGCCGACCTCGCCGCTATCGACCCGGATGCGGCGGAAGCCCTCATCTCATACCTCGCCGAGTTCCTGTGCGTCGACGGCGATGCCACATGGAAGGAGAGGGCGTGGCTCAAGTCGCTGTACCAGCGATTTCCAGATCATCCGTGCCCGGCTTCGAGCCGGGCACGGCAAACCTCTTCGATTTTCGAGTCCGGTGGGGACGGTGAATTCGATGGTCAGGAGGGAGATGGATGGTCGATTCGGTGGAGATGAGGGCATCTCAGTCTGCAGGATCTTTCTTAAAATCTCTTAATCTTCGTATTCTCATATGGGTCACGCGGATCATCCGCTCTCATCCTGCGTCTCATCAGCGTGTCAAGCGTGAATATGAAGGAATCGGTCTCTTTCTGGAGGAAACGCTCTCTGGCCCTTGCGTCTGGGGTATCGTCCGCTTCGATGTTTAGGATGTCCCTGACGGTACCGTATGATGCCGTTATCGTGGAGGGGATATCGAATACGGTCATCGTATCGCCATCTGTGGAGAATTTGAATTCGATCGTTCTTCTGAAATCCCGGGTGATTATCGAGCCGGATTTCAGATTCTTTTCTTCATAGAATTCTTTGATGCGGTCCCTTATATTCTCGTCTATTGTCTTCGGAACTAGGATCTCCATGGTGACATTCTTCGGGAAAGCACATTCCTCGCCATTGCTGATGTAACCTTTATCGAGATTATTCCAGAATCTCATGATGAAATTATCCAGATAGCCGTCAGCCGTTGTCACCGACGCGCCGATGACCACGGGGGATATCCTCTCCTTGTTGTCACTGATATGGGTAACCAGTTCATTTTTGAGTTCATCCGGATTCCCCAGGTTTACATGCTTGATGCCGAGGCCGTCTATTCCTTGGAGGTCCTCCGGTATCCTCACATCCTTTTCAATCAAGAGTATTACTCTTTCAGCACCCAGGGCCATGATGCACATCCCGGCTTCGAATACGACATTGTCGCGCATTATCGCCATTTCAGTATCATTGTCCCTGAACATGGTGACAAGATCAGCCCCGTCCCCTATTATGACCGCAAAATCGAATGTTGGAATCTTCTTGATCAATGAGGGAAGCAATGCCTTGTTGGTCTCATCGTTTGCATTAGCGAACAGCTCCCTCCATTTAGATGGTTTGTGACCATTATCACGGAGTATATCCATTACATAGTCCACCTTTCCATTATTGTCCGCTGCTCCTGAAGAGAAAATAATGATGTTCTGAGGCCTGCCTTCGGGGAGTTTGCTCATGAAATATCATTTTGTCCCAGTCTATATAATAATTGACCACATCGTCACATAGATCAGTTCGGACCTTGGGAATGGCAGGGAATCATCGCTCCTCTAGCAGTCTCCTGATGATGGATGGACGGGGTGAGCCGTCTCATCCTATGTTATGCGCGCGAAAGCGTTTATACCGCGACCTTAATCGAAGCCGCATGGCAGAACTCCAATTGGCCCTCGACCTCATGCAGCTCAACAGGAGCATCATCATAGCGAAGGAGGCCGTGGAAGGCGGCGCCGACTGGATCGAGGTCGGTACGCCGCTGATCAAGAGCGAGGGCGCGGAGGCCGTCAGGGCGCTCCGCAGGGAGTTCCCCGGCAGGAAGATTGTCGCCGACACAAAGACCATGGACGTCGGCGGGTTCGAGGTCGAGATAATGGCCAAGGCCGGCGCCGACATCGTCACCGTGCTGGGCCTCTCCGACGACTCCACCATCGAGGAGGCCGTCATGGCCGGCAGGAAGTACGGCGCGGAGGTCATGGTCGACATGATCAACGTCCCCGACAAGCTGGTTAGGGCCAAGCAGGCCGCGGCCCTCGGAGTGGGTTACATCTGCCTCCACATGGGCATCGACACCCAGATGAAGGGCGAGGCGCCCCCCGTGGACATCCTGAAGGCCATCGTGGCGGAGGTCCCGGTCCCCGTGGCCGTGGCCGGCGGCATCACCGCCGCCAACGCCGGGGATTACGTCGCAGCCGGCGCATCCATCGTCATCGTCGGCGGCGCGATAATCAAGACGGGGGACATCAGGAAGTCCGCATCCGACGTGAAGGCCGCCATGAGCGGCGTCAAGGTCGACAGCTCCCTCGCCAAGAAGTACACCGAGGACGACCTGTTCGCCGCCTTCTCCAAGGTCTCCACATGCAACATCTCCGACGCATATCACAAGCAGGGCGTCGTCTTCGGCCTGCTCCCGCAGTCCCTGAAGCACGGCCAGAGGATGGTCGGCAGGGCGCTGACCGTCCAGACCACCAACGGCGACTGGGCCAAGCCGATCGAGGCCATCGACCGTGTCAAGGAGGGCGACATCATCGTAGTGGACGTGGGCGGAGCCCCCGTGGCAGTTTGGGGCGAGCTCGCATCCTGCTCCGCAATGGTCATGGGAGCCCACGGTGTCGTCATCGACGGGGCCATAAGGGACATAGACGACATCCGCGAGATGGGATTCCCCGCATTCTCCAGGACCGTCGCGCCGTGCGCCGGCGAGCCCAAGGGCTACGGCGGTATCGGCATCGAGATCACCATCGGCGGCCAGAGGGTCCGCACAGGCGACTGGATCATCGGCGACGAGTCCGGGCTGATCGTGGTCCCCAAGGAGCACGCCGTGGAGGTGGCCAACCGCGCCATCGACGTCCATGAGAGGGAGGACCGCACCCGCGAGGAGATCCGCAGGGGATCTACCCTCTCGAAGGTCAACGAGCTCGCCAAGTGGGAGCCTGTGAAGCGATTTCGAATCCTCCGAGCATCCGAAGCATCCTCTTATATACCGCATAGGTAGGTTGGATGCTCATGTCCCGCAAGATGATGGCCGTCGCAGCAGTGGCGGTCCTGGCGGCCGTGGCCGTTTCGGCCCTCGCGTTCATCCCCCACGGGACGGAATCCACAGGAGACACATCCATGGAACCTTTCGTCATAGAGCTCGAGGCCAACCCGACCACCGGCTATTCCTGGACCTACTTCTACTCAGACGGCCTGCACGTTGAGTCCGAGTATGTGCCAGACCCGGCTGGAATAGGCCTCTGCGGAGCCGGCGGCAAGCAGGTCATCACGCTGACCGCCGACGAGCCCGGAACATATCACTTCAAGGCGGAGTACAAGCGCTCCTGGGAGACCGAGGGGCCCGTCAAGGTGTACGAGACCGACGTGACGTTCTGACCGTATGGTCGGTCCGGGCAGCGCATCGCAGCGATCCGAAGAACGATAGGGCAGCGGATGCTGCGTCCCTGCACTCCGAGAGCCTTTCGCCGTACGGCGACGGGTCCGCTTTCGTGAATTCGATCCCGGGGTACTCCACCTTCTCCAGGACCAGGAAGCCCGGATCGGCCATCCCGAAGCAGATGTCCTCCCCGTCCAGGGCCCTGGATATGTCCTCGGGCGTCCTGGACCCCGCGTCCACGTCCAGGAGGGCGCCGGTCATCCTCCTGATCATGTTCCACAGGAAGTAGCGGGCGCGGAATGTTAGTATGATACCGTCGCCGAACGGCTCCGCATCCACGGAATCCACGGTCAGCACCGTGGGCTTCCCGTCGGGGCGGCAGAACCTCTTGAAATCGTGCTCCCCGACGAACAGCCGTGCGTTCCTGCCGATGGATGCTGGGTCATCGCATCTGGGGATGGTGTAGCGGTATGTCCTGGCGGAGGCGTGGCGGGGGTTGAAACCCTCCCCCACCTCGGCGAAGCCGGTGTAGAAGACGTCCTTCGAGTTGGCGTTCACAGCCTTCAGAAGCGTGACGATGTCCATGTCCGTGCTGAGGGCGAGGACGTTGCCGAGGGCGCTGACCCCCTTGTCCGTGCGGCTGGAGAACCTCACGTCCAGGGAGCCCGCGTCCTGCTTGGTGACGAGCTGCAGGTCCTGGAGGACCTGCCCCTCCACGGTGCGGAGCCCGGGCTGCACCTGGGATCCGAAGAACCTGTCGCCTGGATAGGCTATGCGCACTGCGTAGCGCTTCATGCCTTGGAGCGGAGCTCTTTCATGTGGTCCACGCGCTTCTGGACGAGGGCGCGGGTGCCGATGTCGTGCCTCACGAAGACCGCGTCGCACTTCACGTGCTCCAGGGCCCTCTCGCAGTTGGCCTCGGCCTCCTCGAGGGTGTCGGCGATTCCGATGACGCCGACGGACCTGGACGTGCCGGTGACCAGCTTGCCGTCCTTCATGTCCACGTTGGCGTAGTAGACGGTGGCGCCGCATCTCGCGATGGCATCCTCGTCCACGGATATCTCGTGGCCGGACTCGGACTTGACGCCGTATCCCTTGGGCACGACGTACTTGCACACGGTGGCCTTCCTCTCGAACTCGACGTCGCAGTCGAGGGTGCCGGTGGCCATCTTCCAGCAGATGTCCTGGAATCCCGTCTTCAGGATGGGCAGGACGTTCATCGCCTCGGGGTCGCCGAACCTGGCGTTGATCTCGATGATCTTGGGGCCCTTCAGCGTGAGCATGAACTGGCCGTACATGGTGCCCCTGTACGGGCATCCGTCCTCGGCCATGGCGTCGACTATGGACTGGAGGATGGCGATGGCCTCCTCCCTCTCCTTCTGCGTGATGAACGGCAGGAGGTGGTCGGCGTCGGTGTATGAGCCCATGCCGCCGGTGTTCGGGCCGACATCGCCCTCGTACGCCCTTTTGTGGTCCTGGACCAGGGGCAGGGGGACGATGCGCTTGCCGTCGACGAACACCATCTGGGTGAACTCCTCGCCGATGGCTCTCTCCTCGAGGATGACGCCGGCGCCGCCGATGTTGTTGTCGAAGATCTCGTTGACGTAGTCCATGGTCTCCTGGAAGGAGTGGAGGTGCTCGCCCTGGACCTTGACGCCCTTTCCGCCGGTGAGCCCCACGGGCTTGACGACGATCTCGTGGTCGATCGTTTTCAGGTAAGCCTCGGCGTCCTTCGCATTGTCGAAGTGGGCGAAGCCCAGGTTGCCCTCGATGCCGTGCCTCTCGACGAGCTCCCTCATGAAGGTCTTGGACGTCTCGATCCTCGCGGCGGCCTTGGTGGGGCTGGCGCATTTCACGCCCTGGGCCTCCAGGGCATCCACGAGCCCGACCTCCAGGGGGGCCTCGGGGCCTACGAAGGCCAGCTGCACCCCTTTCTCCTTGGCGTAGGCGCAGACCTTCTCCACGTTCTTCTCGTCGCAGAGAAGGTGGTCCTTGGACCTCTTGATGATCCCGGGGTTGGCGTTCTTCATCACCGCGTATATCTCGGCTCCGGAGCGGTACAGGGCCTCCACGGCCGCGTGCTCCCTCCCTCCGCCTCCGACTGTAAGTACCTTCATATGAAACACCTCAGAGCTTCAGGGCGGCCATGATCTCGTCCAGGCCCTCCCCAGTCTTGACGCTGCACTTGTACATCTTCTTCAGGCCGCCGGTCAGCTTCCTGTGGTCCTCGACTATCGCGTCGGGGTCCACCTCCATGACCTCGGCCAGGTCCACCTTGTTCAGGATGGCGACGTCGGAGTGCTGGAAGATGTCGTGGTGCTTCCTGACCATGTCGTCGCCCTCGGTGGTGGAGATCACGACGACCCTGTAGTCGGTGCCCAGAGGGAAGTCCGCGGGGCAGACCAGGTTCCCGACGTTCTCGATCAGCACAACGTCGTACTTGGACAGGTCCATCCTGTCCAGCGTGTGGTGGATCAGATGGGCGTCCAGGTGGCACTCGTGGCCGGTGTTGCAGTTCACAGCATCCAGCCCGGACTTCTCGAACCTGGCGTAGTCGTCGTCCCCGGTGACGTCGCCGGCAATGGCGCAGACGCGGACGCCCTTGGCCCTCAGCCTCTCTGCGATCTTGATGATGAGCGCGGTCTTGCCGGCCCCGATGGATCCCATGAAGTCGACGGACTTGATCTTGTGGCTCTTCAGCAGGCGGTAGTTCTCGCTGGCCAGCTTGCCGTTCTCCTTGAGGACGTCGATTTCCATGCCGGGTTGGATCATGTGCATGCCCGGTGGATGCAGACGCTGTAATAAAAGCAATTGCGCGCACGCGACCCGGCTCGGAAGGCGTCCAGGGTGGTCTGGGCGTACCTGTACGCGTACGCCCCGGTCCTGTCCAGGGGGAATCCGGTCCCATCGCCCAGGCGGCGCCCGGAGGGGTCGCATATCTCGGGGACCTTCCCGCGGATGTCCGGCAGCGTGATGCTGAACGCCCCGCTCATGCCCATGTCCGCCGGGGAGAGCTCCTCCCGGTCCATGAACATGCGTATCTCGATATTGTTCATCCTGTCATCGGAGGCGGAGGGGCCGTCCCACTCGACCAGGACGAAGAACCTTTCCGATTTCCTCTTGCGCATCCCGTCCACCAGGGGCTTGATCCGGGTCGAGCGTATGTCCAGGACCAGATCGCCCGCGGAGTAGGTCCAGATGTTCCTGGACTCGTATATCTCGCCGAGCTTATCGGACGCGATCCTGATGCAGTCCTTGTACGGCGGTCTCTCCCTGGGATCGAATCCGTAGGAGGATGGCGAGGGGTCCTTGCCGAAGTAGTGGTCCGCGACGCGGCAGTCCTTGAGCGGGGCCTCCCCGATGACGGTCTCCGAGCCTATCAGGAAGTACTCGTACCCGGCGAACCCGGGGCAGCCGTTGCAGTTCCAGGTTGCATCCATGTGGTACCATGCGCCGTCTATCCTGACCAGGTTCCACGCGTGGCTCGAGCCGCCGCTCCCGCTCTGGATGTCCTCTATCACGTCCCCGATGATGTACAGGGATTCGATGCCGTGCAGCCTGCAGAGGTAGTTCACGGCCTGCGTGAACCCGGCGCATTTGCACCTCCTCTCCACGAAGGCCCCGTATGCGTTCCAGCTGTTCCACGTCCTGTTATCATAGGTCAGGTTGGCGCATAGCCAGTCGTTGATCCCCCTGATCTTCTCGAGATCCGTGGAGCCCTCGATCCTGATGGCCGACAGGGCATCCCTCAGCTCACGGTCCATGCGCATGATCTCGGCATCGCCGGGCATGTTCTGGATCTCGAAGCTGAGGACGGTACCATTCTTGTCGGTTATCATCCTGATATTCCCGGATGCCCAGAACAGGTCCGGATGGTCCGAGCAGAAGGCATCCCTGACCCTGAGGCCCTCCTCCTTCGTGAGGGGGGATGCATCGAAGCTCCTTTCGAGCGATCCGAAGGCCTCCTCCATCTGGACATAGGCTTCCTTCTCCTTGGCTGTCAGGGTGTCGTACGCGGGGTGCCATCCGCACGCGGGGCCCTTGGCCGGCTCCTCGCCTCCCTCATCCTTCCCCGGGATCTCGCCCGTGAACTCGCCGCGGTTCCATCTCCCGGAGCGGATCTCCCCGTCCTTGTAGAAGAACGTCCCGCTCCAGTGGGGCTTCCCGTTCTTGATGAACCCCTCGTAGCGGTCCCCGTTGGGCATCCACAGCTTGCCCCTGCCGGTGGTCTGGCCATGGGTGAACACCCCTTCGTAGCGGGTCCCGTCTGCCCATATGTACGTCCCCCTCCCGTGGAGCTCCCCGTCCGTGAGGCGCCCCTCGTAGTAGTCGCCGTTGGACCATCTGATGGCCGCAGACACGGTCCCCTGGGCGTAGCTGACGGGGCCCCTGTACCTGCAGGAGCCGTAGTCGATCACCGCGTCGCCCTGGAACTTCCCTTTGGACTAGGTCCCGTAGTACATGTTGCCGGAGCCGTCGGTGCAGGCGAACCTCCCCTCGATCCTCCCGTCGGGATGCAGCATGGCGCCCTTACGCCGGAAGAACATGGCCGCGTCCCCCCGTCATAGTGTCGCCCCTTGTGGAAGTCGTGCATCTCGATCC
>Ga0310786_10007983_pt1 | contig 13685 bp, 10 predicted proteins | sample AusTroGonzalo_MG_FD_203881 | JGI IMG/M metagenome (GOLD analysis project Ga0310786, IMG submission 203881) | Bovine rumen microbial communities from tropical cattle in Woodstock, Queensland, Australia - Gonzalo_03 (v2) (version 2) | ecosystem: Host-associated > Mammals > Digestive system >... | reverse complement strand
CTAAAATTGAAAACACCATCTAGATGAAGGCGATTGCTCCTTTCCTTTCTCTGTTGGCATTGCCGATGGCTGCCCAAAGCCAGACACGCCCGAACATCTTGTATATCATGTGCGATGATATGGGCTATGGCGACCTGTCGTGCTACGACCAGCAGCATTTTCGCACGCCGAACATCGACCGGCTGGCGGCACAGGGTATGAGGATGACCTCGGCCTATGCGGGCAGCCCTGTATCGGCTCCCTCACGGGCCTGCTTCATGACCGGTCAGCACTCGGGGCACACCCATGTGCGCGGCAACAAAGAATATTGGAGCGGCCGTGTGAACTACGGGGAAAACGCTGATTATGCGGTTGTCGGACAGGAGCCCTACGACCCTCATCATGTGATTCTGCCCGAGATCTTCAAGGCTGAGGGCTATCGCACGGGGATGTTCGGCAAGTGGGCCGGCGGCTATGAAGGGAGCATCTCGACACCCGACAAACGCGGCGTGGATGAGTTCTATGGCTATATCTGCCAGTTTCAGGCACACTTGTATTTCCCCAACTTCCTGAACCGCTACTCACGGTCGCGCGGCGACACCGCCGTCGTGCGCGAGGTGCTAGAGCAGAACATCCAGCATGCCATGTATGGCGAGGACTATAACAACCGCCAGCAGTACAGCGCCGACCTGATTCACCAGCGCGCACTGGCATGGCTGCGCGAACAAAAGAAAGGAAGTCCCTTCTTCGGCATTTTTACTTATACGCTGCCGCACGCTGAGCTGCGTCAGCCCGACGATTCACTCTTGCAGGCTTATCGCGGCAAGCTGCTGCCCGAACGCGAATATCGCGGCGACAATCCCTCGCGCTACAATCCCACACCCGAAGCCCACGCTCAGTTCGCAGCTATGATTACGCGCCTCGACAAGCAGGTGGGCGAGATCATGGCATTGCTGGAGGAGCAGGGACTGGCGGACAACACAGTGCTCATCTTCACCAGCGACAACGGCCCCCACGAAGAAGGCGGAGCTGACCCCGAATACTTCAACCACGACGGCAAGTTCAGAGGCTTGAAACGTAGCACCCACGAGGGCGGTATCCGTATTCCCTTCATTGTCCGCTGGCCAGGCCATATTGCCGCAGGCAGCGAGAGCGACCAGCCTTTCGCCTTCTATGACCTGATGCCAACCTTCTGCGACATCGCCGGCATCCGCAACTATGAACAGCGTTATCGCCGCGAGCAACCAGCCACAGAGGTGCAGAGCTCGTTCCCTGTCAGCGTATCAAAACCAGATTATTTCGACGGTATCAGTGTCCTTCCCACATGGACGGGCAAAGGCACACAACTTCAGCACGACCATCTCTACTGGGAGTTCCCCGAAACAAATATGCTGGCCGTGCGGCGCGGTGACTGGAAATTAGTGGTGCGGCGCGGACAGCCAGCCCTTTACAACCTGCGAGAAGATCCACACGAGGACATTGACCTGGCTACCCAACACCCGGATATCGTCAGACAACTCGTAGAGAAAATCTACGAGGACCATACGGACAGCCCACTCTTCCCGATTACGCTGCCGAACCTTTAATCATCAAGCATGACGAAAATTCAATTATCCAAAGAGGAAGATGGCAGGAATCTTCGAGAGGTCAGGAAGGGCGTGTCGGCGCCAGTCAGCTACGGTGCGGGTGACAATCCACTCATCGTCGGTGGTGATGCCGGCAGCAATGCAGAGTCGCGTCTGCGGACGCAGCGTCTGACAGAGGGTGTCAAAAAGTTTCTGGTTGCGGTAGGGAGTTTCAATGAAGAGTTGCGTTTCATGCTCCTGCACGGCACGCGTCTCCAGTTGTTTCAGGCGCTTCACGCGTTCTGTCGGGTCGATGGGCAGGTAGCCGTGGAAAGCGAAGCTCTGTCCGTTTAACCCTGAAGCCATCACAGCCATAATCATGGAGGAGGGTCCCACCAGTGGTACAACACGGTAACCCTTACGCTGGGCGATGGCCACTACGTCAGCGCCTGGGTCGGCGACTGCCGGACAGCCAGCCTCGGAGATAACGCCCACATCTTCGCCATTCTCCAGCGGTTTCAGATACTGGGCAAAGAGAGCGGCATCTGCGTGCTTGCCCATAGGATAGAACGTGAGTGCATCGATGTCGATATCCCGATCCACACGCTTGAGGAAGCGGCGTGCAGAGCGTATTTCCTCGACAATGAAATGTCTGATGGAGAGGATCACTTCGCGATTATAGGCGGGCAGCACACGCTCCTGCGGCGTGTCACCCAGCTCAACGGGAATGAGAAAGAGAGTGGACATACTGCAAGTAAGCGTTGATCGCGTCCTGGACAATGGCTTCGCGGGTCATCTGAGCGCGCTGCTCGTCGGTGTAGTATTCGCGATAGAGGGGAAAATCAGCTCCCAAGTATTTGTCCAGGCTGATACCGATGAGCGTGTCGCCCACCACAATGCTCTGGTTGAGGCACGAAATCTGTGTATAGACGTGAGGACGACGGAAGGTCGGATCTTCTCGTTGCAGCTCTTCAAAAGCCCGGTCGAAGTCTGCTTCCAAATCGCTTATATCATTATACTGGCGGTGCACCTCGTCAAGCAGGACCTGCACGGTGGAATCGAGATAGAACGTGCGCAGACGTTGCTCCACATTGGGTTCATTCACATGCCCGAGTTCCAACACATCCTCAATGAGAAGTTTTGTCTCCATCGGATACTGCGTATTCATCCGATGAAGCGCGTTATAGCTGCCCAATGACACGTACTCGTCGAGCACACGGTCATAGCGGTCGATGACGACCCGATCGTCAGCACCTCCAAAGCCGAAAGCACCCTGCCACGGCTTATCCAAGGCTACGCCAATGCCCACAATACTGAGCACTAAAAGCACCATGAGGAAGGGCAACGAACGCTTCACTATTCTTTATCTTTGTTAAAAATCGGGACAAAGATAGTGAAAAAGTGTTTACCCGCCAAACAAAATGCTAAAAAGTTTTAATTAATCTACGTAATATACCCTTTTGACGCGTGGCGATACAGACGTCAGTATCTCATAAGGGATAGTGTCGATGATTTCAGCAAGCACCGTGGGCGGCAATTCGGGACCGAAGATGACAGCGGTATCACCCTCGCGGCAGTCGATATCGGTGACGTCTATCATACAGACATCCATACAGATATTACCCACGTAAGGTGCCTTCTGCCCCTTGACGAGGCAGTAGCCGCGGCCACAGCCAAGATGGCGATTCAGGCCGTCGGCATAACCGATGGGAAGCGCAGCGATGCGGCTGTCACGGGTGAGGTGTCCCCGACGGGAGTAGCCCACGGTGTCGGTGGCGGGCACATCGTGAATCTGCAGGATGGTGGTCTTGAGCGTAGAAATGGGCGACACTTGAGCGTTGACCGTTGATAACTGAGCATCAAGAGGATTGACCCCGTAGAGTCCGAGTCCGAGACGCACCATATCGCAGTGGCGTTCAGGGAAATGCTGAATGCCGGCGCTGTTGCAAATATGGCGCAGGATATGATAGGGGAAGGCGCTCTGAAGCTTGTCGGCAGCAGCGCAGAAGAGTTGCCACTGACGAGTGGAGAAGGCATCGAAGTCCTCACTGTCGGAGCCTACGAAATGACTGAACACGGAACGTGGAATGAGTGCTTTCTGCGCCTGTAGGCGGTCAATGAGCGCACTGATTTCAGGAAGTTCCGAGGCACAGGCATCGAAGCCGAGACGGTGCATCCCCGTGTCGAGCTTGATGTGAATCGGATAGTTGGTGATACCCTCGCGCTCGGCAGCGCTGATGAGCGCTTCCAACAGGCGGAAGCTATAGACCTCGGGTTCCAGCCGGTGCTCAAAGAGCGTGTGGAACGAGCTCATCTCGGGATTCATCACCATGATGTTGGCGGTAATGCCTGCCCGACGCAGTTCGGCGCCCTCGTCGGCCACTGCCACAGCCAAATAATCAACGCGGTGGTCCTGCAGCGTTTTGGCAATCTCCACGGCGCCGGCGCCATAGGCCGAAGCCTTGACCATGCAGACCATCTTGGTCTCAGGGCGCATAAAGGAACGGTAGTAATTCAGGTTCTCAGCCACAGCAGAGAGGTTCACCTCGAGGATGGTCTCATGAACGCGCTGTACAAGGGCTTCGGCGATGCGGTCGAAATGGAAATCGCGGGCGCCTTTGATGAGAATCACGCGCTGGCTAAGTGTCTGAAACACTTGGCTCTTGAGGAAGTCATCGACATGGTCGAAGAGATGCATGGTTGCGGGGCGCTTGCTTTCCTCCACACAACTCATTCCGGCACTGATCTCGCTGCCGATACCGATCAGCTCGTCGGCACCGTGCTGGCGGCAGAGTTCAGCCACGCGACCATAGAGGGCCGTCAGCGTGAGTCCGCTCTGCTGTATGTCAGAAAGGATGAGCGTGCGACGACGTCCACTGGCGTCGGGCCGACGATGCATGAAGTCGAGAGCTATCTCCAGCGAGCCAAGGTCGCTGTTGCAGGTGTCGGTGATAAGCGTGCAGGCATTGCGGCCCTCCTTCACCTCCAGGCGCATGGCGACGGGCTGCAAGCGGCTGATGCGTTCCCGGATGACCTCCTCGGGAATGCCCAGATAACGGCACACACACATGCAGTGAATCGTGTTCTCCTGGCTGGCGACATCGAAGAAGGGCACATCCGCAAAGTCGGCTTTGTGCCACCCGATAAGCTGGCCCTTGAAACCGCTGGACTGGATGCAGGCGTCGATGACTTCGTCATCAGCATTATAGACAATCACCTGTGCATCGTGGAAGAGACGCAGCTTCTCGCGGCATTTCTCCTCGCGGCTGGCGAAGTTTTCGTCGTGGGCAGAGCCCAGATGTGTGATGACGCCAATGGTGGGCTGGATGATATCGCGCAGCGCCTCCATCTCACCGGCCTCGCTGATGCCGGCCTCGAAGATGCCAAGCTGGCTGTGCTCGCTCAGTCGCCACACGGAGAGGGGAACACCAATCTGCGAGTTCCATGAGCGCGGCGAGCGGGTGATGTTGAAGTCGGGTGCCAGCAGCTGATAGAGCCATTCCTTGACGATGGTTTTTCCGTTGCTGCCAGTGATTCCGATGACGGGGATGTCAAACTCCTCGCGATGACGCTCTGCCAGCCGTTGCATGGCTTTCATGGGCGAGGGCACGACAAGGTAGTTGGCATCGGCCTCGGGCTGTTCAGGTGCCTGGCTGACGACAAAGCTGCGGACGCCGCGGCGGTAGAGTTCGGGGATATAGCGGTGACCATCGTTCTTTTGTGTGCGGATGGCAAAGAAGAGTGTTTCCTCAGGGAACGTGAGGGAGCGGCTGTCAGTGAGCAGCCAGTCGATGCGGGTGTCGGCGGTGCCGATACGATGTGCCCCCATCAAGGTGGTGATGGTCTCTATATGATAGGTCATAGTCAATATTCTAAATTATATTTGGTCATCAGTTCATACAGCCGTTCGCGCGTCTGCTCCTGGAATTGGATGCTGGCGGGCGAGTTGGGGTCGTCGGGGCGATGTTCCAATGCCTTCCGAATCGGCTCATAGTCATAGAAATAGCGATGGGCTTCCTCGTCGAAGAAGCTCTCCGAGAAACGCTCCCAGATATAGTCAACAGCCTGCTGAGAAGGGTGAAACATGTCAGGACCGTAAAAACGGTAGTCGCGCAGCTCGTCGAGCAAAACCTCGTAGGCGGGGAAATAAGTCAGCTGCTCAGGAAACTTCTGCTGCAAGATATTGACAGCCATGAGCAACGTAGCCTTGGCCAGCTGGTTCTCATGGAATCCATATTTTGAATAGCGGAAGGGCGACACCGTGAATATGATGCGTGAATGCGGGAAGAGCTGACAGACAGTTTCCAGCGTGGCCACACACTGCTCCAGTGTCATCTTCTTCTCCGAGAATTCGGCTGCCGGCCGCTTGTGGCAGTTACCCACGATGAGTTTGGTGTCGTTGCGCTCATAGTAGCGGTTGGTTCCAAGCGTGATGAGGAGGACATCGGGATTCCATCCGAACAGCCGTCCACGTGCCGAGAGGAAAGCCGATTTACAGGCATCGAGGTTCGTGGCGCTGAAGTGTGAATCAAGGAGCCAACAATGCCACCGCTTGTCCTCGTCCTGAAAATAGAGAGAGCGGCAGGTGGGGTCTTGTGTGAGCACCTGCAGGATGCTCAGCGGATTATACAGCACGCCAAAGGGATTCACGAGAATGGGCAGGCCGCTTTGGCGCATCCGATTCCCGATATGATCGGCGAAGCAGGAGCCAATGAAAGCCATGTGATTGCGCAGTCCCAAGCGCTGTGCAGGAGGTGTTATTTCAACGGGTGTAATCAGTTTCATAGGTGCAAAGGTACATTTAATTTGTGATTTTAGCACGCAAATCATAAATTAAATGTATCTTTGCAGCGAAATTCTATCAAATGACTGAGAGAACAGACAACGAATACCCGTTTCTGGAGCGCATCCCCGTGCCGGCCTACCTGCGCCAGCTGCCGCTGGAGCAACTGCCTGAGGTGTGCCGCGAACTGCGCCAGGACATTATCCACGAGCTGGCCGACAACCCCGGTCACTTCGCTTCCAGTCTCGGTGTGGTGGAGCTCACCGTGGCCCTGCACTATGTCTTTGACACGCCCTACGACCGCATTGTATGGGACGTAGGTCATCAGGCTTATGGCCACAAGATTCTGACAGGGCGCCGCGAGGCCTTTGCCACCAACCGTCGTTTCCGCGGGCTGCGGCCCTTCCCCTCCCCCGAGGAAAGCGAGTACGACAGCTTCACCAGCGGCCACGCCTCCAACAGCATCTCAGCAGCACTGGGCATGGCTCTTGCGGCCAAGGCCAAGGGCGAGACGAACCGCCACGTGGTGGCCGTCATCGGCGACGGCGCCATGAGCGGCGGCCTGGCCTTCGAGGGGCTGAACAACGCCGCCAACACGCCCAACGATGTGCTCATCATCCTGAACGACAACAACATGTCCATCGACCACAGCGTCGGCGGAATGAAACATCTGCTGCACCAGCTTCAGATCAACCCCACCTACAACCGGCTGCGCTACAAGGCCGCACGCAAGCTGTTCTCGTGGGGCTTCCTGAACGAGAAGCGCAAGAAGAGCATCCTGCGCTTCAACAACTCGCTCAAGAGCCTCATCAACCACCAGCAGAACGTGTTCGAGGGTATGGATATCCGCTATTTCGGTCCTACCGACGGACACGATGTCATCGAGCTGGTGCGGACCCTGCGTGTCATCAAGGACATGAGCGGCCCCAAGCTGCTGCACATTCACACCGTCAAAGGCAAAGGCTTCGAGCCAGCAGAACACGGCGGCGCCATTTGGCACGCCCCAGGTAAGTTCGACCCCCAGACGGGCGAGATCCTGAAAAACGACGAGACGGGCCTCCCGCCCAAGTTCCAGGACGTGTTCGGATACACCTTATTAAAACTCGCGCGCGATAACGACAAGATTGTCGGCGTCACCCCCGCGATGCCAACGGGGTGCTCGATGACCATCCTGATGGATGCGATGCCCGACCGCGCTTTCGACGTCGGCATTGCCGAGGGGCACGCCGTCACCTTCTCGGCCGGCATGGCCAAGGACGGGCTCATCCCCTTCTGCAACATCTACAGTTCCTTTGCCCAGCGCGCCTACGACAACCTGATTCACGACGTGTGCATCTCGCGGCTGAACGTAGTCCTCTGCCTCGACCGTGCAGGTCTCGTGGGCGAGGACGGCCCCACACACCACGGAGCCTTCGACCTGGCCTACCTGCGTCCGATTCCCAATCTCACCATCGCCTCCCCCATGGACGAGCACGAACTGCGCCATCTGATGTTCACCAGCCAGCTAGAGGGCAAGGGACCTTTCGTCATCCGCTATCCCCGCGGTCGCGGTTCGCAGGTGGAGTGGGAATGTCCGATGCACGAGATTCCCGTGGGCCAGGGTCGCAAGCTGAAGGACGGCACCGACGTGGCACTGCTTTCCATAGGTCCGTTGGGCGTTGCCGCACAGCAGGCCATTCGCGAGGTAGAAGCAGAACATCCCGGGCGAAGCATTGCCCACTATGATATGCGTTTTCTCAAGCCGCTGGACGAGCGGCTGCTCACCGAGGTGGCGGCACGCTTCCACAAGATTGTCACCCTCGAGGACGGTGTGCGCACGGGCGGCCTCGGCTCTGCCGTGCTGGAATGGCTGTCCGACCACGGTGCCAGCATCCCCGTCGTGCGTCTGGGATTGCCCGACCATTTCGTGGAACACGGGTCGCTCAAGGAACTGCACCGCCTCTGCGGCATTGATGTAGAAGGAATTAAAAAAGCTTTGATATGAAAATAATCATTGCAGGCGCAGGCGCTGTCGGTAGTCATCTGGCAGAGCTGCTGACAAGGGAGAATCACGATATCGTGCTCATCGACGAGAGTGAGCAGAAACTTGCCATGGCCAGCGACGGGTTGGATCTGATGACCCTCACCGTCTCGCCCACCAGCATCGACGGCCTCAAGGAGGCCGGCACCCCGCAGGCCGACCTGTTCATCGCCGTGACCCCCTCCGAGACCCGCAATCTCACCTGCTGTATGCTGGCCAGCACGCTGGGAGCCAAGAAGACCGTGGCCCGTATCGACAACGGCGAGTACCTGCAACCCAAGAACCGCGAGTTCTTCACCTCCGTGGGTATCGGCTCCCTCATCTACCCTGAGGTGCTGGCAGCCAAGGAGATTGTCGAGGGCGTTCAGCGCTCGTGGGTGCGCCAGTGGTGGGAAGTCCACGACGGCGCTCTGGTGATTCTCGGAATCAAGCTGCGCAAGGAGGCTCATGCTCTCTTCGACCAGGCACTCAAGGATCTGTGCCCGCCAGATTCGCCCTATCATATTGTTGCCATCAAACGCGACGAGGACACCATCATCCCCGGCGGTCTCGATATGCTGCACAAAGGCGATATCGCCTATTTCATGACCGCCAAGCGTTTTGTGCCCAGCATCCGTCAGCTGGTGGGCAAGGAGGACTACCCCGACGTGAAGAAGGTGATGATCATGGGCGGCGGCCGCATAGCCGTGCAGACCTGTCACCTGCTACCCGACTACATGGATGTCAAGATTATCGAGCAGGACATGGAGCGCTGCCGCAAGCTCACGGAGTTGCTGGACAACGACAACGCCATGATTATCAACGGCGACGGGCGCGACACACAGCTCCTGCTGGAAGAAGGAATCCGCCAGACGCAAGCCTTCTGTGCACTCACGGCCGAGACAGAGACCAACATCCTGGCCTGTCTGGCTGCCAAGCGAATGGGCGTGCGCAAGACGGTGGCGCTGGTCGAGAACTCCGAATACATCACGATGGCCGAGAAACTGGACATCGGCACCATTATCAACAAGAAAACCATTGCTGCCGGACACATCTATCAGATGCTCTTGGACGCCGACGTGGCCAGCGTGAAGAGCCTCACCATTGCCGATGCCGACGTGGCCGAGTTCGACGTGGTGGAAGGGGCCCTGGTGACCCGCGAGCCCGTGATGAAGCTCAAGCTGCCCAAAGGCATCGCCCTTGGCGGACTCGTGCGCAACGGCGAGGGCATACTCATCAACGGTAGCACGCAAATTCAGGCGGGCGACCGCGTGGTGGTGTTCTCGCGCACCGCCCTCTTCAAGCAGCTTGACCATTTCTTCAAGAAGCCCGAAGGAGGACTTTTTTCCATTTTCCACTGAAAATTGAAAGGATTAAGGATTGATTGGATTGAGGATTAAAGGATTAGGGATTAAGGATTAAAAGTTTATGAAAGGGAAGCCTCTTCATAAAGCGGTTGTGGTCTTCCGCCACTTCAGCCGCGGCGGCTATGCGGTCTTTGCCAGCCTGCATCGCGAGGTGCGCATCGGCGTGCTGACGGTGGGGATGCTGGCAAGCGTGAACATCCCTAAGGTGCAGGCCATTCAGGTGACGACAGCGCCGACAGCCGACGAGGAGGGCGACGAGACGGAGCTGGCCGAGGTCTCGGTGGCGGGCACCATGGCGCCACTGGCAGCCTTGCAGAGCGCCCGCATCGTCAGCGTCATCACAGCACAGCAAATAGAGTCCTCGGCGGCGCAAAGCATCAACGACCTCTTGAAATTAGCCGTCGGCGTAGATGTCCGGCAGCGCGGCGGCTTTGGTATTCAGACGGACATCAGCATCGACGGAGGCACCTTCGACCAAATCACGATCCTCCTGAACGGCGTCAACATCAGTTCCCCCCACACAGGGCATCTCTCGGCAGACTTTCCCGTGAACCTTTCCGACATCGAGCGCATCGAAGTGCTCGAGGGGGCTGCCTCGCGCGTCTATGGAGCCTCGGCTTTTGGCGGGGCCATCAATGTGGTGACGAAAAGGGGAAAGAAAGAAGACTCTCCCCCCGCCCTACCTGTTAGGGAGGGAGCAATTACCAAAGAGAAAAGGACTTACACGACAATCAATGCAGGCATGCAGGGAGGCTCTTACGCGACCCTCGGCGCTGATGCCCGCGTCGCTATACATTCTGCCCCCTCCCTAACAGGCAAGTCGGGGGGAGAGTCCTCTCATTCCCTCTCCGCCTCCTACCTCCGCTCCGACGGAGCCACCGTCAACTCCGACTTCCGCCGTGGAAACATCTATGGGCGCGGCTTCTATGACGCGCAAGGTTTCAGCCTCGACTGGCAGGCGGGCTACAGCCAGAAAAGCTATGGAGCCAACACGTTCTACAGCGCTGCCTACCCGAACCAGTATGAGCGGAACAGGCGTTATATCTTCAGCGCGGGAGCAGAGACGAAGGGACGCATCCGTGTGCGCCCGGAAGTCTTCTGGCACCGGCTGCACGACCACTACGAGCTCACCCGTGGCAGCGCCGTGGGCGAGAACCGCCACCGCTCCGATGTCTATGGCACGCGGCTCCACGCAGATGTCAGCTGGGCGGCAGGGCGCACGGCCATAGGCGCCGAGGTGCGCGAGGAACAGATTCGCAGCACGAGCATGGGCGATGACGGCCGCACGAACCTGAGCTTCAACATAGAGCACAACATCCTCCTACCCCACCTCACTGTGAGCGCTGGCGTGCTGGGCAACTACAACACCCGCTTCGACCAAAGCCTCCGCTTCTACCCCGGCATCGACATCGCCTTCACCCCCGCCCCCCACTGGCGCCTCTTCGCCAGCTACAACAAAGGCTTCCGCCTGCCCACCTTCACCGACCTCCACTACAAGGCCCCGACCCACGAGGGCAACGCCGACATGAAGGCCGAGGAGAGCCACAGCTTCCAACTGGGCGCAACCTTGCGCTCGCAGGCCCTCGACCTCACGCTCAAAGGCTTTTTCCACCACGGGAACAGCCTCATCGACTGGGTGATGTTCACCCCCTCGGACGTGTTCCACTGCCACAACTTCGACCTCGACAACATGGGCGTTCAGGTGCAGACGGACGTGCGGCTGACAGAGCTCACAGGCTGCTGGTGGCTGCAGCGCCTGACCGCGGGCTACACCTTCATCCACCAGCGGCGGCGCGACGAGGTGGCTATCTACAAGTCGAACTACGCCATGGAATACCTGCGCCACAAGCTCGTGGCCACGCTGGACCATCGCGTCGGCAGGCGCCTGACAGCCGCGTGGAGCCTCCGCTGGCAGGACCGCGTAGGCTACAAGCCCTATGCCACGCTCGACGTGAAGCTGCGCTGGCAAGCCCCCCGCTGTGAGTTCTGGGCCGAGGGCAGCAACCTGACCAACCACACCTATTACGACCTCGGAAACGTCCCCCAGCCGGGTCTTGTGGTGACGGCCGGCGCCCGCGTGCATTTCTAATAGAACAATTTTCGCGAACAATAGGAGAAAATTAATGGCAAAAAAGATGCGCTAAGTCGTAAATTATCACTACCTTTGCCGCGAAAATGAAAAAGATTGTCATCATCATTCTCTGCCTCCTGTTGCCAGCGGCGCTGCTGACAACACAGGCACAGGCTGCGAAAGCTTTTACGCTCGTCCTCGATGCCGGCCACGGCGGCAAGGACCCCGGTGCCCTCGGCAAGAAAGGCAAGGAGAAGAACATCAACCTGGCCGTCACGCTGGCCGTGGGCAAGCTCGTGGAACAGAACCTCAAGGACGTCAAGGTCGTTTACACCCGCAAGACCGATGTCTTCGTGGAACTCAACGAACGCGCCGCCATCGCCAACCGCGCAAAGGCCGACCTGTTCGTGAGCATCCACACCAACGCCCTGCCCAAGGGTGCCCAGGGCCACGGCTCCGAGACCTACACGCTGGGTATGCACCGCGCAGCCGACAATCTGGCTGTGGCCAAGCGCGAGAACTCCGTCATCATGCTCGAGAACGACTACGAGAACCGCTACGAGGGCTTCGACCCCAAGAGCGCCGAGTCGTACATCATCTTCGAGTTCATGCAGGACAAGAACATGGAGAAGAGCGTCGATCTGGCCACGCTCATTCAGCAGCAGTTCCGCGCTGCCGGCCGCATCGACAAAGGCGTTCACCAAGCCGGCTTCCTCGTGCTGCGCAACACGTCGATGCCCTCGTGCCTCATCGAGCTGGGGTATATCTCCACAGCCTCCGAGGAGAACTATCTGGTTAGCGACCGCGGCGTCAACGAGCTGGCCATGAGCATCTATCAAGCGATTAAGAAATATAAAGCCAGTCACTCATGAAGATTTCTCGCGAAGTAAAAATCGGACTCACAGGGCTTGTGGCTCTGGTCCTTTTGTTTTTCACCATCAAGTTCCTGCAGGGCGTGAGCCTGTTCTCCACACAGGACACCTATTATATTAATTTCCACAACGCCAAAGGCCTGGCCAAGTCCAGCCCCGTCTATGCCGACGGCTACAATGTGGGCATCGTGTCGAATATCCACTACGACTACGAGCGTCCGGGCAACGGCGTCATCGTGGAGATTGCCGTGGAGCACGGCATCCGCATCCCCGAGGGCACCACGGCCGTGCTGAGCGAGGCCATGCTGGGCGGCTGCACGCTGAACCTGATGATGGGCAACAACCCCGTGGAGCGCCTCAACGTGAACGACACCATCCCCTCGGCCGAGAACACCGGCCTGATGGCAAGGGCTGCCGACATGATTCCGCAGCTGGAGCAGACGCTGGCCAAGGTGGACACGCTACTGACGACGCTGAACACCCTCATGGCCGACCCCAACCTGCAGAAAATCCTGGCCAACACGGAGCAGCTGACAGCCAACCTCGACCAGAGCAGCCGCCAACTGAACCGCCTGCTCGACAACGACTTGCCGCAGATGACACAGACCTTCAACCAGGCCGGCAAGAACATCGTGCAGCTCACCGACAAGCTCAACCGCGTGGACATCGAAGGCACCATGACCAAAGTGGATAACACCATGGCCGGCATGCAGCAGATGACCGAGCGCCTCAACTCGCCCGACAACAACGTAGGCCTGCTGCTCAACGACACCATGCTCTACCACAATCTCAACCGCACCAGCCTCGGCGCATCACAGCTCGTGGAAGACCTGCGAAATCACCCCAAACGATACGTTCATTTCTCCATTTTTGGAAAAAAAGAGACACCTGCGCAGACACCGAAAGAATAGGTCTTATAAAGAATTTTTCCGAATAAAAAAGACCTTTTTCGAAGAGATTGCACAGAGCTGATAAGTCACTCAATTTAGGACGCTTATACATACAAGAAAAAAAGGAGGCCCAAACTGCTGCGGCCTCCTTTTTCCTTT